>Ga0105164_10002205_pt1 | contig 12107 bp, 9 predicted proteins | sample VDWuncwatermetaG_FD_89674 | JGI IMG/M metagenome (GOLD analysis project Ga0105164, IMG submission 89674) | Wastewater microbial communities from Netherlands to study Microbial Dark Matter (Phase II) - VDW unchlorinated drinking water | ecosystem: Environmental > Aquatic > Freshwater > Drinking...
ATGACCATCCCGGCATACAAAGAGATACTCATGGATAAACAGCCTCATCTCAGGAAGGGGCTCCGTCCTCTCCACCTCGGCGGCATCCAGGCGAAGGGCCTTCAGGAAACGGCGGAATATGGCGGGATGGGCCCACTCCGGGTCGCCTTCCCCATACTCCTCATACAGGTTCTTGATAAGATGCGCCCTTGGCCTCTCGTCCGGCATGTTGGCAATTACCGCGGAGACGTACATGGTAAACCACCTGGAATACAGGTAGTATTGCCTTGCAAATATCCTTATCCTATCCAGCGTCAGCTTGCCGCTACTAAATTTCTTGAGGAAGGGGTGGTTCATGGCAGGATGTAACCTTATTTCTTCCTCCAGTGATTCCAGGTATTCCCTCGGGCCTGGTACTAAGGTAGTAGTAATCATTGTGTAAGTCCTCTCTCGCTATTAGTGTGCCAAATCTTTCTATTTTTTCTAAGTATCCAATAGATATAGAATTACATCTCTAGCTGACCAAAAGACCGTTCTGAAAGGGGAGTGGGAAACGAAAATTTTTCTGGGATTCCAAGTTTTTGCAGGATTTTGCAGGAAAATCTTTCGTAGGGGCACGGCGCGCCGTGCCCCTACTGAGTGATGGGGCCGTGGGGGGCCCATTCCTTTAGCTTGTTATCTATGGTACGGGAAGACAGACCGAGTATCCTGGCCGCCTCTGTCTTATTGCCGTGAGTGAGTTCCAGGGTCTTGAGGATAATGTCCCTTTCCACATCCTTCATGGGCATCCCCAGGCGGATTTGAATAAATTCTGGCTTTTTCCCCTTTTCTGCCAGGTTAGGGGACAGATATTCAGGCTCAACCACGTTCTTTTTACAAAAGACTACGGCCCTCTCTACCATATTCTCTAGCTCTCTGACGTTGCCTGGCCAGTGATACCTCTGGAGTAGTTGCATGGCCTCTGGAGAGAAGCCCTGGAGTTTCTTATGGTTCTTACCGGCATATTTTAAGAGGAAGTAGTTGGCCAGCACTGGTATGTCTGCCTTCCTTTCCCTCAGAGGCGGGATGTCTAGTTTGATGACGTTAAGTCTATAATAAAGGTCTTCCCTGAATTTGCCTGCCGAGACCTGACTTTCCAGGTCTTTGTTAGTGGCCGCAACGAGACGGACGTCCACCTGACGGGTCTCCTCTCCCCCTACCCTCTCAAAAGTACCTGTCTCTGTTACCCTGAGGAGCTTGACCTGGACGTTGGCCCCCATCTCGGAGACCTCATCCAGGAACAGTGTGCCTCCGTGGGCCAGCTCAAACCTCCCCCTCCTCGTATAAAGTGCACCGGTAAAAGAACCCTTTTCGTGGCCAAACAGCTCGCTCTCCAGCACCCCATCGGCCAGGGCCGCGCAGTGTAAGACCACGAAGGGCTTATTTTTCCTCGGGCTATAGGAATGGATGGCACGGGCCACCAGTTCCTTGCCCACCCCCGTCTCCCCTTGTACGAGCACCGTAGCCGTACTGGAGGCAACGTCCCGTATGGTATTAAGGACCCTCTGCATCTCAGGGGTGTTCCCCACCAGTTCTGAAACCCCAGGTTCAGCCTCCAACCTGCCTTTCAACTCCTCTGCCTCTTGCAGGCGTTTCCTCTGATGCCACACCTTATCTATGGCAACCTTAAGCTCCTCAAGGTCCAGGGGCTTGGTGAGGTAGTGTTCTGCCCCCTTCTTCACGGCGGCCACGGCGTTTTCAACGGAACCGTAGGCAGTCATTACCAGGATGGGTAAGAGTTCGTCCCTTTTTTTAATCTCTTCCAGCAGGGATAATCCACCCATGCCGGGAAGTTTCATATCTGTAAGGACTATGTCAAAACGCTGATTGTCCAGGAGGGCCAGGGCCTCATAGGCAGAGATGGCCCCGCTGGCCTCGTAACCCTCCCGCTCGAGGAGCCTTACCAGCCCGCTAAGGGAGTTCTTGTCATCATCTACAACTAGGATTTTGGGGGTAGACAATATCTTTAAATCTCCAACCAGCAGTCAGTCCGCCTAGGGTAGGGGCACGTTGCAACGTGCCCCTACTACTTTTTATTAACCGGTAGTGTAATAACAAACTCCGTCCCTTTAGGAGAAGAATTGAAAGAGACAGTACCACCATGGGCCTGGACTATATTGTGGGCCAGAGGTAGTCCTATGCCAGTACCTCTCTCCTTGGTGGTGTAAAAGAGTTCAGAGACCCTCTCCTTTATCTCGTCAGGGATACCCCTTCCGGTGTCCCTGATAGAGAGCTTCACAAAATCGGATTCCCGCCAGGCCCTCAGATAGAGGTGGCCACCGTCAGGCATGGCCTCCAGGGCATTAAGGAGGAGGTTCAAAAGGGCCTGTTTAAATTTCTCCCTGTCCATCATTACCCCCGGGAGGCTGGTCTCTACCGCAAGTTCCACATCAATCCCACCCAGGTTGGCCTGGGGTTTTATTAACCCCACCAAATCCTCCAGAAGGGGGTTGAGGTCATCGTGTTTGAGGTAAAGCTGTGCTGACCTGGAAAAGCTGAGGCACTGGTTGACCAACTCATTCAGCCTCTTTATCTCCTCCTTCGCCCTTGATACCAGCTCAGCGATACCAGGTACTTCTCCGCCTGAGGCAGATTGAGCCTTTGAACCCTTTCCGCCTGAGGCGGATTGAACTCTTAATGTTTCCTGCCACCGGGCCAGTTCCTTTTCTATAAGGTACATCTGTATATGAATAGAGTTAAGAGGGTTCTTTATCTCATGGGCCAATTCAGCCGCCAACTGCCCCAGGGTGGCCAGGGTTTTTGTATGCAGGAGTTCCTCCGAGTACCTCTTCTTTTCGCTAATATCCTTAAAGGTAGAGACTATATATTCCACCTCTCCCCCCTTCCCCTTTATGGGAGAGACCGTTACCTCCACCCACCGCTTACCCCCGTCTCCCCTGTTTATGAGGAGTTCCCTTGAGACTTCCTGGCTCTCCGCCTCAGGCGGATTGGTAGGGGTAGTCCCTCCACTTCCTATGACTATCAATCCAGGACAATGGTTATCCATGAGGCATTTCCCGGAAGATGTATGGCATCCGAAGACCGTAGGACACTCCTTCCCCCCAATCTCCTGCCACTTCCACCCCGTAATCTCCTCAAAGGCTGGATTTAAGAGGACAATCCGGCGTGTCCTATCCTGGACCATCAACCCCACCCCTGCGTTCTGCAGCACGGCCTGTAACAGTTGCAGGGAGTGGCCCTGCCACCTTTTATCCCAAGGCTTTGACATGGTATTGAAACCTCTGCAAAAGTCCTGTAAACGCTGTGCGCTGTCATTCTGAGCAAAGCGAAGAATCTGGTTTTAGAGATTCTTTCCGCCTCAGGCAGATTTCACTCCCTCAGACGCCGTCCTGAGCGAAGCCGAAGGAATGACATCTTGTAGGGTTTCTCAGAGGTCTAGTATTACTTAAAAAATTATACCCCACTTCCTTGAAGATATGCAACAAAAAGAGTAGGGGCGAACGGCCGTTCGCCCCTACGCCATTGAGGTCAAAGGGTTCAAGAAAGCCCCCGTCCCTGGTGGGAGGGAGAAGGCCCTGCACCACAAGGTGCAGGACAAGGCCCTGTACCTGATTGGCACAGGGCGGGGGTTCACCCCCACCTCTTCCCCTTCTACGCCTAAGCCTGCCCTCGAGCGGAACGAAGGGGCGAATCCGAACTCCCGCCCGAAGTCCAGTAATCCACCCTTGAAATAAAGTAATAGAGGTGTTATATTCTGCCAGGGTTTGTCTGTTCCGGGGGACCAGAGACATTTAATGCGCCCGTAGCTCAGCAGGATAGAGCGACGGTTTCCTAAACCGTAGGCCGTAGGTTCAAATCCTACCGGGCGTACCATCCCTTTTCAGCTACCAGGGACGATGTAGAGATTTTGCACAAGGTAGTTTGGGTAAAAATGCCGTAATGCCGAAAAGGAGGCAAGATACCATGACGGGAGGAGGGCCTTGAAATGCGAGTAATAGTTACGGTCTTTACATCGTTTCTACTAATTGCTGGAGTCCTACTGGCGGATGATAGTAGGTTTGAAGATTGCAAGTCAAAACTAATAAAGGCCCAAGAGCTTGAGGTCCTCTACGACCTTGACTGGAAACTTCCGAAAGAACCCAAAGTTGTGGTAGGGCCGACTTTCTTTAACTTGCCTTTTGACGCAAAAGAGAATTTTGCCTTAACAGTTAACTGCTTCCTTATGGCAGGAGATGATGGAAAATTTATAGATTTTAACCTTTTACACTGGCAGACCAATAAAAGGGTAGGACGGTTTGCCAGAGGAAAACTTAAAATGGATTAGAAATCTTTGGACAATAATAATGCTACTCCCTAATGTTATTTTCCTGTTCCTAAACCGCAGGCCGTAGGTTCAAATCCTACCGGGCGTACCATTTTTAACTTTTATTAAGAAAAGCTAAAGGGTATGAACCGCATTTACTCCCCAGGAGAAGGAAATAATTAGGAAGTCGCGAAGGGAGGTAGCTAAGGGCAAGGGGCTGGATTGGAGGAAGGCCAAGCGCTTTTTATCTTTAATATTCCCTTTTTCTTTTTAATCTCTCAGTAATTGATCCCTCACTTACTTTTGAATCCATTCAATTATCTTTGGAATCTGTGTAATTATTGAAATAATAGCACTTATGGGAATAATGATAGTTGTAAGTAATCGCCAACGTTTCTTTAAAAATTCAAAAATTTTTCTGACTCTGCCTTTATTATTGCAACAAACTTTTTTGCCTACTACCTTAAACTGATGGGCAGGCTTGCCCCCTGCCCCTGGGGTCTCCTGGCCTTCTACAGGACGTTCTACTGTAATCGCAAAGTCGTTAGCCCCAATGTTAAGGTTGTTGCCTTCCTCCTCTATCATAGAGACGTAGTAAATGCCCGCCTCCTTAATCAGTTCATGAAACACCACCCTCTTTTCACTTCTTTCAATGTATTTTCCCATGGGAAGGTAGACGTTAACAAAGGTCGGAAGATTCAAGTGTCTGTTTACGTAGAATAAGGTTGGGGGATATGAGGGAGGGGAGGTGTCTTTGTCCCAGGTTTTCCTGTAGTATAGTAGACGGTTGGGATATTTCTTAAAATTCTCACCCTCAATTGTCAGTTTGAATGACCTACCAGCCACCGGCATGGCTGGGTCTGTAGAAACAGAATGTATTTTTGGCCTCATAGTTTCCATGTTCAGGGGCTTGCCTGGGGAGAATTTTCAGGGTAGGATATGGTCAGTCCTACACGGGCCAGGGAGAAAGAGCCTCCAAGCTACTCCCTAGTCTCTCCTTTCCCTTTAAACCGCTATCATCAGTTCAATGGCGTCGTAATCCACACTAGGGGTAACCTCTTTCCTGCCTGTCTTCTCCTTCTTGATACTCACCAGGCCAAGATTTTCCAGTAGCCTTAAATCCTGGGCTACGTTCTTGATGTCCCTGGCTGCAAGCCTGGAGAGGGTGCGTAGGGTCTTGGGCTTGTGCCTCTTTATGAGGTGTAGGAGTTCAAGCCTCTTGGGTGTTAGGGCCTTCCCGAAGGCCTCTGCGTTCTCAAAGTAGACACCTACTTCCTTCTTGACCTTCTCTCCTCTCTCTATGGCTTCGGCCGTCTTAACAAAGTCTTCCAGGGCCTTTTTAACGCTCTTTATTCCCAACCTAATTCTTTTAACTCTCACAATGTTCCCTCCTTGTACTCCTGAATGTCCAAATAGAAGTCTTCCAATAGTTTCCTGGGGTTCTCAAACCTGTACGGTTCTATCCTGTCTCTGTAATGCCTATGGTCTCCCTTGCCCTCTGCGTTATCGTACCCAATCACACGCTCCCCCTGGACAATATAGACCAGGGAGTATTTGTATCCGTGTGGTTTATCAGGAGTGGCCTTTACCTCCCACAACTTAACCTCTACGATGTTGTTGTTTGCCTCATAGACCTTTTCGTACCTAATGAGTTTGGCTTGCACTGTGGGTATGATATGCCTAATGTCCCGAAGAGTCAACCTGGAAGTCTACAGCCTCATAGAAGGCCCTTGTATCCCTAGAACTAGAGATAAGGCTCATAACTAGATACTTGCAAGCCCTTGACTTAGGGAAAATGGCCCGACAGAATTCCTAAACCGTAGGCCGTAGGTTCAAATCCTCTCGGGCGTACCACCCTTCAAATGGGTGCCACCCTGGGATTTGTACTCTCACTGCCACAACCTGAAGATGACCTTGTTTATGGCCTCGTGGAGCCAGGAGGGTGGGTGGTGGGGTGACTTGTAGAAGATTTCCCTGGCGGAGGCAAATAAGGGGCGGAGTTCATCCAAGAGGGCTGATTCCGAGTGCTTAACGGGGAAGGCGGGGTCCATTTCGCTCATTATGTAGTAAACGGGGTAGCCAAAGGTGTATTCCTTGTCCAGCAGGTGGGAGGCGAAGCTAGCTATCCTGGGGGTGTTGGCCCAGAACCTGTATAACCGGCCGTCTCCCTTTACCCTTATCCGTGGCTTTCCGAAGGCCTTTACGGCCTCCTGCATGTATCTGGATAGCATTGGATTGAGGCCCATCTTGTCCGAGCCTACCCAGTCAACTGCCACGATGTCCTCTCCCCCAATAATTGTCATGGTGAGCTGGGGACAAGGGTCAGCAAAGATGCCGAAGGGGCCGTCAGCACTGACCACAGCGTCCACAAAGCCGAAGTGTATGGGAAATGCCTTTATATAATCAATGGTAGGCTCGTAGATGTCTCCCATTTCACAGTGATAGACCTTAAATTTATACTCCCTGGGGAGGGCGCCGTAGATATTTTTGATTGTCAGGGTGTAGTAGGCATAGGAGTGGCTCTTATTCTTGGCAAAGGAGAGGCGAAAGTCGGCAGACTTCCAGTCCTTGTTTACCTGGTGCTTACCTAGCTTACCACCGTAATCCCACTCCTCAAGATTATCCGAAAGGTCCACAATCTTATACTTACCCCCCTCCTTGTAGCCAATATGAAGGGCCACAGACCTGACGTCCCTTTTGTCAAAAAACACGCTGAGGGTACTCCTGGCCTCCGCAATCTTGATGTTACGGAAGCCTTTTTCATATAGCCTTCCCACCAGGTGTTCTACCAGGGCGGGGTCAGTGTAAGTGGACTTGTCCTTCAGGGAGTAGAAGAACATGAAGTTGGGTTTGATGATGATGGAGAAGTCTTCCCTCTTTTTATCTGACTTGGCCAGGGACCCCTCCAGCACCTGGAAGAAGTCCGACTCTGCTATCACCATGTCCAGTACGTCAAATTTTTCCTTACTATTGTAGATGCTCAGGACTTTTTCCTCGCTTGGGGCGCTGCCGTCCCATTTATCTGCATCTTTAAAGGTAAAGACAGCCACCGTAGCCTCTTTATCGGAGTTTATGGGGGCGGTATTTATTGCGTCTATGTATTCTTCAAGTCCGTAAAAGGCCTGACCATCGTTCTCTATCCTTACAACCCTCCTCAGAAGGACGGCCGTGGAATAGTGGTCATTCACCAGGGTCAGGAGGTCGTCTCTTACCACGGCAGGCTCTGAGGGATTTTCTTTAACGGTTTCCTTTAACAGAAGGTTTTTCTTTATATTCCTCTCAAATACCTTCCCCAGGGCCTTATCAACAAGATCCTTCAGATACCATTCCCTCTCGTTCCTTAGCGTACCGGACACCATCTTCAGAAAGAGGGTCTGTTCCTTAGGGTCTATACCGCAGAGATAATTATAGTACATGGTAGGTTCTCTGAGGTTATTTATCTCCCCAAGCTCCCCTTCTCCAAAGGTGCTTTTTGGGTCAATAGAATAAATGGTATCTCTACTGGAATCTGTAATCCTAATGATTCCCTTCTTTACCTTCACCCTGTGGGGTGTGGTGAAGTATCCCAGAAGGGGGAAGAAGGTCAGGTATTTCCTTACCTCATCCTCAAACTTATCTGGAATGGTCCCTGCCAGATTTTCTATAGGCCTGAAAGTCATGTCTACTTTGTCATACTTCTGTACATCCAGGGTGATTTCAATCTGGGCATTGACCTTTTCTAAGTTACTTCCTCCCTTGTAGTCTTTTACCTCAGTAAAGGATACGGAGTGTCCCTTAGTAATCCGGTATAGTTCCCCCTTGTAGGTGTAGCTATTGGCTTCCAAGTCCACATCCAGACCCTCCAGGGACTGCCTGGTGATACCAAAGCGGAGGTATCCTCCTTGCCCATCAGAGATGAGCAGGGCGAGGTCACTCATTGCTTCCTCATCTCCCCAGGGAAAACCTTTATCGTGTTCTCCCGAGAAAAAGAAGAACTCCCTTGCCGTAGCTTCCCCTTCCTTTTTAAGGTTTCCAGAGAGGACAAGATTTTCGTACCTGGTGGTGTACAAAAATCTTGGCCCCGGAGCATAAGTCTTCAAGGTCTCTGCCCCAAAGAAGCCTGCAAATTTGGTCAGTGTGTAGCCCTCTTCAAATAGATTACTCGCCCCTATCACCTTACTGGATTTTATCATCTTCACAATGGAGGCCAGGTCTTTAACCCTGAAGTACATGACACCACTACCGTAGAGCCTGCCTGTTTCGTCCCCTCCCTGATATACCCTCACAAAGAGGGTAGTCATGTCCTCTACCAGGTCAATTACCTTATCGTTGAAGATATCTTTGAATCCGAATAGGTAGTACTGCTTTCCGTCAGGGGCATCGAAGTTAAAACTGTAGTACATATTCCTGTGGCCAGTCTGGGGGTCTATATCAAAGAGGTTGAATCTCCCCTTTTTAATGGTTATCCCTGTCTCACCCCCTAAAGAGTTACAGTAGAACTTCCCTTTTAACCTGGCCTCGTGGGAAGACACTTGGACAAACTTGTCCACAGAATCAATCTCTATTTCCACGTCAAATTTTATAGGATTGTTGTGCCTTATCCCATAATCTTCCCCGTCCCGAAAATCCCTGATATTCTCCCCCAGGAAGCCGTCCATGGTCTCCTCAAAGCGTATGCCCGGCATGGTATTCCCTCCTTTAATTAAACATAAGAAGATTGTACTCTACCGGCAAGAAGCTATCATAAGCGGTGGTAAAGAATCAAGACAATTTGCCCTTATCCCGCCGGCCTCGCAAGGTTTTTTCATTTGACTGTAACCTGTGATACCAGTATTATTTCCATACCTAAAAGAAGCCCGCAACGAGGCTTGCCGAGGGAACAAAATTAGGATACCTAAAAGAAGGATATTAAAGATAGTAAGGAGAAGAAATGGCACGTAAAAAGACTCATGAACATGAAGCAGAAGGCGGCAGGGCTACTCCCCCTGAGCGTAGCGAAGGGTCTGCTATGCCTGCCTCCATCCCGCCTCAGGCGGGTTCTCACGAACATAAAGCAGAAGGCAGTTCCCATGAACACGCGGAATGCGGCGGCCTGCTTTCCGGGAGGTTGATGCTTGGACTGCTAGTAGCACTTTCCCTGGGTTTTGGTGTGGTCATGGTAAAGAAATATAAGGCCCTGGAGGCCAAGGCCGGGACAGGAGTAATAACAACGGGGGCAGCCCCCGCAAAAGACCCTGAGGTGGAAAAGGCCCTCCTGGAGCTGGGTAAGAAGCTGGGTGCTATCAAGTCGGAACTGGACGAGTTGGAGCCGGTGTTAAAGAAACTGGGCGTAAAGGCAGAGAAGCCAGCCGGCTCTCACGTGCACCACTAGCACGCCTGAAGCGGTAAAGCCCCTCCATAATCCCAGAGACTGAGACCTCAGTTTGAGGGAGGGTTGAGGGATAAAGCCTCTAAAAGACCCATTTTGTTATGTTTCGTAAGCCCGTCACCGTGGGCAAAGCCATTGCAATCTCTAAACAGGGGAGGCAGACATGGCACCAATACTTGTCGGTATAGGAATCTTTCTTGCTATAGCCTTCACGGTCGTTGGGATAGGGCTATACCTATATAATAGACTAGTCAGCCTTAGGAACACCGTAAAGTCCTCGTGGTCAGACATAGACGTTCAACTCAAAAAGAGATATGACTTAGTGCCAAACCTTGTTGAGGCCGTTAAGGGCTATGCCGCACATGAAAAGTCTCTCTTTGAGAAAGTGACAGAGGCAAGGTCAATGGCAATACGGGCCTCATCTCCTGCCAAGAAGGCACAGGCTGAGGATATGTTCAGGGAGACGCTGAAGAGTCTGTTTGCCGTTGCGGAGGCATATCCTGAGTTGAAGGCAAATGCCAATTTCATGCAGCTCCAATCTCAGTTAAAGGATCTGGAAGACAACATAGAATATGCAAGAAGGTATTACAATGCCGTTGTCCGTGACTATAACATCCATACAGAGTCAGTGCCATCAAACCTAATTGCCTCGCTGTTCAGGTTTGGAAAAGAAGAATTCTTCGGACTGGAGGCACCAGAATTGGAAAGAAAGCCCGTAAGGGTGAGTTTCCGTAAAACAGGGGGTGTAGAAGAAGGGTAACAAACCAAATGGAGGGGCTTAAATGGTATACTCCGCTTGCAGAGACCTTTGCAAGATAAGCATAATCGTATCTCTCATTCTAATCACCTTCACCTCCCCTGTCCTTGCACAAGACTTCACTATCAACAAATTTCACTCCACCATAGCCATCAATGAAGATGCCTCCTTTATAGTTGAAGAGACCATAGCCGTAGAGTTCCACAGGCCGCGGCATGGGATTTATAGAGAGGTCCCCTTCAAATACGTAAATGAGCTTGGAAAGACCACAAAGACACCAACAAAGGTGCTGTCCGTAACCGATGGGACAGGAAAAAATCTGAGACATACGGACGGCAAGAGGGGCAATGTCCTAAACATAAGGATTGGTGAGGCGGATAAATACGTTGATGGACGCAAAACCTATGTGATTACCTATAGAGTTGAAAATGCAATATTGTTCTTTGATACCCACGATGAGCTCTACTGGAACGTTACCGGTAATTACTGGAAGTCTCCCATAATGGAGGCCTCGGCAGACGTTACCCTGGTAACAAATGGCAAGAGTGAGAGCTCCGGGGCAACGTGCTATACAGGTGTCTACGGCTCAAATAAATCTGAATGCGGCTTCAAGCCCTACGAAAATGGCAGTACGTTCTTCACGACCAGAACCCTCAATCCAGGTGAGGGCCTCACCATAGCGTTCGGGTGGGACAAGGGACTCATAACCCCTCCATCCGGGTGGAAGAGGTTTATGTGGACGGTAGATATAAAAGAGAACTGGGTCTTTTTGCTCCCGTTTGTTTCACTAATAACCATGATAAATCTATGGAACGTTAGGGGAAGAGACCCGAAAGTAAGGAGGTCTATCGCAGTTATGTACGAACCGCCTAAGCACAAAGACAGACCACTTACACCCGCCGAGGTAGGTGCCCTCATTGATGAAAAACTCCATCCAAGGGACATCTCGGCCACTATCGTCTGGCTTGCCGTAAATGGATACATAAAGATTGAAGAAAAGATAATAGGGGGGCGAATCTGGAATTCCGCTGATTATTACCTCTCAAAGATTAAAGAACCCTATAAAAACCTCAACCCCTTTGAGACAGAGCTTATGGAAAGGATATTCTCTGGCGCCGGGCAAGGCATACATGTCTCTGATATGAAAAACAAATTCTATAAGAATCTGAAACCACTAAACGATATCCTCTATAAAGCACTTGTGGTAAAAGGATATTTCCGTAGAAGCCCTAAAAAGACAAGAGATTTCTACGCAATTATAGGGGCAATAATTGCAACGGCTAGTCCTTTTGCACTCATATTCCTCCCACCCCATTCCATAGGCAAAAGCATACTCGTAGGGGCAGTGTCGGGACTGATTGTGGTTGCGTTTTCAAGGATAATGCCTGCAAAAACAAGGGACGGCACCTCCGCATACATGGACATCCTGGGTTTTCAGGAATTTCTGAACCGCGCAGAAAAAGACAGGCTTGAAAGAATGGGGGACAAAGACCTCTTTTCTAAATTCTTGCCGTATGCCATAGCACTGGACGTCGTAGAGAATTGGGCAAAGGCATTTGAGGGAATTTATCAGGAATCGCCCGAATGGTACAAGTCGTCTGAAGGATTTGGGACCTTCCACCCCCACAGTTTTTCTCGTTCCATAGGTTCGGCCACCTCAACCCTTGCCTCCGCAATGTTCTCCACGCCCAGGGGGAGCGGCGGCGGTGGAGGGGGGGGAG
>Ga0105164_10002206_pt1 | contig 12107 bp, 17 predicted proteins | sample VDWuncwatermetaG_FD_89674 | JGI IMG/M metagenome (GOLD analysis project Ga0105164, IMG submission 89674) | Wastewater microbial communities from Netherlands to study Microbial Dark Matter (Phase II) - VDW unchlorinated drinking water | ecosystem: Environmental > Aquatic > Freshwater > Drinking...
AATTGCTCGATACTCGGTATTTTTAAAGGTACTCGCCTGAAAGCCGCTTCTACAGATCCTCTTTGTATATGGACATTAACCCGGAACCTGTCCAGTCCCGGGAGGGCAACAGAAAAATCCAACTCCAAATCTTTTTCCAGCATTTCTTTCTGGTTATTACTCAGGATACTGTAAATCATCTTTTTTAAATCTTCTCTGGTTAAGGCAGGAAAATTCGTACGGGTTAATTTACCGTCAAGGCGCAATATAGGAGGTTCTTTTTCAGTTAAATGCAAGTCAGAGGCTTTCTTCTCAATACTTAATAAAAGCAAATCTCGTATTTCCATATTAACCCCCCTTTAAATTATAAAAATTCTCTTGGATCCGCAATATGGCCCCTAATAGCAGATGCTGCTACGGTAGCCGGTGACGCCAGGTAAATAAAAGCATTAGGGTTGCCCATTCTCCCTTTAAAATTTCTGTTAGCAGTTGATATGACTATTTCGCCGTCAGCAGGAATTCCGTTATGCGTTCCGACGCAAGGGCCACAGCCGGGCGGTACCAGCGCCGCATTTGCCTTGATAAATATATCTATAATACCTAATCTCAAGGCTTCTAAAAATATTGCGCGTGAAGCAGGGCAAATAATAAATTTTACTCCGGAAGCAACTTTTCTGGATTTTAATATCAGAGCTGCTACCTTTAAATCCTGTAGCCTGCCATTAGTGCAAGTGCCTAAAAAAGCCTCGTTTATCTTTATTTTTTTTAATTCACCGACGGATACAGCGCTATCTACGTTGTGAGGACGGGCGACTTGAGGCTTAAGCCCTGAGATATCATACGTTAGAACCTCTATATACTTTGCCGCCTTATCTGCAATCACAGGGCTTATCTTTCTATTTTTATTGACTCTTGATTTTAACCATAACATTGTTTTTTTATCCTGGGGCATAAATCCTGCTTTTGCGCCCATCTCCACAACCATATTGCATATAGTAAAGCGGCCGTCCATATCTAATTTATCAATTACATCTCCGCTAAATTCTATTGCTTTATATGTTGCGCCGTTTGAGCTTACCTTACCGATGATATACAATATGATGTCTTTAGCAAATATCCCCTTGGGTATCTTGCCCGTTACTATTATTTTAATAGTTTCGGGGGCTTTAAACCAGTTCTTCCCAGTTGCTAAGGTAATCGCCAAATCGGTAGAGCCTACACCGGTAGCAAAAGTACCTAATGCACCGTAAGTGCATGTGTGAGAATCTGCGCCCAAAACTAAATCTCCGGGCAATACTTGTCCTGATTCAGGTATAACTTGATGACAGACACCGCAGCCGATTTCAGAAAGCCCGGTATTGTAACGCCTGGAAAATTCACGCATTCTTTTATGAATTCTTGATACCCCTTCGCTCGGTGAAGGCGCATTATGGTCAATAACCATACAGAATTTTGTTTTTAAATGTTTGAGGCCAAGTTCTTTTATTCTATCTATAATAATAGCGGATGTTCCATCCTGCCCAAAGGAAAAGTCAACTTTACATATCGCAAAGTCTCCTGCTTTTAACTCTTTGCCTGCATGATTACTTAGTATCTTTTCCGCAATAGTTTTGGCAATCATAATTTATTCAACCACTCCTGGATTCTATCCATACCTTTTTCTATTTGGCTAAGAGCTGTAGCAAAACTTATGCGGACGTATTCATCCCTGCCAAACGCTATCCCCGGTATGAGGCTCACATACATATCATCAAGAAGGCGATTAGCAAACGTTAGAGAATCCAGCCTTGTTTTGGAGATATCACAAAAAATATAAAATGCGCCTTTCGGTTTCACGAATCCGATTTCCTTTATTCCGTTTAATCTTTCAATTACATAATCCCTTCTTTTCTGAAACTCGCAAGAAATACGTTTAGAAAAATCATCAGGTGCATTCAACGCCGCTACAGCTGCCTTTTGAGAAATTGAAGCCGGATTTGATGTAGAGTGGTCCTGCAGCTTAGATACGGCATTAACAATATCAGCCGGCCCTGCCAAATATCCGATACGCCAACCAGTCATAGAATGACTTTTAGATAGGCCGTTTACAGTAATAGTCAGGTTGTATATGTCTTTGCCGAAAGACGCAATGGATATATGTTTTAGGTTATCAAAAATTATCTTTTCGTATATTTCATCGCTTATAACAAAAATCTTTTTTTCAACACAAATTTTAGCTATTTGCCTCAGTTCATCTTCTGTATAAACGCAACCCGCAGGGTTAGAAGGACTATTCAATATAATGACTTTCGTTTTTGGGTTGATATATTTTTTTAAGTCTTGGATTGTTACCTTGAAGTCATTTTGAGGCAGAGTTTTGATAAAACACGGTTTTCCTTCGGAGAGGCGGACCATTTCAGGATAACTCACCCAATAAGGAGCAGGAATTATTACTTCATCGCCCTTATTTAACAATACGAATAATGTATTAAATATGCTGTGTTTTGCTCCGCAGGAAACAACTATTTGTGACGGATCGTATTCGAGGGAATTATCTTTCTTTAATTTATCGGCAATGATTCTTTTTAGCTCTGGGATGCCTGTGGTAGGAGTATATTTGGTAAAGCCTGTCTTTATTGCTGTTATCGCAGCCTCTTTAATAAAATCGGGAGTATCAAAGTCAGGCTCACCTGCAGCAAAATTTACAATATCATGCCCTTCGGACCTTAATTTTTTTGCTTTTGCAGTTATGGCTAAAGTTGAGGAAGGATTTATCTTTTCAAGGCGTTTTGCTAATCGAATATCTATTCGCATCGAGATATCTTTAACATTACAAAGAGTCCCGTTCTCTCTTAAATATTCCTCTCAAACCTCCTAAAAAATTCTTCGTAGGTCTTTTACTGATAGGCGGTTTTTCTTTTAACGCTACTTCGGTCTTGGGCTTCTGTTCCTCTTGGGGTTGCTCTTTGGGGAGCTCTTCTTTTAATATTTCGGGTTTTTGTGCCGTTTTCTTCTCTAGCTCAACCTTGGGCTTCTTAGGCATTTTTTCTTTGATTTCGGTTAGCGCAAGAATTACTAATTGCGCATTATCACCCCGCCGCAAACCTAGATTAAGGATCCGGGTATAGCCCCCGGTCCTATTAGCAAAACGCACAGCGATATCGTTAAAAAGCATCTTTACTAACTTATGATCGCCTAATATTCTATAAGCCTGCCTTTTCGCAAAAAGAGATTTATTTTTACCCAAAGATATAAGTCTTTCTATCAACGGTTTTACTGCCTTGGCTTTTGCGCTTGTGGTCTTAATCTTCTGATGTATGAGCATGGCTTTGGCTAAACTTATCAATGTCGCCTTGCGCCAGCTCGTAAAACGGTTCAACTGTAACCTTGCTTTTGCGTGTCTCATATTTAATGAGCACATAACTTATGGAGTAGATATTTTTATCTGCTCCGATATAAGTTATTGTGCGAATTAATCCCCGCTTTTGGCGGGAATCACTTATTATTTTTTTAATTTCTTTGGGTCAACCTGCATCCCTAAAGTCAATCCCATGCCCGCAAGTAGTTCCTTGATTTCGACTAAAGATTTCTTTCCGAAATTCTTAAAGCCCAGCATCTCATCTTCCGTTCTTTTTACTAAGTCAGCGATAATCTTAATGTTGGCTTCTCTTAAACAATTGGAACTTCTTACCGATAATTCAAGTTCGGATATAGGAAGCCTTAATTTTTCATATAAGGTTACCTCTTCCTTGGTCATTTCCGGCTCTTCTTCTATATCTTCGGGTAACTGGCCAAAGTTAACAAAAATATCTAAATGCCTCTGCAATATATTAGAAGCATAGAGGAGTGCGTCTTTTGGCCCTATCGCTCCGTTGGTCTGTATTTCCAATATTAGTTTATCGTAATCCGTTCTTTGTCCTACTCGCGTATTCTCAACATTAAAATTTATTTTTTTTACGGGAGTAAATATAGAATCTATTGGTATCACGCCTATGGGCAGGCCTTCTTTTTTGTTTAGGTCGCTAGGTACATACCCCCTTCCTCTTGCTACCTCCATCTCTACATTAAACTTCGTGTCCTTAGTCAGGGTAGCAATAAGCAAATTGGGATTAATTATTTCTATTGTCTCATCTGCTTCTATATCCTTTGCTTTGACTTCTCCTTTTGTGTTCTTCTTTATATATATTGTCTTGGGTATTTTTGAGCGTGAGTTCAACACCAGGCTCTTTATGTTTAGAATTATCTCAGGAACATCTTCTAACACCCCCGGTATAGTAGAAAATTCATGCTGTGCGCCCTGTATTTTAACTGAAGTTACGGCACTCCCTTCTATAGAAGAAAGCAATACCCGCCTAAGAGAATTGCCCAAAGTTACACCATAACCTCTCTCAAACGGAGCAGCAGAAAATTTACCATAGGTATTAGTGTATGTAGACTCGTCGCATTCCAATCTCTTCGGTAGTTGAAAATCCCTCCATTTTATACCCATCTTACCTCCTCACTTACGTTCGTCGGAGTGTAAAGTGTTTAAGTGTAAAGTCTTTAAGCCATTTACTTATAAACTTACACACTTATAAACTTACACACTGAAATATTATTTTGAATACAGCTCTACTATCAATTGCTCTTGAATCGTCTGTTGGATGTCTTTTCTCTCGGGTAACCTTAAAACTTTTGCCTTAAATTCCTGAGGATTAAATTCAAGCCAGGAAGGAACAGACCTGTCGCGGGACAATTCAAGATTTTCACTAAGTTTCTTTTGTGCCTTTTCTTTTGCTTTTATCTGAATAACATCTCCTTGTTTAACTAAAAAAGACGGTATGTTCACGCGCCTAGCATTCACATATACAAAGTTGTGACGGACGACCTGCCGGCTTTGAGCTCTTGATATGCCCAGGCCTAACCTAAATATAACGTTATCCAGCCTTCTCTCCAGCAATTGTAACAATACCTTGCCTGTTACTCCCTTTGTTTTAGATGCGATTTTAAAATATTTACGGAATTGTCTTTCCAGGACCCCATATATCCATTTTGCTTTCTGTTTTTCTTTTAATTGCAGGCCATAGTTAGAAAGTTTCTGTTTGCCCCTCTGTCCGTGTTGGCCAGGAGCATAGCTTCTTTTAGAGATGGCGCATTTTGGAGTATTACATCTGGTGCCTTTTAAAAATAATTTTTCTCCTTCGCGCCTGCACAACCTGCAAACCGGATTTATATATCGAGCCATTTATTTTATACTCTCCTTCTTTTTCTCGCGCGACAACCATTGTGCGGAATAGGCGTTACATCCTTGATGGAAATTATGGTAAGCCCTGAGGCCTGCAATGCCCTGATTGCCGATTCCCTGCCCGATCCGGGGCCTTTTACATGGACATCCACTTCTTTAATACCTATCTCTTTTGCTTTCCTTGCCGCATCAGTGGCAGCTATTTGAGCAGCAAAAGGAGTGGATTTCTTTGATCCGCTATAACCTACAATACCTGGCGCAGACCAAGCCAGGGTATTCCCTTGCTTATCAGTTATCGTGATTATAGTATTATTAAAACTTGCCTGAATATGGGCTATACCGCTAGTTATGCCTCTTGCAATCTTTTTCTTTTTTGCCTTATCTTTTATGGCCATTTACTTTTATCCCCCTTTTGGTTTAGTAGCGACTGGTAGAGCCTTCTTAACCTCTGTGGACTTCTTTGCTGCCGCCATACTGCCGCCCTTACGAGGGCCTTTTCTGGTTCTTGCGTTTGTGCGCGTGCGTTGGCCTCTTACAGGCAGCCCTTTCTTATGGCGCATACCCCGCCAGCAACCTATTTCCATAAGCCTCTTTATATTTTGCGATATTTCACGGCGCAAATCTCCTTCAACTTTATAGGCGCTCTTCTGTATGGTATTAGTTATACGCGAAACTTCCTCTTCATTCAGGTCTTTCGCGCGTTTATTGGGATCGATGCCTGCTTCTTTAAGGATTTTATTTGATAGGCTCCTGCCTATTCCGAATAAATAGGTTAAGGCAATCTCAATTCTTTTTTCTTTGGGTATGTCTACGCCTATAATTCTTGGCATCTTACCTCACTTTCGTTTCTTAGCCTTGCCTTTGTTTATGTTTTGGATTAGCACAAATCACTCTGACAATACCTCTTCTTTTAATAACCTTACACCTATCGCAAATCTTTCTTACCGACGCTTTTACTTTCATAAACTTATGTCCTCGCTTATTTAGCCCTAAAGGTAATCCTTCCGCGGCTCAAATCATAAGGAGAAAGCTCTAACTTTACTTTATCACCCGGTAATATCCTTATAAAATTCATGCGCATCTTACCTGAAACATGAGCAAGTACCTGATGCCCATTTTCCAGCTCGACTTTAAACATGGCATTAGGTAATGCCTCTATAACTTTGCCTTCGGTTTCAATCAATTCTTCTTTAGCCATATCTTAAAGCCTTATACCTGATACTAATTGGTCAAAATTTCCGGCCCTGCTTCTGTAATTGCAACCGTATGTTCAAAATGAGCGGAAGGCAATCCGTCCTTCGTTACTGCAGTCCAGCCGTTATCGAGAATCTCACATTCCCACGCCCCCATGTTTACCATTGGTTCAATTGCTAAAACCATGCCTTTTTTTAACGCTTCACCCTGATGCGGCAAGCCAAAGTTTGGTATCTGAGGTTCTTCATGCAGGCTGTGGCCTATGCCATGCCCTACAAATTGCCTTACTACTGAAAATCTTTGTTTTTCTACGTAGCTTTGTATTGCATAAGATATATCTGATAGATGATTATTTATCCGAGCTTGTTTTATTCCTTCTGACAACGCATTTCTGGTTACTTCAATCAGTTTCTGTAGTTTTGGATCTGTGCGCCCTACGGGAATGGTAACCGCAGCGTCGGAAAGATAACCTTTGTAATTTATACCTACATCCAAACTTATAATATCCCCTTCTTTTAGCGTTCTTTTATCAGGTATACCGTGCACAACTTCTTCGTTAACGGAGGTGCATATATTTGCCGGAAAGCCATTATAACCCTTAAAAGCCGATATAACATGCTCTCCCTGAATTAATTTTTCTGCTAAACGGTCAATTTCAATAGTAGAAACACCTGGCCGAATTAACTTTTGGAGCCTGCGCATTATTTTAGATAGGATTTCCCCTGATTTCTTAAGCATTTTTAAATCTTCTTCAGACTTTATCGGAATCATTGTATTTTTTTGCCAACTCAATAATTCTATTCAAAACTATATCTTTATCCTCATCTGCCAAAAGGCGGTAGAGTTTATGCTTATCGTTGTAATATTGAATTAGCAAAGAAGATTCTTCCAGGTATACCTGAATACGTTTCTTGATAGTCTCGTCTTTATCATCGCTTCTTTGATAAAGTTTACCGCCGCAGTTATCACAGGCCATATTGACTTTTGGCGGCATATTCTTTGTGTGAAAGTTTGCACCGCAAACACTGCAAACCAAGCGCCCGGATAGGCGCTGTATAATTACAGGTTCGCTCGTATCAAGATAAATTACAAGGTCTATTGCGGTATTCCTTTCCTTTAATATATCATCCAAAGCCTTTGCCTGATTTATGTTGCGAGGATAACCGTCTAAAATAAAGCCTTTTTTAATATCAGGTTGGCTTACACGCTCGCTTAACATCTGGGTAACTAGCTCATCGGGCACTAACGCCCCTTTATTCATAAAGTCTCCTGCAAGCTTACCTAACGCCGTACTTTCTGAAACGTTGTGCCTTAATAAATCGCCGGTTGATATATGAGGTAACTTCAATTTTTGCGCCAAAGTCTTTGCTTGTGTCCCCTTCCCTGCCCCCGGTGGACCCAAAAGAATCATTCGCATATTTTAATGAGCACTTAACTTACGAATCCCGAAACTTCGGGATGAGTAAGTTATAAGTGCGAATAAATCCTTGACATTTTACCGCGCTTATCTACTAACAGAATGTCAAGGATAAGTTGTCTTGCTTATCTTCTTCCTCTGATATGCCCAGATTTAATAAAGCCTTCGTAATGATGCATAAGAAGGTGTGATTCTATCTGCTTTAACGTATCTAATATTACGCCTACTATAATTAGTATTCCCGTACCGCCGAAAAAAGATGCGATTAGATACGGGACCTTAAGCCAGGCCATAAGGAAATCCGGGAATATGGCGATAAAAGCAATGAATGCCGCACCTGCTAAGGTTATCCTTGTCATTACATAATCTAAGAATTCAGTAGTGTGCGCCCCCGGCCGAATGCCCGGGATAAAGCCACCGTACTTCTTCATATTTTCGGATAAATCAACAGGATTAAATACAATTGCGGTATAAAAATAACAGAAGAATATTATAAGTAAGGAGTAGACGGCCGTATAAAGCAGATGCCCCCGCACTAATCCCTGCGCCCATCTTTGAAATGCAGGATTAGGTATAAATGAGGCTAAGGTTGCAGGAAATAGGATTATTGACTGGGCAAAGATAATGGCAATAACGCCTGATGTATCTACTTTTAAAGGTATGTAAGTGCTTTGTCCCCCAAAGATTTTTCTCCCTACAATCCTGCGCGCATATTGGACGGGAATCTTCCTTTGGCCTTGTGTTATCAGGATTACCGCGAATACTACACCAGCCAAAAGAACAGCCATAACCAATAGGGTAAACGGCTGGATTTGCCGTCGGGACGGCGAAAAAGGGGAAATTAAAACAAATAGCTGATTCATTGCCGGCCAGATTCTTGAAATTATACCGCAGGTAATAACTAATGAGATGCCATTGCCGATGCCTCTTTCCTGAATCTGTTCACCCAGCCACATTATGAATATCGTTCCGGTGGTCAAAGTAAGAACAGTGAGTATCCTAAAACCCCATCCGGGATACAAGACTATCTTCAGGCCCTCAAAACGGGCAGGATTCTCAAGCCACATGGCGATGAAAAAAGACTGAATTATTGCAAGTGCTACAGTTGCGTAACGGGTAAATTGATTTATTTTCTCATAACCAGACTTTCCTTCTTTGGCTAGTTTTTCCAGGGCAGGCACAACTGCGGTCAAAAGCTGCAAGATAATTGAAGCGGAAATATACGGCATTATTCCCAAGGCAAATATAGTAAGCCTTTCCATTGCGCCGCCGGAAAACATATTAATTATGCCGAATAATGCCCCGCCTTGGGTTTTGGCCATACGGTTAAAGAATTCAGCCAATGCCGCCCCGTCTATCCCCGGCGTAGGAACATAACAACCAACGCGATAGACAGCGATGAGTGCGGATGTAATAATAATCCGCCTTTTTAAATCCGGGATCCTGAATGAATTAACCAGCGCACTAAGCATTTAAATGAGCCCGCAACTTACGAACACGATAGTGCGAGTAAGTTGTTTGGGCGAATTTATCCCTTTCTTTATTAGTAAACATAAAAGGGATATCGCTCTACTTATTTATTAATTCTACTTTTCCGCCTGCGTTCTTAATCTTATCAAACGCTTTCTTTGAAACCGCATGCGCTTGTATACTAATAGGATTTTTAATTTCTCCGTCGCTTAATATCTTAACTAATCTATCCGCGTTTTTAATAAGGCCTTTTTCTTTTAATAAGGCAAGGCTTATAGTCTGTTCTTTTATTTTGCTCAGGTCATCTAAATGGATAATTTGATATTCCAATTTAGCCCTGCTGGTAAACCCGCGCTTAGGAATCCTGCGGATCAAGGGCGTTTGTCCCCCCTCAAACCCGAGATACTTGTGCTTTCCCGAGCGCGAGGTCTGTCCTTTACTCCCCCGGGTAGAAGTTTTTCCGTGTCCGGAACCAGGGCCTCTGCCTAAAATTTTCTTACGCTTATGGCTGCCTGCAGGCGCTTTTAAGTTATTAAGCGATATCTTTTCGCCAAAAGCAGATTTGCCCTTTGCGCCAGAGGCGTATCTGCCTTGGGCAGAGACGGAGTGCGTTGTTCTCTTTTTATTTTGAACTCTCTTTATTTTCATCTTTTGCGACCTTCAAATTTTTTAGTCCATCGACTGTTGCTTTAATTACATTTAATGGGGTATTCGATTTTAGGCATTTGGTTAAGATGTCTTTTATGCCTATCGCTTCGCATACCGCTCTTACAGGGCCCGCAGCAATTACGCCTGTTCCTTCGGAAGCAGGCTTTAGAAGAACTTTAGCTGCACCAAATTCTCCTATAATTTCATGCGGGATGGTTGTTGAACCTTCGAGTGACACAAAAAAAAGTTCTTTTTTTGCCTTCGTCAGTCCTTTGCGGATTGCGCCTGCGACTTCATTTGCTTTGCCAAGCGCAAAACCCATACGGCCTTTGGTATCGCCTACGACTACCAGCGCGCTAAAGGACATTTTTTTACCACCTTTAGTTACTTTTGTCACGCGCTTAATGGTGATAACTTTTTCAATAAATTCCAGGTGTTGTTCGCTATTTAGCCCTTGCATTTTTTAGAACTCCATTCCGGCTTTTCTTAATGCTTCTGCGAAGGTTTTAACTCTTCCCAGATACAAGTAGCCTGCACGGTCAAATACAACTTTGGTAATTCCTTTTTCTTTTGCCCTTCTGGCAAAAATTTCACCGAATGATTCTGCTGCTTTTACATTTCCTGCGTATGTAACTTTCTGTTTTATTTCTTTATCATGCGTAGATAAAGAAAACAGGGTTATATTCTTTGTATCGTCGATAATTTGAGCTGAAAGATTTTTTAAAGTCCGATGCACGGTTAAACGCGGCCTCTCTTGGCTACCTTGCATGCGTACGCGGATACGCTTGTGCCTTTTAATTCTTAGCAGTTCTTTTTTTTCTTTCATATTTATTTTGATGCTGCGGCTTGAGCTTTGCCGATTTTCTTCTTTATATACTCGCCAGAATAACGGATCCCCTTGCCTTTATATGGTTCAGGAGGGTATATAGCGCGTATTTCAGAAGCTATTTTGCCCACCTTTTCTTTATCAATACCCCTTATTATAATTTGTGTCTGTTTCGGCGTCTCTATCTTTATACCTTCTGGAATAGGAAAGTTCACCGGGTGAGAAAAACCCAGCTGCATATTTAGATTATTCCCTTGAATTTGTGCGCGGAACCCCACGCCTATTATTTCTAGTTCCTTAACGTACCCTTCAGTAACACCTTTAATCATATTAAGAATTAGGGCGCGATAAAGTCCGTGTAGAGACTTATCAAGCTTTGTATCGGATACACGTTTTAGAAAAAGCTGGTTATCTTTTATCTCAACGGTAATCCGGCCTGATAGGCGCAGGGTTAGATTACCTTTAATGCCCCCTACAGAAATTACCCTATCTTTAACTTCAATTTTTACGTCCTTGGGAATAACTACGGGTTTTTTGCCGATTCTTGACATAATTTATGCTCTCGCTTACCAAATATAACCGATGACTTCTCCGCCCAATCCTAATTTCTTTGCTTCTTCTCCGGTAGTTATGCCTTTAGGGGTTGAAATAATCGCTAGGCCCCTACCCCTTAAAACGGAGGGGACCTTTTCATGTTTTACATATACGCGCAATCCAGGCTTAGATATGCGTTTTATGTTTTTTATTGCCGGCTTACCTGAAAGATATTTCAAATAAATCCTTAAATAGCCCTGTTTCTTATCCTCTATCAATTTAAAATTATCAATGTAGCTCTCGTTTTTTAAAATGTCCAAGATAGACTTTATTTGTTTAGACGCAGGCACATCTACATTTTCTTTTTTTGCCATTATAGCATTGCGAATCATGGTAAAGGTATCTGCAATTAAATCGGTTCGAGACATTTCACCCCCAATTTCATATTTTTATTTTCTCCACACCAAAGACTTTGATGCGGGGATTTACTACCAGCTTGCCTTCTTGACGCCGGGTATTAAACCCTGCCATGCAAGTTCCCGAAAGCAAATACGGCAAAGCCGAAATCTTCTTAAATAACCGCCTGACCTGCCGCAAATAGAACAACGGTTATATTTGCGCACAGAAAACTTCGCAGGCCTCTTCCATCTTGCTAATTGTGAATTTTTAGCCATATTTAATGAGCACGCAATTTATGGAACAAAGTGAACATAAATTGCTGTACGAATTAATCCCCCCTGCTTTCTTACGAAAGCAAGAAGGGGGATAAGTTCGGATTTATAAGTTATGTCATTTAGATTATTCTTAATATAAAGCTCCCTGCCTGCCGGCAGGCA
>Ga0105164_10002209_pt1 | contig 12097 bp, 10 predicted proteins | sample VDWuncwatermetaG_FD_89674 | JGI IMG/M metagenome (GOLD analysis project Ga0105164, IMG submission 89674) | Wastewater microbial communities from Netherlands to study Microbial Dark Matter (Phase II) - VDW unchlorinated drinking water | ecosystem: Environmental > Aquatic > Freshwater > Drinking...
AACCAGGACAGAAGGCAACAGAGAAGACGTAATGAAGCTCAAGGACAAAGTCGCCCTGATTACCGGCGGGGGGAGAGGAATCGGCAAGGCTATCGCGCTCGACTACGCGCGCGAGGGGGCGAAGCTGGCGATCTGCGCACGGACCGGATCTGAGATCGAGGAGACCGCGAAAGAGATAAGGGCCCTTGGCGCAGAATGCCTGGCGGTCGCGTGCGATGTCTCTTTGGAAGAGCCTGTGAGCAAGCTGATAGGCGAAGTTCAAAAACATTTCGGCAGGATCGATGTCCTGATCAACAATGCGGGAGTGATGATCCGGCCGGCGCCGATAGCGGAGACGGAAGTCAAAAAGTGGGATTATACGATGGCCGTCAACCTGCGCGGCCCTTTCCTCGTGACGAAAGCGCTCCTGCCGCTGATGATGCGGCAGAAAGGCGGCGCCATTATTAACGTCTCTTCTTCCATCGGCCGCGGGGCCTACGCGAACTTCGCCGCCTATGCTGCTTCAAAATGGGGGATAGAGGGATTCACGCAGACGCTCGCCGTGGAGGTAAAATCCTACAACATTCGGGTCAATTCCGTGGAACCGGGCTACGTCGCGACCAAACTGACCGGCTACCAAGGCAGCAGGCCGGAATCGGTCACAGAGGTATTCGTCTTTCTCGGTACGGACGAATCCAAGGGAATCACCGGAAGGATGCTGAGCTCTTCCGGCTGGAGATCTCAGATCAGAGGAAACTAGCTTTTCTTTTTCAGCATGTCCAAGGCCTGGTTGGCCTTCTTCATGGAATCGCTGTGACTGCCGGATTCGTGGAGCTTCTGGGCCTCATCGAGCAGCGCTTTTACTTTGCTTTCATCCGCCTTAGCGAGCTTCGCGTCGGCCAGAAGCCCCTTCGCCTCTTTAATCAACCTGGGGCAGCTGTTCGCCCACACGGGCTGAACGGAAAAAGCCAGAACGCCCGCCAATCCCAGGATAGACAATAGCCTTTTCATCTTTCCTCCTCTTAACTCTGCAGTTGTTTCTTAAAAAATTCCAAAGTTCGAGCCCAAGCCTCCTTCGCCGCCTCGGGGTGATAGCGGTCGGGGTTGACATCATTATTGAAGCCATGCTGCGCCCCCGGGTAGATATAATGGGAGTACGGCCTGTTATACTTTTTCATCGCTGCCTCGGTAGTTGGCGCCGTGTCGGTGATGGGCTTGTCCTCTCCGGCATAATGCGCCAGGACCGAAGCCTCGATCTTTGAGACGAGATCCAGGGGGTTCGGACTCCTGCCGTAATAGACTACCGCCGCCCTGAGCCCACGCGCATAAGTGGAGACACTGAAGGTCATCTCTCCGCCCCAGCAAAATCCCACGATCCCGATACGGTCAGCCCGTACCTCCGCAAGGCCGCGCAGATAGGCGGCGGCAGCATCGGCATCCTCCATGACCGCCTTAACCGGCGCCGCCTCGCGGATATTGGCAAGACCCGCCCCTTTCGGATTTACTTTTTCTGTGCCCCCTCCCCGCGAAAGAAGATCCGGGGCCAGAGCGACATAACCTTCTTTGGCGAACCGGCGCGCCACATCCCGGATATGATCGTTGATCCCTCGGTTCTCATGGATGACAATGATCCCAGGATATTTTCCCGGGGCCTTCGGCCTGCTCTGGTATCCGAAAATAGCGCCAGCCGGTCCCGAAAACTGCACCGCCCCCGAAGAAAGCGCGGGATCATTCGGCTCCACCTGGGCGGCGTACGCCGGCGGGGAAAGCAGCGAATCGATAAGACCGGTGGCGGCAGCCAAACTTCCCGTCAACAGCACCGCTTTTTGGATAAATTCCCGACGGCTGATTTTACCGTCGCGATATTCTTGTGCCAGCTTTTCTATATTCTCAGCCAACGTCGCCTCCCTCAATATTTGATCATCTCGATCTTGGTCAAGGTCACCTGCTGCCCTACGCCAGGGGCATTGGCCAGATGATAGGCGGTATACTGCTCAAAATAGGTGTTTTCAGCCGACATCCCCTCTACGGGAACGATGACTTTAAACCCCCTGAACGCGGCCTGACTGCCCGTGTTGAGCACAGCCCCTTGAGCAGCCGTTCCTACGACCACCACCGTCTTGATGCCCTTATCGTTTAGGATCTTTTCCAAATCGGTCTTAAAAAACTTGTCCGCTGGCGCTTTGACTATTGGTTCTCCCTCGAGCGGAGCCGCCTCTTTAAGTATGTCAGCCGGAGTTGCCGCCGTGGTTATGCTGTGGACGACGGATAACCCTTTGGCCCTCGCCTGGCTCAATAAGCCTTGAATCTTAGGGACCGAAGCCACGCATCGTGGCCGCCTCTCGTTATTACAGGTCTGTTTTACGAGATCGAGTACGAGTAGAGCTGTAGTCTTGGGATCGAGTGTTACAGGCTTCAGCTCCGGAGGTTTTGGGGCCTGCACCGAAGTCCACTCGTCGATGACGTCTTTGGTCTGAGCCTGGACTGAGGTTGCAGCGGCCGCAAATACGATCGTCAATCCTAAAGCCATTCCGAGATATCTCTTTGCAGGGTCCATCGTCTCCTCCTTTTATTTACAGTCCCAACAGTTTTTCAATCTTTTCCTGATCAAAGCCGACAACCGTCTGACCGTCGATCAGCGTTACCGGAGTGCTCTGATATCCCAAGGCAAGCAACTCCTTCAAGGCCGCCTGATCCTCGCGCACGTTTTTGTCGACAAAGGAAACTCCCTTTTGAGAAAGAAACTCTTTCTCTCTGTGGCAAGGACCTCAGCCGGGTTGGGAGAATACTACAACTGATTTAGCCATACTTGAACCTCCTCGAAAAAGACGGGGATTTTATATCATCTCTTTTTTGAATTAGCAAAACTCGCCGGAAGAAAATCTATCGGTCTGCCGACCGCGAGTCAACACCCGAAAGAGTTGCTATCAAACTAACTCGCATGGGCCGCTAGAGCAAGGCGGCTCTTTCCTTCGGACTTTATCTTTAAAAGGAAGCGCCAATCTGCTAGTGTCGCTCACAGGATTACTGCCATGAAGACAAGACCGGCAAGACCTCTGGCTATCAGAATACCCGCCGCATTCGTCCTCCCCTTTTTATTCATACTGGCGGGATGGGCAACGGAGATTCCCTCACCGGCGCGCCCGGCCTCGGACGAGATCCTCAGACACGCGCGCTATCTCGCCTCCGACGAGCTGATGGGGCGCGGCGTGGATAATCCCGGCATCGACCTGGCAAGGGACTATATCGCGGCGGAGTTCAAAAGATACGGGCTGGTCCCGGTCGGGGAAAGCGGCACCTTTTTCCAGGGGCTGGAGGTAGTCACAGGGGCGAAAATCAATGAGCCCAGCGGTTTGAGCTTCGCGGGCGGCCCGCCGCTGGCGCTAAACGAGGAGTGGATACCTTTAGGCCTTTCCCGTTCCGCCAAAATCGAGGGGGAAGTTGTTTTCGCCGGCTACGGCATCACAGCCAAGGATTACGGCTACGATGACTACGCCGATCTGGATGTGAAAGATAAGACCGTTCTGGTTTTACGCTATGAGCCACCGCCGAAGAACGAGAAAAGCCCTTTCCGGAAAGCCCCTCGTTATTCGAACCACTCGGCTCTGCTTTCCAAGGCGGCCAATGCGCGCAGTCACGGGGCGGTCGCGATGATCCTGGTAGATCTCAATCCGCCGCGCGAGGGCGAAAAAGGGCTGCTTTCGATAAGGCGCACTTTGGGACGCAACGACACCGGCATCGTCGCGGCGCAGGTCAAGCGGGAAATCGTGGAAGAGCGGCTTCACGAGATGGGCATTTCGCTGCGCGAGCTGAAGGAGAAAATCGACCTTGAAGAAAAACCCGCTTCTACTCCCCTGCCCGGTTTCAGGATCACCCTAGACGTTGCTCTAGAAAAGATAACCAAGAAGACCGATAACGTCATCGGCGTCCTGCCGGGCGCCGATCCTCAATTGCGAGGGGAGAATATCGTCATCGGCGCCCACTACGATCATATAGGCCTGGGATACTACGGAACGCGCGACGCGACCGCCGAGGGACAAATCCACAACGGGGCCGATGACAACGCATCGGGAACCACCGTCTTGATGCATCTGGCGGAGAGGTTGAGCCGCCGGCAAAATCGTCCGGCTAGGAGCGTGGTTTTTGTCGCCTTTACCGCGGAAGAGCTGGGGCTTTACGGATCCAACTATTACGTAAATCACCCATCCTTCCCGATCGACGCGACCAAGGCGATGCTGAACCTGGACATGGTGGGGAGGATGAGGGATAACCGCATAACGGCCGCCGGCATCGACACGGCCAAAGAGTTCCGCGCCATCGTCACCGCGGCCGGCCAAGAGGTCGGGGTTGAGGTCGTCCTTTCACAAAGAAGCGCCGGCGGCAGCGATCACGTCTCCTTCTACAACAAGAATATCCCGATCCTGCATTTCTACACCGGGACTCATGAAGACTATCACAAGCCGACAGATGATTGGGAGAAACTCAACATCGAAGGGATGCTCAAGGTCAGCGACCTGGTTCTAGCGGTCTTGGACAAAATCGCCGTGTCTAAAGAGCCGCCGACATTTGTCCGCTCGTTGCCCGATCAGCCCCGCTCCTGAACGCCCACCTTTTCGGAACCCGGCAACGACGGCAATGCCGCCGCGTTCGGCGACGGTTCATCGGAGGGCGGCAAAAAAATCAAGCAAGATATGGCAGAGAGCCGGTAGCTATGGTATGGATGGGGCGTTGACTCTGTTATTTTAAGGAGGATTGCTTCTTATGATCAAGCTTTACACCTTCCCCCCATCGACGAACTCGCGCAAGGTGAGAATCGTCCTGATCGAGAAGGGGTTGGAATTCGAACGCGTTAACATCGACCTCTCCAAGAAAGAACAGAAGCATCCCGACTATTTAAAAATCCATCCCTTTGGCCAGGTGCCGGCGCTGGATGACGAGGGCTTTATCCTCTACGACTCCACGGTCATTAATGAGTACCTCGAAGACGAATATCCCTATCCCCCGCTGCTGCCAGAAGATTCCGAAGGGCGCGCGCGGGCGAGGTTGATGGAAGACTTCCGGGACACCCGTTTCAATCCCCACTTCGTCGAGATCATCCACGAGGTCCGCAAGCCGGAGGGGCAGAGGGATTTAAAACTCATCGATCACGCCAAGGCGGAGATCACCAACTGTTTTGACCGAATCGAGGAGGAGCTGGAAGGAAAGGAATATCTCGCCGGGAGCTTCAGCCTCGCGGACATCGCTTACATGCCCAATATCGATCTACTGGAGCGCTTTAACATTCCCGTAGATGCGAAATACAAAAACATGCTGGCCTGGATAGGGCGGCTCAAGGCAAGGCCGAGTTACGCGGCATCGGCTGCCTGATCCTGTGAATGTCTTCCGGCGTCCTCCTCGCATGGCTCGTCCATCTCTATACGGCATCAGGGGCCGCGCTCGCTTTTTTTGCCCTCCTATTCATTGAACAGGCAAAATTTCAGGAGGCATTCTGGCTGATGGCGCTGGCGGTGTTGATCGATGCGTCCGATGGCACCTTGGCGCGCCTGGTCCGGGTGAAAGAGCGGATCCCGTGGTTCGACGGAGACCGGCTGGAAGACATCGTGGATTATCTCAACTATGTCCTGGTCCCATCCCTGTTTTTGATCCGGGCCGACCTCTTGCCGCAAGAGGACGCCTTATGGCTCGCGGCGGTTCCCTTAGTGGCGAGCGCTTACGGCTTCTGCCAGAAGGAGGCCAAGACCCCGGACCATTTTTTTTTGGGCTTCCCTTCTTACTGGAATATCGTCTTCTTTTATCTCTACGTCATGCAGACACCGCGCTGGCTGAATGCCTTTCTCATCCTGGCTCTCTCCGGGCTCGTATTTGTCCCCATCAAATACCTTTACCCAAGCCGGAGCCCGGTCCTGCGCGGCCTCACCAACACACTGGGTATCATCTGGGGAGTGCTGGTTTTCATGATGATCTACACGCTGCCGCACCCTCACCCTTTTGTCGTTTTTACATCGCTCCTGTTCCCGGCCTATTACTTTACTCTCTCTCTCTGGATAGCAGCCCGAAAAAACACAGCTTAGAGACCGCGAGGTAAAGGATGAAACATAAGACGCGATTCAAACTGCTCCTGCTGCCAGCGGTCATCGTCGCCGCTCTGGGGTCCAATCTCTTCTTGACATTTTCCAAACCCAGCCGGAGCGAGGCGGCTCAGCCCGCATCTCCGAAATACATCTTCATCTTCCTCGCCGATGGCGCCGGCATCACCCATATGGAAATTACCCGGATGTTCAACCGCCATGTTTACAAGGAAGGGCTGACCATCTCCGACAAGATCATGAAGGAAGGCACCGTCGGACTAATGACGACGCACGCGGCGGATTCGCTGGTCACCGATTCGTCCGCGGCCGCTACGGCCCTCGCGTGCGGCTGTAAGACCAAAAACGGCGAGGTCGGAATATGCGAGGATGGCACAATCCCGAAGACCGTCATGGAGGTAGCCAAGGAAAAGGGGATGCGCATCGGGCTCATAACCAACTCCACGGTCTACGACGCCAGCCCTGCGGCGTTCGCCGGCCACGTGACCAACCGAAGGCTCTACGGCCCCATCATCGACCAATATCTCAAACTGGAGCCTGATATTTTGTTTGGCGGGGGCAGGGACCAGTTCCTTCCCAAGGGCCAGCCGGGCAGTCGCAGGACGGATGATACCGACGTGATCGCCTCATTTAGAAAAAAAGGCTATGCCTATGTCTCCGACCTCCAGGGATTGTCCCGAGTCAAAGGGACAAAGACGCTCGGGCTTTTCAGCCTCAGGGACATGAGCTTCGAGCTCGACCGAGACACGAACAGCGAGCCTTCCCTCTCCGATATGACCCAGGCCGCCATCGGTCTGCTTCAGGAAGGAAACCGAAGGGGATTTGCGCTCTTTATCGAGAATGAAAATATCGACAGCGCCGGCCATATGACCGATATTGCTTCCCTGATCCATGCCTACCGGGAGTTTGATCGCGCCGTGGGTTTGGCTTATGAGTTTTACAAAAAACACCCGGCGGAGACCCTCCTCCTCGTCACCTCAGACCATGAAACCGCAGGACTGGGCTTTACCGGCAACCCTTCTTTTGAGCAATTGAAGAAAATTCAGTCGATCCGTATTTCTTTCTCCAGAGCAATTGAGATCCTGGGACCCAACCCCTCTTCCGAAGCCGTGGATCAGCTCGTGGCGGAAAATTTTAAAGGCTTTCTCCTCCGGCCCGACCTCAAGGAGGCGATCATCAAGAAAAAATCTCTCGGACCCGCCTTTCCTGCGAACCCCACAGCCACCGCTCTCGGCGCCATGGTGGCGAGCCAGACCCAGGCCTACTGGCTCTCAGCCGGACATACCAACCAACCGGTCTTCGTCGCGGCCCTGGGAGTCGGAGCAGAAAGGTTCCGTGGCTACCAAGACAATACCGATTTCGCCAAACACCTCTTCGCTCTGCTCCGGGAAAATAAATAAGATCAACTTCCGAGGGCGGCCAAGATGACGACTTCCATAAAACGGATCGGGATCCTGACGGGCGGCGGCGACTGCCCCGGACTCAACGCCGCGATCCGCGCCGTCGTCAAAGCAGGCATAGGCAACTACCACTGGGAGATTTACGGCATAGAGATGGGCTTCGAAGGGCTGATGAAAAAGCTCGTCCGTCCTCTCGGCCCGGATGACGTGCGCGGCATCATCAACAAAGGGGGGACCATTTTAGGGGCGACGCGCCGGCATGATCCGTTTCATTACCAGGAAAAGGTCGGGGAAGAGATCAAGACGGTGGATCGTTCGCAGGTGGTGTTACAACACGCATCGGAATTGGGCTTGGACGCTTTGGTCGTGCTAGGCGGCGATGGAACCCTCACCATCGCGCAGCGCCTATGGGAAATGGGGCTGCCGCTCGTCGCCATTCCCAAAACTATAGATAACGATCTCTCGGGCACAGATGTCTCTATCGGTTTCCGAACAGCGGTGATGACCGCCATGGAGGCCCTGGATAAACTCCACAGCACGGCAGAGAGCCATCACCGCGTAATGGTGGTGGAGCTCATGGGCAACAAGGCGGGTTGGATCGCGCTTGAATCCGGGATAGCCGGAGGCGTAGATGTTATCCTGATTCCGGAGATCCCTTTCAGCGTAGAGAGGGCCTGCGAGAAGATCGCCGAGCGCAAGAGACTCGGCCGTCCTTTTTCCATGGTGGTGGTATCCGAAGGGGCCAAGGCGGCCGGCCAGCAGGAGGTCTATGTCGATCCCCAACACTACAGGCTGGGAGGCATAAGCCAGCAGGTGGCAAGCGAAATCGAAAAGCGCTCCGGGTCGGAAACCAGAGTCCTCGTTCTGGGCCACCTGCAGCGGGGCGGCAGCCCCGCCTCGTTCGACCGCGTGCTGGCGTCGCGCTTCGGCGTCCACGCCCTCGAGCTGATAGCGAAAGGCGATTTCGGCAAGATGGTGGCTCTGCGCAAGGCCGAGGTCGCGGCCCTCCCGATCCATCAAGCCGTAGCCAGGCTCAACACCGTTGACCCGGGCGGCGACCTCGTTGCCACGGCCGAGGCCTTAGGAATCAGCCTCGGCAGATGATAAGGAGGAAAAAATAATGACAACCCGGGTAGCCATTAATGGGTTCGGCCGGATTGGCCGCCTGTGTCTCCGGGCGATGCTTCAGCGGCATAAAAATCTCCTGTCCGTGGTGGCGATGAACGATATGGCCGACCTGGAGACGAATGCCCATCTGTTCCAGTACGACTCCACCTACGGCGCTTTCCCTGGGACACTGGAGGTCGGGGAAGGGATCCTCAGAGTCGATGGGTGGAAGATCGCGGTGCTCAACCAGAAGGATCCCTCCAGGCTCCCCTGGAAAAATCTCGGCGTCGATATCGTTATCGAGTCCACCGGCGTCTTCACGGACGGAGCCAAGGTGCGTTCCCATCTCGAGGCCGGGGCGAAAAAAGTGATCATTACCGCTCCCGCCCAGAACGAAGACATTACTATCGTGCTTGGAGTCAATGAGTCCGCGTACAATCCGAAAAAACACCATATCGTCTCGAACGCCTCTTGCACCACCAACTGCCTGGCCCCGGTTGTAAAAACCCTCCATGAAAAATTTGGTGTAGAACGGGGATTGATGACGACGACTCATGCCTACACCAACGATCAGCGCATTCTGGATCTGATGCATAAAGACTTGAGACGGGCCCGCGCCGCCGCAATCAATATTGTCCCGACCACTACCGGGGCAGCCAAGGCGATCGGTCTCGTCATCCCCGAACTCAGCGGCAAGCTCCACGGCCTTTCGCTGAGAGTCCCGACGGCGACCGTCTCAGTGGTGGACCTTGTGGCAGACCTAAAACGATCCACTACCGCGGAGGAGATCAACAAAGAATTCAAGAAGGCCTCGGAGGGGCATCTCAAGGGCATTATGGCCTATTGCGACAAGCCTCTGGTATCCAGCGATTTTCGCGGCCATCCGGCCTCTGCGATTGTTGATGCGATGTCCACAGTAGTGCTAGAAGGAAAGATGGCAAAGGTGCTTGCCTGGTACGATAACGAATGGGGATATAGCTGCCGGGTTGCCGACCTCGCGGCCTTTATGGGAAAAATGGGATAGAAGGGAGAACTCCTATGTTAGCGAAAGATATCATGACCAAGGATGTCATTACCGTCAGCCAGACAGCCACAGTTAAAAACCTGGCGAAGATGCTTATGCAGAACCAAATCAGCGGCGCGCCGGTAGCGGACAAAAAAGGCAAAATCCTGGGCATGGTCTCCGAAACCGACATCGTCGCCAAGAAAGGCAAACAGGTGAAGGACATCATGAGCAAAAACGTCGTCGGGGTCACCGATGATACTCCGGTGGAAAAGATCGCCAGCGTCATGACCGCCCATAGGATCAATCGGCTGCCGGTCATGCGCGGGCAAAAGCTGGTAGGGATTGTCAGCCGGGCGGATATTGTCGGCGCCATCGCGATGGGCAAGCATATCGCCCTGCACACCCCGATCTACGATTTATAACAACGCAAGAACGGAGGCATCTTCCTATGCCCCGCTTCCTTTCCAGTCTGCGGGTCCGTTTATTTCTTCTCGTTCTCGCCACTGCCGTGCCGGGGATGGGGCTGATTCTCTACGAGGGATTCGAACAGTGGGAACTAGCGACCGATGTATCAGAGCAACATGCCTTGGACAATGCACGGGAGATCAGCAGAGAGCACGAGCGACTGATTCAGGCTGGGCATCATCTCTTGCAAGCTCTAGCCGAGATCACCTCCGTTCGCGCCCATGACGGTAAGAGCTGCAACAGGCTCTTTTCCAAAATGGTCAAGGCCCAGCCGGCATTTACGAATCTGGGAGCGGCTAAGCCCGATGGCGACGTATTTTGCAGCGCTATCGCCCTTACACAACCTGTCAACTTTGCAGATCGGCCCTATTTTCAACAGGCCCTTCGGACGCGCGATCTCGTCGTCGGTGAATATTTGATCGGCCGCATTTCCGGTAAACCCAATATCACCATCTCTTATCCCGCACTCGACAACTCCGGTGTCGTGCAAGCGGTCGTCATCGCTGGATTGAGCCTGGACTGGTTCAACAAGTTCGTAGCCGAATCGCAGTTGCCTCAGGGTTCGGTGGCCACTCTAACAGACCGCAACGGCATGATCTTAGCCCGCTACCCTGAGCCTGAGAAATGGATCGGTAAGCTTGCTGCGGATACACCCGTCTTCAAGGCCATGGTGACCCATCCAGGTGAGGGAGTTGTGGAGGCTGCCGACTTGGACGGCGCCAGGCGCCTATATGGGTTTACCAAGCTAGGCGGCCTGGGTCCAGGCAAGAATATCTACGTGAGCGTCGGGATTCCCGAAGAAATTGTCTTTTCCGAAGCCACGAGAATTTTTTACCGCGACCTTACTTTGGTTGGGATCGTGGTGCTGTTGTCGTTTGCAGGAGTGTGGTTTGGCGCGGGTCAATTGATAACGCGCCCGGTGGGTGAACTGGTAGGCGCAACGAAGCGGCTGGCGGCAGGCGACTTGAGCGCACGATCCGGACTGCCCCGCGGTGAGGGCGAGCTGAACCAACTGGCCCGCTCCTTTAACCAGATGGCCGAGTCTCTCGAGAAACATATCGCCGAGCGCAAGCAGGCGGAAGAACATACTCAACGCCACATGCGGGAACTGACCGCCCTGCACGAGATTGATCGGACCATTACCTCGACTTTGGAGCTTCGTGCCATCTTGGACATGCTGCTGGAAAAGATTGATCTCGTTCTCCCGTATGCCGCCACCACGATCAGGCTCTTTAACAAGGATAGCGGGCTACTGGAGTCCGTAGCCTGTCGGAATCTTGATGAAAGAGAATGGAAGGCGGAGAGATGGAAAGGCGGGCGCGGTATTCCTAACGTGGTGTTTGATACTAAAGCCCCAATGATGGCCCTTAATGTTCAGACCGATCCGCGCATGCGGGACGCCGAGTTTTTTATCAGACATGGACTGGTCTCTTATTTGGGCATTCCACTGATTGCTCAAGGACAGGCTCTGGGGGTAATTTCCTTCTATACCAAAAAGGAGCACGAGTTTAGCCATGAAGAGACCGAGTTTCTCACGACGCTTGCAGAGCAGGCTGCCATAGCGATTCACAATTCCCAGGTCCATGAGGAGATGACAAGGCTAGTGGGTGATCTGGCAAAGTCGAATAGAGTGAAGGATGAATTCTTAAGCGTCATGTCGCACGAGCTTAGGACGCCGCTCAACGTGGTCGTAGGGTACTCGGGAATGCTCAAAGACGGACTGCTGGGAGAACTCAACCCCAAGCAGCAGGAGGCCCTGGGAAAGGTCATAAACCGGGCCAATGATCAATTGACCCTGGTCAATAATATCTTGTTTGCGACTGTGCTTGAGGCCGAAAAGCTGAAAATAGACATTCACGAGGTTAATCTGGGAGACTTCCTCGACCAGCTAAGATCTATTTACGAGGCTCCCATCAATAAAGAAATCACCCTTAGCTGGGACTACCCCGTGGAGTTAACGTTTGTAAGGACGGACAGCGGCAAGCTTAAACAGATCCTGCGGAATCTGATTGATAACGCCATCAAATTTACCGAAAAGGGAAGTGTGACCGTAT
>Ga0105164_10002210_pt1 | contig 12095 bp, 5 predicted proteins | sample VDWuncwatermetaG_FD_89674 | JGI IMG/M metagenome (GOLD analysis project Ga0105164, IMG submission 89674) | Wastewater microbial communities from Netherlands to study Microbial Dark Matter (Phase II) - VDW unchlorinated drinking water | ecosystem: Environmental > Aquatic > Freshwater > Drinking...
AATATATATTACTCAAAGGATGGAATAAACTGGACAGCAGATAATTCTAATTGCTGGACAATGTCGTCTTCAACGGATAACGACACCCTCTTTGATACTTGGAATGTATTATTTAATCAGGTTTCTAATAACGGCAAGATAAAAATTGTCTCTACGCAAGACGGTAGTGTTAGCGGTACATCCAGTCCTTTTAAAGCCTTAGGTAGTATTACTGTTAATGCGCCAGGCGCATCCGGAATAAGTTGGACAGTAGGTACAGCTAATGCCATAACCTGGTCTAATGAGGGTAAAATAACGCAGGTACTTATTGAATATAAACCAGATGGCTCTACGACGGTATTGAGCTGGACCGTAGCAAATACCGACCCTGCGGATGTTGCTGACCCGGATACCGCCGGTTCTTACGTCAATTATACCAAAAGCTATACCTGGACTATACCGAATACAGATTCTTATCTTTCTGGTAATGCCAAGTTAAAGATTACTGGGAATCTTCCATCGCAAAGTTCAGTGATTTCCGGGTTCTCTTGGACCTTTGCCGTAACGGCACCCAGTATTACGGTTAATCCACCCAGTCCACCAACAGGTGAGACTGAATTCTTTGTGGGTGATACGGCAAGTATTAATTGGACCTGGATTGGAAGCTTAAAGACTGCAATTAAAGTTTCTTATTCTACTGATTCACCTAGTTACACTACTTGGTGGACTTGTTCAGGCGGTGAAAGTTTATCCACCTCAACTACCTCGTTTAACTGGACAATTCCTGCAAATGCGGTGAGTAACGGTTTAACTAAGATAAAGGTTGAGGATACGGGTCAGTCAGCAAGCTTAGGTACATCTTCAGCGTTTACGGTTAAGGCCCAACCTTCGATTACGATTACACCACCTTCGGGACAGGATTCAGGTAATTGGAAAGTAGGTAAACCTTATACCATCTCCTGGACGGTTAGTTCAGGTATACATACCAGTGCCTTAAAGGTTGAAGCGAATACCAGTGATCTGACTTGGACTACTATCGCCGAAGATGCCAGTGCGGTTAGTCCGCTTACCTGGACTCTGCCACAATCTGCATTACTAGCGGCAAATTCAAGTAGTTCTGGTCAGATAAGAATCACGGATAAGACACGTAATAGTGCAACCGGTTCTGGTCCTAGTTTAGTTGATGTTACCTCTACAGCTAACTTTAATGCAGTCGTGCCTGCAATTACAATTAGCAGCCCTAGTTCAGGAACATACTGGACCTATGCTGGCTCAAATCAGGCTATTGCCTGGTCAACTAACGGCGGGGTATCTAACGTCAATATCTATTATGATACAGACCACACTGCCGGCGTAAGCTGGACACTGATTGGTAGTAATGTAGCTAATACCTCTAATGGCTCAAACAGCTGGACCTGGACTATTCCTAATGATATCGGTTCCACCAGTATAAAGATTGATGATACTTCACGTTCCTCTACTACCTCGGCTACTTCAAATGCCTTTGATGTTGTGGGTAATATAACCTTAAGTACACCTTCGGCTTCAGGTATTGGTTTGGTGGCTGGTGATACCTATGATGTTACTTGGGCGCCGACAGGAACGTTTACGCCGGTAAGGCTGCAATTCTATGACGGCAGCAACTGGTACGATATGACCCATACAACCTCAGGTGGATATACCGCGGTGGCCAATACCAGTCCTTATACTTATACCTGGACTATTCCCAGCGCTGTTACATCTTCTGCTAAAATCCGTGTCTATGACCCGAATTATAGCTCAAGAGTCACCAGCGAATCAGCTAATATCTTTGCTATCGGAGCTACTCCTACTTTAACTATTACTGCGCCTACGGCCTCGCCTTCCTGGACTGTAGGTACAGCTAATCATACGATTTCCTGGACTGGCTCGACTAATGTGAATGATAATATTGAGGTCTCCTATTCTACAGATGGTTCGACCTGGACAGCAATTGCTACAGGTCAACCCAGAGGTTACCCATCTGCAGCCAGTGTTACCTGGACAGTAGCCCAGAATGCCTTGATTGCATCAGCAAGTTCAGGAACTGTGCAATTAAGGGTAAGAGATTTAAGCCGCACAGCAACTGCCATGACCAATTCTCCGACAATAACTACCTTACCTCCGGGAATTACGGTAGGGAATCTATCCAATTATGCAGTGGTTACCGAGACGCCTAGCATCTCCTGGACCTCAGACGGTGGTGAGGGTGGGACGACCTTTACCGTGGCCGTCCAATATAATTCGCCTGCATCAGGCTGGGCTAATGTTTCCGGCGGTTCAAGTGTCGCCAGTAATTCTAACAGCACCACCTCATTTACCTGGACTGTCCCCAATGATGTGGGCACTTCGCAGATTAAGGTTTATGATACTTATCGCTCGACTACTGCCTCAGGCACCAATACTAACTTTACGATTTGCGGTAAGTTTGACAGTGCGGGTATTAGCTGGACCCAAGCCACAGTAGGTCAAGCCAAGACGATTTCCTGGACCACTACCGGGCAAATTAGCCAGGGCAGTATCGAAATTCTTTATTATAAGAGCACTGGTGGCTTCTCTACAGCTCAGGCTATTTCCTCAGCTAACCTGAGTAACTGGACTATCGGCGCCAGTTCCGGTTCCTGCACCTGGACTATACCTACAAGTTTTGATAGCGGTTATCTAAATACAGATTTAAAGATTAGAATTAGAGATACGCGGGTTCCTACCAATACCACTTCTTACAAGGATACCTCTACTGCTTTTCAGGTTATCGGCAGTTTTGCTACGCCTAGCCCGCCGGCTTCAGGAGTAAATTGGACAGTAGGCACAAGTAAAGCCATAACCTGGACTACCACCGGCACAATTGCCTATGTTAAACTTTACTACACCACTAATGATTCTACCTGGACAATTTTAAATAGCAGCGCTAACTGGAGCATAGCGAATAATGCTAATGCTTCCACCAGCTGGACCTGGACGGTGGCTGATAGTATTAGTTCTTCGGCAAAGATAAAGGTTCAAGATACCAGTAACTCTAATGTCTCGCAGCCATCCGCAGCCTTTAATATCGTGGGGACGTTGGATTTAACTGCGCCTGATACTGCCGTATACTGGACAATCGGCACTACTCATAATATTCAATGGACAACTACTACCGGCACAATGACTAATGTGAAATTAGACTATTCTTCGGATGGCGGTATGAATTGGACTACAGTTACTTCAGCAACTTCTGCCAGCGCCGGTAGTTATACCTGGACTATACCGGATGCTTATTCTACATCCGCTAAGGTGCGCATTTACGAGGCAAACAGCCTCTCTAATACTGATCAGTCATCGGTTTACTTCGTAATTGATAAACCCGGCTACACCTTCTTAACCCCGGGTAGCGATAATGATTGGCAGGGAAATAATGGCCTTACCCAGGGCATCACTTATACTATTACTTGGTCAACCACGGGTTCAACCGCTAATAATCTTGAGATTACTTATTCAAAAGATGACTTTGCTACCACTTGGACTATTGATGCTGATGCACCAAATACCGGTAGCCATACTTTTACCCCGACTTCTGGTTCGTCTTATTCCAGCGCGAATATGAAAATAAAACTTAAAGAAAAAATCTCTGGCACTAACCGTCCCAGCGACGCATACGGCGTGGCAATAAGTAATGCCTTTGTAATCTATGTTACACCGCAGATTACTTTGCAAACACCAGCGGTCAGCTGGGTTACCGGTAATAACTACGCCATTCAGTGGACTTCCGTTGGTTTGATAAGAAATTTAACGCTGCAATATACCTTAAACGGCGGAACTAATTGGTGGACAATTGCTTCAGCTCAGGCAAATACAGATGCCGCTTCTGTGGGCGGAGGCTATTATAGTTATTCCTGGGCCTTGCCTGATTTTTATAGTAGCACGCCGACTTTAACGAGTAATACAACCACAGCCGAGATTAAAATTACTGATGCCACTGCAGGCACGACTGCAACTTCCAGCAATTTCACCATAGCTGTTCCTACAATTACCCTTAGTCAACCCAATGGCTCAGAATATTGGGCAGTAGGCGATAGTACGCAGATAAAATGGACTTATTCGGGTAGTATTATTGCACCGCTCATATTGCAATATGATACAACAGCTGCAACTACCTTTGGCCCGGATCAGACCGAAATCGCTAGTAATGTCTCTAAGACAGGCGGGACTAGCGGCGACGGGACCTATGCCTACAACTGGACTGTGCCTTCTGCGGCAGTAGGGACAGTCGTTAAACTTAAGATAATAGACAGCCAGCGCACGAATAGTAATGATACTTCTGATGCTGTCTTTACTGTGCTTTCAGCACCTCAAGGGACTGTAACTGCGCCTACCTCTAGTTCCCATTTCTATGTGGGCGAGACTGGCACAATTTCCTGGACTATCTACGGCATTATTGGTAAGGATACCTTAGGCAATGCCAACCTGGTTATACAGTATTCCGACGATAATTTTGCCAGTAATATCTGGACGATTGCTACAGGAATATCACGCGGCACAACCCAGATAAGCGGCAATGAGTATAGCGGTAATTATAGCGGCAGCTATACCTGGACCATACCCTCAAATGCACATACTTCTCAGACGATGAAAGTGAGGGCCTTTGACCCGGATAGGAGTATTTATTGGACTTCAGCAGCCTTCCCGGTAACCGGTGGTTTTACATTTAGGGATGAAACCACGCCCACCACTGATTTCATCCAGGATACAGAATGGGTAGCAGGGACATCTCATAGCATTAAATGGTATAACCAAGGGACCCATGATACGGTGAATCTGCAATATCTTGTATCTACAGACGGGACAACCTGGACAACGGCTAACTATACAAATATCTCTACCTCCATTAATAACTCTACGAGCGGTTCGGTATATAATAGCTCAACTGCTATTAGTTCTTATTCCTGGGCAGTAACAGATCCTGCAAGCTCAAGTTATCCTGTTTCTTCTGACCCTAACTCCGGCACCGGCTATTACTATGCGAAAATAAAAGTTATTGATGCTTCAGATGCCTCTATTTATAAGGAAAGCCCGAGATTTAAGATTACCTATTATCAGATTAAGTTCGCTATTACCAACGAATATAATAATATTGTTTCTGGGAGTATGAATTTCCGTGATACGGCCTGGAGTATTGCCAATACTGCAGCAACTACGGATGCAACAGGAACTACTTATCGACACAAATATCCTTATGGAACCTACACCACGCTTCTTAATGGCGGTACAGGCACAGATTATGGAAGCGACCAGATTTCTAGCTGGGTGGCAGATAGTAATAAGACAATATCAAAGAAAATATACTCCAATACTTACTTAGGGACTGAATGGGATGTGCGTTCAAACTTCTTCTATGACGAGGACAATAATAACTTAAAAGTGAATACTTGGCTAGAAAGAAAGGGTTCTTTAATTAGTAACGATGATGCCTTGGGTTCAGGTGGGGATTCCTATGTCAAGATTTATAGTAGTGACGCTCCCACAACAGTATTATGGACACTTACCGATACCACAGCAGACAGCAATGGTAACTATTGGTTCAGTTGGACAACTACAGGCTTAACCAGCGGGGTCACCTATTTTGCTAAGTGCGGTATATATTATAGTGGAAGCCTCCATGAGAGTGGCGCCTCATTTACAGTAAGCGTTTCTAAGAAACTTAAAGAATTGACCAGTTTAATTAGCACCACTACCTCAGCCATCCAGACTGCTACGACTGCCATTGCCTCTCAGACCACAGCCATAAAAACTGCAGTGGGAGAGAAGACCGCAGCTCTCACAGACGTTATTACCGCCACCGGTCGCGTCTTAACCGCAGCCGAATCCACTATTCCTACCAAAATTGAGACAGAGCGGGCAAAGATAATTACGGAGCTGGCTTCACAAATTGAACCGCAGGTTCAGTCCGGGATTTTAAACCGCGATACCGTAGCCAAGCAGGGAGATACTGTAACCATCCGGTATCGTACGACAACAGGCCTAAGCCCTAAGGTTACGGTGTATGACCCTAGTAATGTAAAGAGGGTAGATACGGCAACAATGACAGAGATTGGCACAACCGGTGTATACGAATACGATTTAACCTTTACTTCTGGTTGGGGCGCAGGAGACTACACCATACTTACGCAAGAGCCTACTAAAGGCACATTGGACGCTCTTGTTATGACTACTTCAACTACAAAATTAGAAGAGGTGGCCAGCCAGGTCTCCGCAATTTTAGGTACTACTGCTGGGATGACAGATTTAGGTTCTACTATTAACACCTTAGATTCACAATTAGGCACAATCTTAACTGCTATTACCTCGTTGGTTCAACCTGGTGGTGGAGTTAGCGAGGGTGTAGGCAAGAGCGTGGAGGCATCTTTAGGTCCGATTGTCGCCGCCTTAAAGAAAGTAGCCTCTGATATGAAGTCCATAGGTGGCACCGAAGGTTATAACTTAGATGATTTATATCAAATTTCCGATAAGCACACCAAGGATATAAAATATATCTCTAATAAGACCCTGGAATTAAGAAAATTATTGGAGATCATCAAGGCGATTATGGAAAAGAAATTAGAAGAGCCGGTGATTACGACCTGGTATGAATCAGGCTCGGTAATCTTGCGTGTTTTAATCGTTAATCCTTCTAAGAACATAAGCCGCACCGTGCCGTTTAAATATTATCTACCTAAAGAGGTAAAGACCCAACATGTCATGGATAAAGGGGATTTGGAGTTAGGCTATGACGCACAACAAGGCCTGTATTATGTATATAAAGATTTGGAACTTAAACCAGCAGAGTCTAGAAGGCTATCGGTGGAGCTTGAAGATATCTGGATAATTGACGAAAAAGAGATGAGCTCCTTAGATGGCCAGGCCAAGAAATTTTACGCGTCATTAAAGGATAGCCCCTATGCTGAGCGCGCAGATTATCTGATGCAGAAGATTGAGAAAGACCTCAAGCAAATCTTAGAGGTTCAGGCAGCCACGGCAACAGTGAATCCTGAAGAGCACATATCTATTTATCGAGAAAATCTTAAGGCCTTAGATTTAGTAAAAGAGAATATCTTAGAGTTAGAGAGGCTTACCAGCCGGGCGCAACGGGTTTCGCCTGTTACTACCTTGCGGATGATTATTATGATTGCCGTATTCTTGGGGGTATTAAGCCTGCTTTTCTTCGTGGTCTGGCAGACAAAATTAAAAGAGGTGGGAGCGCCTGGAACAGAAGAACCTTTAGAAAAAAAGGAAAAGATTGTTGAGGCAGAGAACCGCCAGGCAAAAGAAGAAAAGAAAGTAGAAATAAAAAAGAAAAAGAAGCGCCTCCAAGAATAAAGGGGACGGTTCTGTTTTTTTCTGTTTTTTTTTGTTAGATTTCCCTTCTTTTTACGTCTATTAATAGTAGAAAGGAGGGATTTTTTATGCCAAGGACAAAAAGATTGATACCGGTAAATCTAGCGATGCATATTATATCAAAGGGAAACAATAGTCAAAACCTATTTCATCAGGACAAAGATAAAATACATTACTATTCATTGCTTTGTAATTTAAAAGAGGAAAATAAAATAACCATCTTTCATTACTGCCTTATGAATAACCATATTCATCTGATTGCGTGGCTTGATGACCAAAGTAGGTTATCAAGATTTATGAAACAAGTCAATCTCTGCTACTTCAACTATTACAAGAAAACTTATGGTTATTCTGGTCACCTTTGGCAAGACAGATTTAAAAGTAACATAATAGATACGGATTCGTATCTTTTACAATGCGGCAAATATATAGAACTTAACCCTGCAAGGGCAGGAATTGTTAATCTGCCAGAAGAGTATAGGTTCAGTAGTTATGTTCACTACGCAAAAGGTGTTTATGACTCCAGCATTACTGACAGCCCGACTTATCTTGGATTATCTGATTCCGTAGAAAAAAGGAGAAAAGAATATATTAAATTTGTAGTGGATAGCAGCATAATAAATAGTAAAAAGTTAATTCGACACTTATTTATTGGCAGCGAAACTTTTATAAAAAAATTAGAGAGATATTATGGAATAAAGAATTTGAGGTTGGCTCAGGGAAGACCGCGGAAGATGGAAGATTAAAAATGCTAAAATGCTGAAAAATAGAACCGTCCCCTATTCTATCGAAATGGCTCCAGAAGCTTTAAAAATTCAGGGTCAACTCTGTATCCCAGTTCGATTGCCTTATCGCAATATTGAATGGCTAAATCAAATTGCTTTTCATAGAAATAGATTAGAGATAAATTGTAATAGGCATTTGCATAATCGGGGCTGATTTCTATTGCTTTTTTAAAGGAGATTATAGCATCTTTATATTTACCGATAGCCCTGTATTCCTCGCCAAGATTATAGTATCCTCCTGTAAAATCCGGGTATATTTTTAGTACTTTCTTATACAAATTGATAGCCTCTTCATGTTTACCCATAGCACTATATAGATTACCAAGATTATTATATACGCTAGCATCATTCGGGTTAATTTCTATGGCTTTTTGATATGCCTTTATGGCTTCTTCTTTTCTACCGGTAATAGTATAAGCATTGCCAAGATTATTATATGCATCTGCATAATTTGTATCTATTTCTATTGCCTTCTTGTATAAAATTAATGCTTCTTGGTGTCTTCCTTCATAGCTGTGTAATTTACCCAGTTCATTATACATTCTTGGACTCACGGTGTATTTTAAAGTCTTTTTGTAAAAAGTTATAGGCTCTCTCCAGTATTTATTCTGTCTTATCGTCAAACAAAGATAAAAAGTAATCAGGATGCTTGCAATGAATAAAGCAAAAATTTTAAACCATCTGTTTTTATATAGAAAGATTAATCCTTTTGCTAAAATAAGAAAGAATCCTGTTGATGGTAAGTACAACCAGTGTTCTGCCATACAGGCATTGATAGGGTAGAGGTTAGATTGGGGTAAAAGGGTTATAAAGAACCAAGACAGAGAAAAGAAGATTAATTTATTACTATTTCTAATTCTGAAAGCATAAGTTAATAAAGAAAATGATATTATAATACCCAATATTGCCCCAAGATTGTTTAGGTTAAACAATTGATTACCGTATTCCATATGAAGGCTAAAAGGCAGCAACATAAATCTTATATAATTAGTTATCGCTATAAAAAATCCCGGTATCCTTTGAGATAAAGTAGTAGAAGTTGATAAACCAGGTAGAAGAGATTTCAAAACAGTCAATCTTAATAAAAGATAAATAAAAAATATACTCAATATAGGCAAAAATCTACCAAGTTTAATTATTTTCTTGAACGTATAGTGGTAAAGTAATAGTAATATCGGCAGAATTAGGGCATTCTCTCGAGATAAAAGAGCTAATATATAGGTTAAAACTGCCGTAAGAGGTAAAATAATACCCTTAGATTGAGCAGACTTTATATACAAAATAAAGCAGATGAGCATAAATAATGCACTAAGAGAATCTGCTCTACCAGATATATAACTAACAGCCTCAGTATGTATAGGATGAACTACAAAAAATAAACTGGTAAATAAAGAAAGAAGGTTATCTTTAAAAAGGATATTAATTAACCAGTAAATAGTCAATGCTACCAAAATATGTAATAAGATATTTGTAAGATGATAACCTTTCACATTTAATTTCCATAGAGAATAATCTATCGTGTATGTTAATATTTGGATAGGGCGATAAAAGTTGTATTTTTGTACAGCTCCTGCGCCTATATCTTGGGTAAAAATCTTTGGTATGTTAAATGAGTTTCTTATGTATATATTGTTTTTTACTAGATTAATGTCATCCCATATAAATTTGCCGTTGAGTGAATTACTATAGGCAATAAAACCTAAAATTACGATTAAGCCAATAGACGCATATATCATCTTCTTTTTCACGGGTTCTTTTGTTTCTTTCAAATAAGCTAAGTGTTTTTTATTTTTTCCCATCGTAATTATTCTCAGTTATTTATCAAATCTTTACAAATTATTAACCTAATTTTAACATATTCAATAAGTTATACAACAAAAAATGCGGGGTTTTTCTTTTGACAAAAATAGTCAAATATGATAAGATATTATAATAATAAAATTTTAATGAATGAGGTAACTCAAGACTACAAAATTATTAAAATTAAAGCTAAAAAAGGAGAGTAATAGAATATGCCGGTAATTAATGTGTTAGTGATAGATAGTGACAGGGCGGTGAGGGATTTGTTAAAAGATGAATTGGAATTGACGGGTTATAAAGTCTCTATAGCCCAAGATGTAGAAGAGGCTTTAAAGTTAGCCAATAAAACTCCTTTTGAGATTATTCTGACCGATCTAAAATTCCCCGGCGCAGACGGCATTGAATTAGCCAAGAAATTTAAGGAAATGCGCTCTGATACCTCAGTAATTGCGATTGTGCCTTATTACTCTTTGAAGTTGGCAATGGAGGCGATGTCTAAAGGGGATGTTTTTGACTATGTAACCAAGCCCTTTAATATAGAAGAGGTAAAGTTGGTTTTGCGCCGCGTGACAGACAGGCAGTATCTACTGCGGCAGGCCGGACAAAAGGAATTTTATCAGGAGTTATCTATTTTAGACGGCCTTACCGGTATATATAATCGGCGTTATTTAGATGAGGTTTTACGACGGGAGATTGAACGCGCCAAGCGTTATAGCCAGGCAGTATCTTTATTGATGTTAGATATCGACGACTTTAAACAATATAACGATAACCACGGCCATCAGGCAGGCGATGAAATCTTAAAAAAATTGGCTAATTTTTTGGTTGAGGTAGTGCGGGCAACCGATATGGTCTTTAGGTACGGCGGAGAGGAATTTGCGATTTTACTTCCTCAGACGTTTAAGCAGGGAGCAGTAGAGGTAGCCAAGCGTATGATTAATTTAGAAAGACAGAGTATTCTTGTTACCATTAGCATTGGTTTAGCATCCTATCCAGAAGATGCCGCGGATAAGGATGATTTGATTGCCAAATCAGACTCTGCCCTGTATCAGGCAAAACAGTTAGGAAAAGACCGGATATGCCTTTGGGGAGGGTAGTTCTATGTTTAAGGTTACAATTATGACTCCCAAAGAAGAATTGTATGTGGGTTTGGCTTTGAAGGTGGTCTTGCCTACGGAAGACGGGCAACTTTCCATATTAGATTTTCACCAGCCCATTTTTAGCCGTTTGGCCAAAGGCACTATTTCTGTCGATGACCGCTGGTTTTTTTCCATTAGAGACGGGATTGCCAAGATGTCGGGGTTTGAATTGGTGGGAATTGTGGAGACATAATGCGCTACGCGCGCCACAGGCTTCAGGCCACAAGTCAAGATTTTTAAGCCTAAAAAAGCGTGAAGCTTGAAGCATGTAGCTTGAGGCGAAATTCATGAAAACCTTAACCGTAGTCCTATTGATGCTTTTGAGCACTCTTGGGCCGTCTTTGGTAATTGGCTATGTGGGTTATGGAGCAGTAAAGGCTTTAGGAAGGAACCCCTCAGCTGCACCCAAGATATTTTTATCTATGATGTTTGCCTTTATCTTTGCTGAGGCCATTGCCATTATTGCGTTGCTGGTGATATTTAATTTATTTAGGTAAAAATAAATATGCTTATCTGGCAGTTAATCCTCATTCAGGCAATTACCGCTTTGGGCATCTTTATTTTTCTTCGTCTGCTTTTCTCCCGCGATCTCTCCGCTGCTTTAAAAAGACTCCAGGAACTTCAGCGCCAAAACATAGAAAAAGAAATTGCCTTAAATAAAGAATTTGAACTTGCCAAGCAGGAAAGACAAGCGGAAATAGAAAAAGGCAGAGATGAAGCCAAGAGATTAAAGGACCTTGCCGTTCAAGAGGCAGAGAAAGCCAAAGAACAAGCTCTTCTAAAGGCAAAACAGGAAGCCGAAACGCTTTTAGCGCATGCAGCGCAGGAAAGAGAACTCTTAAAACACCAACTAAGCCTTCAGATAGAAGAAACCAGCGTAAATTTAGCCTTAGGGATAATTAGGAATATTTTTAGCCAAGAGGCAAGGCACGAGTTACAGAGGGAGCTGGTAGATGAGCTAATTACAGAGTTACGTAAGATAGATAAAGAAAAACTTAAAGTGGAGACAAAAAAGGCCCAGGTC
>Ga0105164_10002211_pt1 | contig 12091 bp, 11 predicted proteins | sample VDWuncwatermetaG_FD_89674 | JGI IMG/M metagenome (GOLD analysis project Ga0105164, IMG submission 89674) | Wastewater microbial communities from Netherlands to study Microbial Dark Matter (Phase II) - VDW unchlorinated drinking water | ecosystem: Environmental > Aquatic > Freshwater > Drinking...
GCAATACGCGCAACGCGTTGGCATTTTTCTTCCTTACAGTCTAACACGCTTAATGGCCGTTTGGCTATACGGCCCTGACAATTAACACAAAGGGGTTGCTTGTTTGTCTTAAGATAATCGCGCAGGACTGACAAATAGGCACCCTGGCACGCTTCATCGCCCAAGGTATTAACCTGAAACTCGTAGTTATCCAGGCCTATAGCTGTTAAAAAACGATGAGCAATATAAATTAACTCCGCATCCACGCCACTGCCATCCAGGCCAATTTCCTCAAAGCCGATTTGATGGAATTGCCGCCAGGTCAAATGCGAAAGACGTTCATGGCGAAAAAATGCATCAAGATAATAGAGCTTAACAGGCTGTGTCCACATTTTCATCCCATTTTCCAAATACGCCCTCATAACCGGTACGGTGTTTTCCGGCTTCAATGTCAGCGCGTCTCCCCCTTTTGTTTTAAATGAATACAACTCTTTTTGCACTAAGTCGGTTTGCTTTCCCACGCTGCGTATAAACAATTCCGTTTTCTCTAATAAAGGAGTGCGAATACGCGTAAAATCAAATTGATACGCAATACGCTTAAGCGTATCTTCCAAAAAGTCCCAATACCCTTGATCGTGCGGGAGAACATCGGGCATGCCTTTTACTGGTTCAATCATGAGTTTAGATATGAACTAAGCCTCATAGCGGCTTTTGGTTCATACGCCACTTAGTTAAATACAGGTTGAAATTGGTTGCCCCAAAATGCTTGCGCCTTGGTTGGCGGCCAGACTCGGACAAATACCTTACCAATAATATCGCGACGGGGTACTGGCCCCCAGTGACGCGAATCATAGGAATGACTGCGATTATCCCCCAGCATAAAATACTCATCAGCTTTCAGCTTAACATCGAGCGTTCCCTGCGTCATTGTTTGTGCAGGCAAATATTGCTCCTGCAAGACAGACTTCTTGCCTTGAGACGTAGTGACCGTCACGGTATTATCACGAATCGTTACCTCATCGCCCGGAACACCGATGACCCGCTTAATAAAGTACTCGCTTTCATCACGGGGAAAACGAAACACAATCACTTCACTCCGCTGGGGGTCGCGCTGATAGTAACTTAGCCTCTCGACAAACAGATAGTCGTAGTCAGAAAAATTGGGAAGCATACTTTCTCCTCTTACCAAAAATGGCTGGATAACATATTGCCTAATGGGCAAGACAATGGCAATAGCAATAACAAACAAAAAAAGAAAGTGCGCAACTTCGCTAAAAAAATACTTTGCCATTGAAATACGTAGATAAAAAATATTCCTGAAAAAAGACCGTGTACTTTACGAGCGTTCTTTTTAATATAGACGTAAACGACGTGCAAGTCAACCTGGCTAAGTAGAAGCAAGGAGTTAGAATCAAGAATCAAAGTCCGTTGAGACGAATGAATTCTTTTTCCGTATTCTCACCCTTGATTCTTAACTCTTAATTCATGATTCTTTTCTGTCAAGACTCCTCGCAATGACTAGGAACTGGAAACTAGAAACTAATTCGTAGGCCTATCCGGGAGCTTACCATAGTATTGCAGCAGCGATTGGGTAAGTTTGGAAAAGCTGGGGGCAATACTTTCTGAAGCAAACCGCGTGCCCAGCGGCTCGTCAAGCTTAATGAGTAAAATGAACGCTGGATCAAAGGCAGGAGCAAAACCTTCAAAGGAATGAATGGTTTCGTTAAGATATCCGCCTTTTGGGCTGGGAATCTCCGAGGTACCGGTTTTACCTGCAACCACAAAGCCCGGGACCCGTGCTTTTTTGTCATATCCTTTATCAACCACTTCAGTGAGCATTTGGACCACACGTGCCGCAGTGTCTTGTTTAATGCTAACCTTTCGCACTTTAGGAAGAGTCGCCTGGCTAGAGCCATCCAAACCCGCCATACGCTCAAGCACATACGGACGCATGAGCTTTCCTTCATTAGCAATAGCGCTAAGGGCATCAAGCATCTGCAGCGGAGTGGTGGAAATGCCCTGGCCAAATGAAGCGGTAGCATAGTTAACCGGACGGCCGCTATCCAGGTTGGTCATATCCCCCACTGCTTCGCCGGGTAAATCAATACCTGTTGCCTGACCAAGACCAAAATTTTCAAAGTTGCGCAAAAAATCTTTTTGGCCTACGAGCTGTTCAACAAAAATCGCCCCCGTGTTAATGGAAAATTCCAGCACCTCCTTCATGGTTCTTAGGCCAAACGTGCGGTCTCCGGCATTTCTTATTTTATAGCCACCGACTTCAACAACTCCTCTATCAACATAGGTTGTGTCTGGCGTGATCTTGCCCAGTTCCAGTCCGGCAGACATGGTAATTGGCTTCATAATGGAGCCTGGCTCAAACACTTTTTGGGTAATGGGATTCAGGAAATAGCCAATATCCTTGACGCTTGCGTAATCGTTCGGGTCAAAGTTTGGTTCAGACGCCATAGCCAAAATAGCCCCATCCCGCGGCCGCATGACAATAATCGAGCCAGAGAGCGTTTTCCATTTCTCCATTAGGTCATGCAGCGTGCTTTCAATACTGCGCTGAACATTAATATCAAGCGTTAAGACTAAGTCATTGCCTGCAGCCAGTTCTTTGTCATAAAATTTTTCAATACCATATAAACCCGTCTTATTTTGATCAACGAAGCCGACAAAGCCAATGGCTTGTGCGCCAAGCGTACCGTAAGGATAAAACCGATCCTGGTACTCTTCAACCTTGAGCGCGTCGCTGAATTGAGCGATAAGCTGGCGTACATGGACTTTCTCTTCTTTTGCAATGCGGTCTTTGAGTGGCACATAGCTTTGTTCCTTATGCGAAAGACGCTCTTGCACCACGTCACTGGGCAGGCTTAATTGGCTAGTGAGCAAATTGGCTACCTCAGGGATGCTTGCGCTGAGAAGATTTTTCGGAACAACATACAGACGCAAAAATGATTTGGTGGTGGCGAGTAAAAATCTATTATGGTCTTTATCCTGGCCAAAAATATCCCCTCTGCGTTGATTAGAATTAATTTGCTGCTGTCGTTGTGCACGCAGTTGGAACACCTGCGCCTGGCTTATCTGAATAGAAAAAAGGCGCGCTATGATAAGGGCGCCGAAGGCAAGAAAAAATAACGGTATAATAATGAGCCGTGTCCGGTTCATATCAGATCAGAATCATGAAGTAAGAATCAAGAATTAAGAAAAGTGAAATCAATCCTGTTTTGTGCCCTTGACTCTTGATTCTTACTTCTTAATTCTACCTTATTGGCGTTGATTAAAACTCAACTGGCTTGGTTTAGAGTGAAGGAGAGTAAATTCTTTAACCTGCTCAAGCTGGAACTCTTCTTTAACACGGGTTAAGTCTTGGGCAAGGTTAACTAAGGAGAGTTGCTCTAAGCTCTGCTGATGGACGAGCGTTAACTCCTTAACCGTTCGTTTTGTTTGTTCAAGATTTTGCTGTGATTGCGTCACCTGATTTGTTTCAAGGGTATAGCAAAGGGCTACACCCAGCAGCACGCTGATGAAAACAATATACACATTGTATGACCGCTTGGGTTTTGCCTGTTTCATTGTGAAATAGTTTCGAGTTTTTAGTTTCTAGACAAGCCATCACGAGGAATCTGCGACGAAGCAATCTTCTTGCGTAGTTGAAGGTTCATAAGGTTTAAGGTTTATAGAGTTCATAAAGTTAGCCGCAAATTAAAAACTGGAAACCAGCAACTAGAAACTTAGCCACTACACGCCAAACGAACCCAATTCATTCGCCATGGTCTCTACCTGCGACTCGGTTTGCTTTTTATACGACTGCCAGCGAGCTTCATCCCAAATTTCAATACGATTGTATAATCCGGTAACAATCACATTTTTTTGCAGCGCAGCAAATTGTTTTAAATGATCAGGAATAAGAATACGCCCTAGTCTATCAAGGCTCACGTCAGCTGCACCGGCAAGCATGGCCCGGGCAAAGCCGCGTGCCTGTGCCTGACCAATGGGTAATTTACCCAATTTATCCGCCAGCACTTCCCATTCGCGCATGGGATAAAGCCAAAGACAGCCGTCCAGTCCGCGCGTGACCACTGCCTGCTTGCCTAAATCCCGGCGGAATTTGGCCGGAATGGCTAAACGTTTTTTTTGATCAATAGAATGACTGTATTCACCGATAAACATGTTAGAAAGTGTTAGCGAGGAACGAGCTTACAGTTTCTTACATCCACCGTAGTCCGCAGCGGACGAAGGCGGATTACCTTGCTTCCTACCAACTACAAGCTAATCACTGGGTAAGAGAAACACGAAACGTAGATGATTTACGTTTAGTGTTTCCCGTTATCCCCAGTTATCCTATTTTTCCCCATTTTTATCCACTTCTTTCCACCTGCAATCCATTCTACTCCACTTTGTAAATTTTTCAAGGGGGCAAGGGCTCCATCAATACCACAAAGGGAAAACGTCATAAAGCGCAGCAAAATAAACTCTTTATAAGGCGACAAACGGATGTGGATAAGTTAACTGCCGAATAAAAACAGCCCTCCGAGTAGAATCGAAGGACTGACAAGGTTGGTTTCTTTAAAGATCTGGAGCGTTTTCGTGTCCCACCAATCAATGTAGGCTTGTTAGATGGTTTCACTCGGGTAAGAACCCAGGAACCGCGCGTGCATGAGTGACAACCCGCTCATCATGAAGCTATCAAGTCCTTCATGAATTTCAGGGTCATTAACATGTCCGCTAAACTCTAAGAGAAAGTTGTATTCCCAGGGCCTTCCAGGAATAGGCAACGGGTAGACATAGAGCAAATTGGAGGACTTCTCCTTTTGCCTGTATACCGCGTCTTCCGTTTCTGTGCCGAAAAAACAGCCAAGCATTTTCCAAAGCGCTCCGGCTTCATCTTTGCTTAAGGAAACCAGAAAAGCGGATTTGTCCTTACCGGTTTTTTGCGCGTGCTGTTTTCCCAACACCCAAAAACGGGTTTGCGCCGTTTTATGGTCTGTAACCGAACGCTGTTCTATGCGAACTAATCCATAGGCGTTTTCGGCGCGGCTGCTCGCGAGTACCGCGTATTCCGGATTTTGATTTGCTTCGTACGCGGCTTCACCGGTTGATCTGCGAAGATCAGTATCAATCCCTTGTATCCTGAGAGACCGAATAAACCGGCTACATTGTGTTAACCCTGCTGAGTGTGAAAGTACAACTTTTGGTGGATCTTCCCTTATCTCCTTTCGCAGGTAGTACAGCTTAATTGGAATGACGACTTCGGCGCAGACCCGTAAGCCTCCGTACATCTCAGCATCGCAGACTGCTCTAATTGTTTCTGGTACAAATCCAATCACAGAATTTTCTACAGCCACAACGCCTTGGTCTAGTTCTTGCCGCGCCACCGCGTAGCAAATCTCCTCGTGAGCGGGATAATTTATGAACGCTACTTCATCGCTATCTCGCTGAATAGAGAAATGCTTTTCCGCGGCCATGTAACCAAAGGTGGTTGTATCAGGGCCACGTTCTGTTTTTAGGCCAAGGTACCCTACTTTTATCGTACTCACCGTTCACCTCCATTAAAAAAGAGGTGCCAAGTATGTATTATATATTTGGCACCAATCAAGTGGAATGACAGAAGGGGCTTTAAAAACCGGGGATATTGAATGGGTTGCCCCATTCATGGCAGTAACCAAGGCCCAAGCGCGGTTTACGTTCTGATTTCTCGGGTTCCTCCTTAAAAGTATCGCTATCGGCTTGCGCGTTGGAATCCTCGGACTTTATTCCCTTCTCCTGAACAGTTTCCTGTTCCTTCTCGCTCTGTGTTTTCACCGTTCACCTCCATTGAGTTGATATTAAAGAACATCCTCCTTTTGTTATTATATATTCTATGAGCATTATTGTCAAATTTGGTAACCTATTTTTTATATCTTTACTTGGCAATTACATACCGCCAGTTGTCGAATTGATCTTTAAAAAATTTATACTCTGAATATTGTTCATTTTGCAATATTGTGGCAATTTTGGCTTTTTGAAATGAATCAAATTCAAGATATATTATCCCCTGCTTTGTCAGGTGGTGCTTGGCTTGCGCTAAAAATGTTCTGATCGTATCCAAGCCATCACCGCCAGCGAATAGGGCGTTGGCTGGTTCATTGTGCAGCACAGAGCGCTGCACATTCTCCTTGCGGGATGTTGCGAGATAGGGAGGGTTTGCCAGAATATAATCGTAGGCGCCACTTATATTGGAAAATATGTCTGATTGAATAACATGCCAGCGTTTTTTATCTATACCATTGATGGTAAGATTTTTTTGAATTTGCGCTAAGCAGCGGCTATCATTATCAGCAAAATCAACGCAGGCGAAGGGAACGTTTTTTAACACCGCAACGCCCACACAGCCTGAACCGGCAAATATATCGAGACAGCGCAGCGTCCGCCGCGGCGGATAGCGTTTTTCCTTAATAGCGTTAGCATAGCGTTTCTTCATGCGTTGCATAGCGTCTTTCACCCAATATTCAGTTTCTGGACGGGGAATTAACGGACGAAACGAAAGATCAATCTTACAGTCAAGAAAATTAACAAAGCCAATTAGATAATCCACGTGCTCGCCCTGTTTAAGCTTTTCAATATCCTGCTTGGCTCGTTCTGTTAAAACATTGTGATATTTTTCCCGCAACAGCCAGGCAGTCTCCTGCTTAAGATCGGGTAAATGCTTGGACTTCATTGATATCAAGGGTAAGAGTATCGCCTGGCTTAACCTGGCCTTTTAACAGCTTATCGGCAATAAGCGTTTCAATGCTATCCTGCAGCACGCGGCGCATTGGCCTGGCACCGTATTCTGGATCATAGCCTTTTGCCGCCAAAAAGGCAATCAACTCGGGTGCTTGCGTTAAGATAATGTGGTGTTGCTGTTTTAATTGTTCGGCAACCTCTGTTAGTAGCAACTTAGCAATCTGCGATAATTCATCCGGACCTAAAGGCTTGAATACAACCATGGCATCAAAGCGATTCAAAAATTCGGGGCTGAATATTCCCTTGCTTTGCACTTCATCAAGCAGCGTAGCACTAAAGTGCGCTGTGTCAACCTCGTCGATGTGCGAACGGATAAATTCCGCGCCGGCGTTAGAGGTGGCAATAATAATGACGTTGCGAAAATCAACTTTTAGCCCCAGTGCATCGGTGAAAATACCTTCATCAAGCACCTGTAAAAATAAATTAAGAATTTTACTGTGGGCTTTTTCCAGCTCATCAAGGAGTAATAAACTGTAGGGATGTTGTTTTATTTGACTGGCTAATCCCTCGGCTAAGCGATTGATATCGTCGAGTTCCTGATATTCGGACATATCAAAACCGCACCATGCGCTTTTCATCGCCAAAATACAAACCAGCCAATGCTTTCGCTGCAGTGGTTTTACCCACGCCCGTTGGACCCAAAAAGAGAAAGCTGCCAATCGGCCGCTTAGTGCTTTGAATTTCGGTACGCGCGCGCTTGAGCGCATTGGCAATCACTTTGACTGCTGCCTCTTGACCTATAAGACGCTTACGCAAATGTTCATCTAAATGCAACAATTTTTGTGCCTCATCTTCGCGCAGCGTGCCAAGTGGAATGCCGCTGCGCTGGGATATAACCTGAACCACATCAATGACCTGAACCTGGTTTGCCCCCTGGCTTTTGACAAACGACACCACTTCCCCAAGCAAATCAATGTCTTTTTCTGGATGCGCTATGTCCAGGGAAAATCTATCCGTTAATTCTATGACTTTTTTGATAACCGGATAGGAAATAGCAATTTTTTCAGTTTTTTTAATACGGTCGGCAACCTCTTGCAGGGCAATTAATAGATACTCGGGCGAGGGTTCCTGCAAGGAAACCCGGGCAAGCTGGCTGGCTAAATCAGGTCGACTTAAGTGTGAAGCAAAAAATTCGGGTGAAGTGGTGGCAACGACTTGCGATCGCGCTGACTGCAAAAAGGGAATCATAATATCGGGCAATTCGGGCAGGGCTGGATCAAACAGAGCATGAATGCGCTCAATGAATAAGACAATGTTGCCAGCATGTAAGGCTTCGCTAAAAATCAGCTCGAGACGCGAGCGCAGCTCGCCTGCATCATGAATACCCGCAAGCACGGCGTCAACATCAAGCCAAACCACCCGTTTATAGGCAAGCGCGGGCAGGGCCTGTCCAGTTTCTATTAAGCCTTCCAGGCCGGCTAGAATAAACTCCTGACCCATCCCCTCCTGACCAACCAGGCAAACATTATTACGGCCATCTTGAGCTAAGATGCGCTCCACCAGTTCAATCTCTTGCTTATATCCCTGCAAAACTACATGATCGTCAAATGATAACAGGGCATGGGTTTGTTCACCGCTGAATTTATCGAGATTTGGTGTAAAGCCTGACGCCCAATCAATGCCAAGAGGTACGATGCGGTCTAGAAATTCCTTGGTCCAGAATTTCGTGCGGGTTTCTTCCTCCTTTGCATGGCCCTCATACCATTTTTTAATATAGCCGACGTCATCAAGGGTTAAATTATTGGCTTCCAGCAACTTTTCATCTTTCCAGTTAAATCCAAGGTAGCCGCTTAAAAATGTCTCAAGCCGTGTTTGCTTAAACACTTCATCTTCTTGCAATCGCTCATAGAAAAACAGCTCCAGTATAAATATTGCAATGACAATACTGCCTAAAATAAGCCCTATACCCAAACCAGCCTGCCAATTTAACCCCAGAAACAGAAAAAAGATGGCAATGACTAGTAAAATAAGTTCAGCAACAAAACGAATTGGTCTCATAAGTTATACGTAGGTGTGAGAGAAAGTCGCGTTCCGTCGTTGCGAGGAGTCTGCGACGAAGCAACCGCTTGCATAGTTTAAAGTTCAAAATTAAAAGTGAAAAGTTACAGTTAGTAGTTCAAAATTTTCTGAAATCTTAACTTTTAATTTTGGACTGCAACTTTGAACCTTGCACTTTGAACTTTTAACTAGTATTCATGCCAGATACGCTAAGCCCTGGAAAAACACCAACACCAGGCCAAAAGGTAATACAAGCCAGAGAATTTGGGCAACAATGCCAAACACAAAAATGAAAAGCCAACTCACTAAACCGCACACAATAAGCAGGGTGCGCATCACCATGCCAATGCCCGAACCAATGACTTTGGCAGCAACCGCGAACAACCACTTGCGTACAAGCCCCTCTTCGCCAAAGTCCACTACTATTAAACGCCAGGGGCGAAAAAAGGTTGCCAGGTGATAGCGCAAGCCAAACAGATTAACACAAAAGTGTAGAAGATTTTTCCAAATAGTAAAAATCTCTTTTGGTGATTTGAAATAATACCAACGGATAAACTCGAGAGGAAGCATGAAAAGTTTTTAGTTTTCAGTTTTTAGTTCTAAGAGGCTGTCTAAAAAGTAGTCATTGCGAGTCCCAATTCTGATTGGGCGAAGCAATCTCTTCTGTGTTTAGGAGAGATTGCTTCGTCGCAGACTCCTCGCAATGACGGCAAAAAGAGTTTTTAGACAGCCTCTAAGCCTCTGAATCTGAAAACTTAAAACTGTAAACTGGAAACTAGCTTACATTCCCATCGCCTGCTTTACGCTTTCCAAGGTTTCGCTGATGACTATTTTGGCGCGCGCGTCTCCCTGGGCGAGAATGTCTCCAACAATGTCCCCTTTTGCGCGCAAGGTTGCGTAGCGCTCGCGTATGGGAGCAAGAAACTTGTTAAGGGCGGCAACTAATTTTTCTTTTACCTCGACGTCACTGACCATACCAGCCCCATAGCGCTGTTTTAATTCAGCCACTTCCTCTTTGTTGGCATTGAAAAAATCATGATAGATAAAAACAGGATTGCCCTCAACGTGACCAAGATCAGTCGGGCGGATGCGGGTCGGATCAGTATACATCTTCATCACTTTTTCCTTGACCGTTTGCTCATCGTCAAGTAAAAAAATGGCGTTATTAAGACTTTTGGACATCTTCTGTTTGCCGTCAGTACCTACTAAGGTGCCCCCCTCGCCAATTAACGGTTCAGGGATGGTAAAGGTTTCGCCAAACAGGCTGTTAAACTTTTGCGCGATGTCGCGGGCAAATTCGACATGCGCTTTTTGATCTTTACCCACGGGCACCACGTTGGCACGCGGACCTAAAATATCCGCAGCCATAAGTACGGGATATCCTAGCAGGCCGTATGTGGCGTTACTGCCCTGATCAAGCTTTTCTTTAAGAGCGGGCTGGCGTTCCAGCATGGACACGGGTGTAAACATGCCTAAAATAAGCGCTAGTTGGGGTATTACTGTATGCGACTGAACAAATATCGTTACCTTGACCGGGTCAATACCCACGGCTAAGTAATTAAGTACCAGCTCTTCAATATTCTCTTTAATGTGCTGGGGAGTGTCCGCATGGGTGGTAAGCGCGTGCAAATCCGCCAGCATAATGAATGTGTCGTAGTCGTCCTGCAGCTGGACCCTATTTTTAAGCGTACCAATATAATTTCCCAAGTGGAACTGGCTGCTGGTTGGCCGATCGGCCGTTAAAATGCGCGGTTTCATATATCACTAGTGTAACAAAAAGCTTACGGCCTGACAACTCAAAGGTTGAAAAAATTTTGCGGTGTTACAACCTCACAACTTTGTAATCATCAAACTCAACATCCATAAGATCGGTACGAATGCCCGCATATTCTTCTTATTGGAGGCCTGCCTTGTCCTTACCCAATTCATCTGCATAAAAATGCAACCCGAACCAAAGCCAACTTAGGTCGTAAAAGCTCACATTTTCCCAAGAATCAATTGTTGCAATTTTTTTCTCAAAAATTTCTTTGGCAATCGTCTCATCTATCAAACTCATACTCACTAACTGAACGCCGTAGCTCGCCAAAGATTCATTTTTACCCATTCGCTCCCCTTGCTGATTATATACTGCAAAAACTTTCCCATTTTCTTTCCAATCTTTAAGAAATACTTTATTTTTCTTCAAATACTCAAGTGCCCGCGGTTCAGCATTCAAAGTATAGTCCATAGCAATCCGAAAGGGTACGCGCAGAGCATCATAGGAATATATTGACCCGTCTTTTTCGCCAAATCTAAAATTTTTCACCATATTCCCCTGATTATCTATTTTACACCAATCCATCGCCAAAACAGCTGGCCCAGAACATAGCCTTAGGGCTTTATATGAGGAATCCACAAGAGACATCCAATCATTTTCGGTATCAAAAGTAGCAAACGCTCGATACTGATACGGGGCAAGGTATGACGGGTTAATAACAACACCGTCTGTGTATTGCACTGCCCAGTTTCCACCGGCAACATATTGTGTGGCACCTATTTTTTTTGTCTCTACATCCCAAATATCACGCACAATCTTTCTTGCCTCACTCAAATATCCCGTATCTCCCCATCGCTGATGGGCCAGGTACAGCGCATAGGCGATATCCTGATCGGCATCTGTCGCAGGATTTACATCCGCCACCGTACCATTTTTCCACAGCCAGGAAAAGAGTGCGTCGTCTGGTCGAACTTGTAAATTATTTTTTGTCCAACCCCAAACCGTATCGAATGTCTCTTGATCAGCTGATAACACGGCGATGAGCATCCCGTAGGACTGACTTTCGGACGTTGTCCTGTTTTGCTCGCTCTCTATCATCCCATTTGCACGGAAGTATTTTGATTGAATCACCTCGATATCTTTTGAAGCAATCTCATTTAGAGTCGGTTTCTGTTTTATAAAAACGGCCAGGAAATTCCAAGGGAGTAGGGCTCGCGATGCTGTGAATATCGAGATACCGATAAAAAACAACATGCTACAAAGAACCATGACGAAAAGTAGAGCTAGGATGTTCTTATATTTTGATAACATAATGTATCCCTTACAATTTCATTTGCTGATATATGGTGGCGGGTTGCCAAGTCTGAATGGCGGTATTAAGTGATGGTACCTTAACAGGATCCAAGCCGGATTGTATAACATATACTCTGAGCGAATCTTCTTTTATCTTATAGAGGATTTCTCCCTTAGTAGTGACCACTGGCTCATAATATTTAAGAAATTCTTCAGATTGACCCCATCGGGCGGAAACTTTCTCATTCTTTCTTGCCCAATCCACAGAAGAATCTGCAAGATTGTACATAACAACCC
>Ga0105164_10002212_pt1 | contig 12088 bp, 15 predicted proteins | sample VDWuncwatermetaG_FD_89674 | JGI IMG/M metagenome (GOLD analysis project Ga0105164, IMG submission 89674) | Wastewater microbial communities from Netherlands to study Microbial Dark Matter (Phase II) - VDW unchlorinated drinking water | ecosystem: Environmental > Aquatic > Freshwater > Drinking...
AAGGCCAGACCTGCTGCGCGAAATTGCAGCACCGTGGAAATATTTGCAAACCCTGCGACGGCAGGCTACGGAGGCGATCAGTCACGCGATGCGGGGAGGGTGATTCGTGGGGAAACCTCAGGGACAGACCTATTTCTCTTTAGTGCCGTAGGATGTGCCGAAGTTTTTTGAGGCGCATCGTTCGCGTTTAACACTGCATTCGACCTTTACCCAGCTTTATCAAACCTCTTGAAATATATATCATCGTATGTATAATTTAAATCATGAAATTCACATGGCGGGAATCCAAACGCAAGACCAATCTGCAAAAACACGGTTTTGATTTTGCCCAGTCCGAGCAGGTGTTCAGCGGTCCGACCATCACGGTAGAAGATGCCCGCGATTACTACGGCGAGCAGCGTTTTAATACCACCGGATTTTTAGGAACCGCCATCGTGACGATTAGCCACACCGAAACAGACGATCAAATTCACATTATTTCAATGCGAAAGGCTGAACCCCATGAAATCGACACCCTCTCCCACTACCTCTAAGCCGCCCCGTCTGCGGGTGGGCTTGAAAGACGTTAGCCGCGAAGAATTTTCCACGGCATTAAATGCCCAATTCGGCAAGCAGCGTGTTTCGATCATGCTGGATGGTTCTATCATTGCTTTTTTTAAGGCTAAAGCCGGGGAGCGTGGTTACCAGACCCTCATCAATCAGGCACTGCACCAAGCCATGACAAGCGAGCAGATTGAATCGACACTGCGCCGCGTGATTCGCGAAGAACTGCATTCAATGCCGTAGGATGCTGCTGAAGTTTTTTTGTCGCTGTCATACCTGCTTTACTCCCTCCCTGCATCCGCCCCCAAGCTCACACTCCGTGAGCGATGCTGCAACAACAAATACGATTGTGTTTGCATTTCGGTCAAGCGGCTAACGGTGCGCGAAAATTCAGCGGGCATTGCGCCTTCTGCATCTATTTTTTCTGGCAATGTTGCGGCTGATGCAATCAAGCGTACATGGTTGTCGTACAGCACGTCGATCAGCCAGGTGAAGCGCCTCGCCTCGGCGGTTTGCACGGCACTTAGACGTGGAATGTGCGATAAAAATAGGGTCGGAAAACGATGGGCGATTTCCAGATAGTCTTCCTGCGCGTGCGCGCCACCGCACAGTTCATCAAAGTTAAACCACACCGCAGTGCGCGAGATTTTTTTTACGGGGACGCGCCGTCCATGCACTTCAATGTGTTGCTCGTCACGTTGCGTTCCGCTTGCGATGCGCTCAAATAAATCATGCATGCGCGCTTCGTTTATGGCCATGCCGTCTACATTATCCGCCACTAAAAATAGCGGCTCGCGCGTGGCGATTTTCATACGGTAGTCATGGCCGCCTTCGACCTGTAATACTTTTAATTCGCGCTTGAGCAAGGCGATCGCGGGCAGAAAATTTTGCCGCTGCAAACCGTGCGGATACAGTTCATCCGGCGCGTGGTTAGAGGTGGTAATCAGCACCACGCCGCGCGCGAATAGCGCTTCGATCAGCCGCCCCAGTATCATGGCATCGGCAATATCATCGACATGAAATTCATCCAAACACAGCAGGCGTGTGGAGTGGGCAATGCGCTCGGCCAGTGCGATCAGGGGGTCGCTTTCCCGCTCTAGCAATTTCATTTCGCGATGGACCTCGGACATGAAATTGTGAAAGTGAATGCGCCGTTTGCGGCGATAGGGCAAGCACGCATAAAACGCATCCATCAAAAAAGTTTTGCCGCGCCCCACGCCACCCCACAAATAGAGCCCCTTGGGTACAGCGGGCTTGAACAGACTGCGTCCTAGAAAATGATTGCGTTTGGATTTGAATTCAATCAACTGCTGCCACAGCGCGTCCAATTCCTCGACCGCAGCAGCTTGTGCCGCATCTGCCGCAAAGCCGGGCAGTGCCTGAACGTTTTGATACCAAACCTTGGGGCGCATGCTGCCGTCAGCAGGTATCGCAAGCGAGGAGGGGGTAAGGTTGTGTTGCAACATGGTGCTTTGTCTTTCCGCGAAAAATAATCCGATTTATAACACACGGATTATCCGCCCCCATGCTTAAATTTCTACCATCCCTCTCAAGGACTCCACTGTGAAATGAGGCTCAACTCGGCAGTCAAATAGAACCAAACTAAGGGCTTAACAAATTAGAATTAAAATTAGGTGGGCGCACTCTTGGCGCGTGTAATTCTCACTACTTCTGGAATTTTACGTAGATTACGCATGACGTTAGCTAAATGTTGGCGGCTACCAACTTGCAAAGTAAAGTGCAGCGTGGTGTAGTCCACATCTTTCGTAAAATGTACATTTTCGATATTGGATTCCGCCTCCGCAATGGCAGCCGCAGCCTTGGCCAGCACCCCGCGTTTATTAATAACAATCAGCTTGATGCTTACCTCAAACGCTTTGTTGATGTGCTTGTCCCACGCCACATCCAACCATTCATCCGTACCGCTGCGACCCTTACTTAACGTCGGGCAATCGTGCGTATGCACAATCAAGCCATGGCCTTTTTTGATGATGCCGATAATTGGGTCGCCGGGAATAGGGCGGCAGCATTTGGCAAATTGCACCGCCATGCCTTCCGTACCGATAATGGTGACCACGCCGTGTATCGGCACATGTTCGGGCGAACCGGGATCGCCCAAGCGTGCCAACTGCCGCGCAACCACCATATTTAAACGCCTGCCCAAAGCAATATCAGCCAGCACTTCGGTGCGCGATTTGACCCCGCTGTCTTTCAAAAATTTGTCCCAGTGCGCGGTATCAATATCTTGCGGCTTGATCCCCAGCGATGCAAAAGCCTGATTGAGCAGCCGCTCGCCCAGCTTCACAGATTCATCGAGATGCAACGTTTTGAGCGAGTGCCGGATGGTGTTGCGCGCCTTGCTCGTTACCACGTAGCTGAGCCATGCCGGATTGGGATGTGCGTGGGGAGCCGTAATAATCTCCACACGATCACCGTTTCTTAATTCGGTGCGCAACGGTGCCAGCTCAAAATTAATTTTGACGGCCACGCAACGGTTGCCGATATCGGTGTGCACGCTATACGCAAAATCAACAGCGGTAGAGCCGCGCGGCAAAGCCAAAATTTTTCCAGTGGGGGTGAACACATACACCTCATCCGGGAAAAGATCGACTTTGAGATGCTCTAAAAATTCGACCGAGTCGGTGCTTTGGCTCAAACTTTCCAGCAAGCTCTGCAACCACTGATGTGTTTGCTTGTGCAATTCATTGAAAGATGAATCTTGCGATTTATACAGCCAGTGCGAGGCCACGCCCGCCTCTGCTACTTTGTGCATTTCGTGCGTGCGAATTTGCACCTCGATCGGCACCCCATAAGGGCCGAATAAAGTCGTGTGCAAAGATTGATAACCGTTAACCTTAGGGATCGCGATGTAATCTTTAAACTTACCCGGAATAGGCTTGTATAAACCGTGCAGCAAGCCTAATACCAAATAACAGGTTGGTGCTTCATCCACCAACACGCGAAAGCCGTAAATATCCTGCACCTCAGCAAAGGGCATGGATTTCGCCTGCATCTTTAAATAGATTCCGTACAGATGTTTTTCGCGGCCTTGAATTTTGGCGGCAATTTTATGTTCTTGCAGACGTTTTTTAATCGCCTCTTGAATCGTGCCCACTACCTCGCGACGGTTTCCACGCGCGGCTTTCAGTGCCTTGTACAAAACCGAATAACGGTTGGGATATAAATTTTTAAACCCCAAGTCTTCCAGCTCTTGATAAATATCATGCAGCCCCAAACGATTGGCGATAGGCGCGTAAATCTCTAACGTTTCGCGCGCAATGCGCTCGCTTTTCTCCCGCGACATGGATTCCAGCGTACGCATATTGTGCAAACGATCGGCTAATTTAATTAAAATCACCCGCACGTCGCGCGCCATCGCCAGCAACATTTTGCGGAAATTTTCCGCCTGCGCGTCTTCGGTTGTTTGAAACTCCATCTTGGCCAACTTGCTTAAGCCATCAACTAAATCTGCAACGGGTTTGCCAAATTTTGCAGCGATTTCTGCGGTACTAACCACGGTGTCTTCCACCACATCATGCAGCAGCGCGGCCATAATTGCTTGCGCGTCCAGATGTAGCGGCGTGAGTATGCGTGCGACAGCAATGGGATGAGAGATGTAAGGATCGCCCGATTTACGGAGCTGCCCTAGGTGAGCAGCGGCACTAAACTCCAGTGCCTGCTCGATGTGTTTTACATCGTGGGGGGGGAGGTAAGTAGCAACTTCCTGTAAAAGTGTTTTAGCATCGGGCATTGGATAAAAATATAACTAAAATCTCGCCAGCAAATTTCACAAATGTACAGCCATTATTTGAAATGCTATACCAGTCCGCGATTCAACACTTCCAAGCCAACTTTACCTTCACTGATTTCGCGCAGGGCAATAACAGTTGGCTTATCTTTATTTTCCTCAACCAAGTAGCTCGCCCCATTGGTAAGCTGGCGGGCGCGGTAAGCTGCCACTAGGGTCAGTTCAAAACGGTTGGGAATACGGGCCAAACAATCATCAATCGTAATACGAGCCATGCGATCACCTCTTTATTGTTGCAACTGGTTAATTAAATTTTGATGCCTGATCATTTGCAGATCTCGCTTGAGAGAAGCAGCGATCACAATCGCACGCAGCTGTTGCAGCGCGGCCTCTAACACATCGTTAATAATAACATAATCAAACTCTACCACATGCGCGATGTCGGCCTGCGCCGCTTGCAGCCGTTTGGCGATGACCTCGGCACTATCTTGCCCTCTACCCTGCAAACGGGTTGCCAGTGCCTGCACAGAAGGGGGCAAAATAAATATGCCGATGCTATCGGGAAATTTTTGCCGCACTTGTTGCGCGCCCTGCCAATCTATTTCCAGCAAAATATCATTCCCGTTGGCGGTTTCAGACTCAATCCACGATTGCGAAGTGCCATACAGATTGCCGTACACTTCCGCGCTCTCCAAAAAATCGCCGTGTTGCGCCATCGCCAAAAAAGTTTCGCGGCTGACAAAATGATAATCCTCGCCTTCCACCTCGGCTGGACGGCGCGGGCGCGAGGTATAGGATACCGACACTTTGATCGGCTGCTTACTGTCTAGCAACGCCTTGACCAAGCTGGTTTTGCCAGCCCCAGAGGGCGCGCTGACGATAAAAAGATTGCCTGACATGATTCCCTCTACTCTATGTTTTGAATTTGTTCGCGCATTTGTTCGATCAATAATTTTATTTCCATCGCTGCGTATGACACTTCCGCATCGACTGATTTTGCGCCCAAGGTGTTGGCTTCGCGGTGCAGTTCTTGCATTAAAAAGTCCAACCGTTTACCGACCGCGCCACCTTGCATCAACACCCGTTGCACTTCATCTAAGTGCGTTTGCAAGCGTGAAAGTTCTTCATCCACATCAATTTTGCTGGCGAACAAAGTAATTTCCTGGCGGATGCGCTCATCGTCATTATTTTTGAGCGCGGCGACCAAACGCGCGGTTAAGCGCTCTTCATAAGCTGCAATGGCGGCGGGAATGCGCGGTGCAATTTTGGCACACAGCACAGTAATCTGCGCGACTCGTTGCGTTAAAAAGTCCGCCAGTTTTTCGCCCTCGCGCGCGCGCGCGGCAGTGAATTCCGCTATGGTTTGTTGCAATGCCTTGAGTGCTGCCGCTCGTAGATTGTCGTCCGTTGGGGCAGTCATTTGAATAACGCCATTCCAGCGTAGTATATCGGCCACGCCAAGTGGTGCGGCTTCGGGTAAAATGCCTCGCACTTCGGCATTCCATTTTGCCAGTTGGTGCAGTAATGTTTGATCGATTTGTACAGAATGTGTATACGCCTGATTAGGGGAATGAGGGCGCACAGAAAAACTAACACGGCATTCCGCCTTACCACGTGTGATTTGTGCGGTGATGGCTTCACGAAACGCGGATTCCATCAGGCGTAACTCGTCCGGCAAGCGCAGTTGTAAATCGAGGTAGCGATGGTTAACTGCACGCAGCTCTAGCGTAAGCGAGCCCGTTTCTAGCTCGGTGATCGTCGCGGCAAAGCCCGTCATGCTGAAAATCATTACCCACCCCACATTAATTTTGGACACTAAACAGCAACACACGCATTATATTACGATTGCACCTCATGAAATTTTCCATATACCAAGCCAGCCGGATGGGTGGCCGCAAATACAATCAAGATCGCGTGGCCTATGCGTACAGCAGCCAGGCTTTGTTATTGGTGTTGGCCGATGGCATGGGCGGGCATCTGCACGGAGAAGTTGCCGCGCAACTGGCCATACAAACTTATGTTCAAGCATTTGAAAAAGCGGCACAACCGCACATCCTGCAGCCAGAAGAATTTTTAAAGCAGGTGATGCAAGATGCACATACTGCCATTATTCGTTACGCGCACGAGCAGCAACTTGAGGGCAGCCCCGGCACCACCTGCGTGGTGGCACTGGTGCAAGATAGCAAAGTGTATTGGGCGCACGCTGGGGATTCGCGATTTTATTTAATCCGCGAGGGCAAAGTGCTAACCCGCACCCGCGATCACTCCGTGGTGCAGCAATGGGCAGACTGGGGAATTATTGAGGCAAATGAAATGCGCACGCATCCCGACCGCAACAAAATCACCAACTGTTTAGGGGCGGAAGAAAACATGTTTTTTGTGGAGTCTGCCGAGGCTCGCGCGGTGTTGCCCGGCGATTATTTAATGTTGTGCAGCGATGGCCTATGGGGACCATTGTCCGGGCAAGAAATCGCGCGGGCGGTCAGTGCCGCGCCCTTACCTGTTGCATTGGAGAAGTTGATGGATAAAGCGATCGCAGATGAAGGCAGCCATGCCGACAACACCACCGCCGTTGCCGCATGTTGGGGCGTGGCTGAGGCAATGCAGCCCGCAAGTGTGCCTGTTACAGTGGTGTTGGACTGTGCTTAGCTCACTTATCATCCGCCCAATATTTTTTAATTAACGGAAATCGTAATGAATATCAACCCCGCCACCCCCCCCCGTTTTGCCAACAGAAACGCCGCGCATCTGCGCGCTATTCGCATCACCCGGCATTACACCAAACACGCCGAAGGCTCGGTGCTGATTGAATGTGGCGATACCAAGGTGATCTGCACTGCCAGCGTGGAAGAGCGTGTGCCGTCGCATAAAAAAGGCTCAGGTGAAGGCTGGGTCACCGCCGAATACGGCATGTTGCCGCGCTCTACTAGCGAACGCATGGCGCGCGAAGCAGCCAAAGGTAAGCAATCTGGACGCACGCAAGAAATTCAACGCTTGATCGGGCGCAGTTTACGCGCAGTAGTCGATTTAAAAAAATTAGGCGAGCGCACCATACAAATAGATTGCGACGTGATTCAGGCCGACGGCGGCACACGCACGGCCAGTATTACCGGCGCATTTGTCGCGTTGCATGATGCGGTGAGCGGCTTGCTGAAAAAAGGTTTAATTAAAGAAACGCCCTTGCTTGATTTCGTCGCGGCCATTTCCGTGGGGATGCATAACGGCGCGGCAGTGCTTGATCTAGATTATGCAGAAGATTCTGTGTGCGATACGGATATGAATATTGTCATGACGGGCAGTGGGAAGTTTATCGAGGTGCAAGGCACGGCAGAAGGCCACGCATTTACGCGAGGAGAGATGAATGCCATGTTAGATTTGGCGCAAAGCGGCATCGCGCAATTGATCGAAATGCAACGCGCCGCACTACACAATTAAAAATTATTGGTTGTGAACAAACTCGCTCCTGCCATCAATAAGTTAGTCCTTGCCTCCAACAATCAGGGCAAGCTACGCGAGTTACAAACCATGCTCGCACCGCTGAATATTGAGATATTCACCCAAGCGCAACTGGGCATCAGCGAAGCTGAAGAACCCCACCCCACCTTTATAGAAAACGCTCTGGCCAAAGCGCGCCACACCAGCGCGGCCAGCGGCCTGCCTGCTTTGGCGGATGATTCCGGCATATGCGTAGACGCGTTGAATGGTGCGCCCGGCGTGCTGTCTGCGCGCTATGCGAGCGAGTCGCAAACGGGTCAAGACCAACGCAACAACGAAAAATTATTGCGCGAAATGCAAGGCATCACCCACCGCCGCGCACATTATTATTGCGTGCTGGTTTTAGTGCGCTACGCGAATGACCCGCAACCCATCATTGCCGAAGGCGAGTGGCATGGCGAGATAGCTCAGGCACCGCACGGTGAAGGCGGCTTTGGTTACGACCCGATATTTTGGTTGCCCAAGCTGGGCAAAATGAGTGCCGAGTTAACCCGCGATGAAAAAGCGCAGGTCAGCCATCGTGCGCTGGCGTTAAGCGTGTTATTGCAGCGGTTGAATTAAAATTCACAGCGCACACTGCCCTTATAATTCACGTCTCGCTTTATTAAGGCTGCCCCATGTCCACTATTCTCAACGCACTCTCCCGTGCTTTTCGCGATTTGTTTCAGTTCAAAATATTGTGGATAGTCATCTGGCCGATGCTAGCAGCAGGGCTTTTATGGCTGGTTTTGGGCATTGTTTTCTGGAATATTTTTTCTGCATGGATAGCGAGTGGACTAACCGCGATCGGCATTCAAACTTGGCTGCAAAATATAGAGCCGCACTGGGTGGCCGCGTTTATTCAGATCATCCTGCATCTGATTTTATTTACGCCGGTGGTGATGCTGACCGCGCTGTTGATTACCGCTTTTTTTGTGATGCCCGCGCTGATCCGTATGGTGGCCGAGCATGACTATCCCACCCTTAAACGCGAGCGCGGCGGCAGCGTCACAGGTAACGTGTTGAATGCCGCGCTGGCGGTGGGCGTTTTTATTGCGATTTGGGTGTTCACCTTGCCGCTGTGGTTAATCGGCATCGGTGCGCTGGCGCCATTTATTGCTGCGGCATATTTGAACCAGCGCATGTTCCGCTACGATGCGTTGGCAGAACATGCCAGCCACGCAGAGATGCAAACCTTATTTTCAAAGCATCAATCATCATGGTGGGGGCTGGGGCTGTTGACGGGGCTACTACATTTTGTGCCGCTGTTAAATTTATTCGCGCCCGTGCTCACTGGATTGGCATTTATACACTTTGGGCTAGGGCGTTTGGCAGAGTTACGGCAGCCACAGCCCCTTCAATCTATTTAATGCCGCAGTGCGCCAAGCCACGCTTTTCCAAATACTGCTGATGATATTCTTCAGCCGGAAAATACTGTGTAGCAGGGACGATAGTGGTAGCGATAGGTCTGTTGTACAAGCCGCTATTTTGCTGCTGTGCTTTTGAATTGAGCGCGGCAGATTCTTGCTGCGGCGAGTGATAAAAAATAGCCGAGCGATATTGCGTGCCCACATCTGGCCCTTGTCGATTAAGCTGAGTGGGATCGTGGCATTGCCAGAATATTTCTAATAATTGCGCATAGCTCACTTTTGCGGGATCAAAAATAATCTGCACCGCCTCGGCATGGTGGGTGTCGCCCGCGCACACTGCCTGATAAGTGGGTTTATCTGTCAGGCCGCCAATGTAGCCGACCGAGGTATCCAGCACGCCGGGTATCTGGCGGAAGGTCGCTTCCACGCCCCAAAAACAACCTGCTGCAAATGTTGCTTGTTCCATGATGCGCTCCTCAAGTTGATACAATCCTGTCTATGAACACTCACTTTTTACACCCTGTTGGCCTTAAAACGCAAGCCATTCATTTTAAGGTTTTACCGCCGCTGGCTTTATATATACACATCCCTTGGTGCGTGAGCAAATGCCCGTATTGCGATTTTAATTCGCACGAGGCGAAGGGCGCATCCCAAGAATCTGCCTACGTTGCGGCCTTGATACGCGATTTAGAATTAGCCTTGCCACTGGTATGGGGGCGCAAAGTGCAAACCGTGTTCATAGGCGGCGGCACGCCCAGCTTGTTTTCTGGGCAGGCAATGGCAGAAATTCTCAGCGCGGTGCGAATGTTGTTACCGCTGGAAATCAACGCTGAGATCACCATGGAGGCGAATCCAGGCACAGTCGAGACAGAAAAATTCGCACAGTTTCGTGACGCGGGCATCAACCGATTATCGCTCGGCATACAAAGTTTTAACGACGCACATTTAAAATCATTGGGGCGCATACATGGTGCAGAAGAAGCGCGCCGTGCGGTGAAAATCGCACAGCAACATTTTGACAATATCAACCTCGATATCATGTACGGCTTGCCGCAGCAAACGCTGGCCGAGGCAGAGCAAGATATCAATACCGCGCTGGAATTTTCTCCGCAGCATTTATCGGCGTATCACCTGACGCTAGAACCCAACACGCTTTTTCACCGCTACCCGCCTGCCTTGCCGGACGACGACAGCAGCTATGCCATGCAGCAGAGCATACAAAAATTACTGGCGGCGCGGGGCTACCAGCATTACGAAACCTCGGCTTTCGCGCAACCTAAAAAACAATCGCGACACAATTTGAATTACTGGCAATTTGGCGACTACCTCGGCATCGGCGCGGGCGCGCACAGCAAGCTCAGTTTTCGCGACAAAGTGTTGCGCCAAGTACGCTACAAACAACCGCAAACTTATTTGCAACAGGTGGCACTCGATGCGCCCGTGCAAACTGAAACCACAATTGAGCGTGATGACCTGCCGTTTGAATTTATGATGAATGCACTGCGCCTCAACCAAGGATTTGATGCGGCATTATTTGCCGAACGCACCAGCTTGCCACTCATTATGATACGCCGCGAATTGGAGCAGGCTGAAAAGCGTGGGCTGTTGCAACGCGACTTACAGCGCATTGCCCCGAGTGAATTAGGGCAGAAATTTTTGAATGATTTGGTGCAGATTTTTTTGAAAGATTAAATCTCACACACCATGCCCCATTTCCAAGCAGCAGTTAGCAAGCTTGGTTGGATGGCGATGTGTGGTGAAATGTTTTTTTGGGTAATGCTTGCCCTGAAATACAAAAAAGCGTTTAATTCAATCCACGTAAGATTTTTCCGCACGAATACTGTAGCCCTACGCGGGCTCAAAGGAATGTTATGACAACGTCAAAGCTAAACAATCTTGTGGGCACTGCAGGTGAGTACTATGTCTGTGCCGAGCTTTGTCGCAGAGGCTATCTCGCACTTATGACCCCGAAGAACAATCCGGTATTCGACGTAGTGGTGACATCACGAGATGGGACTAAAACGATTTCGGTTCAGGTCAAGACCCGATCGATTGGGAATAAACAAGGCTGGAAGCTTGGAGTCGACATGGAAGATGAGAGCCACTCGAAAGGCCTCTTCGTCGTTTTAGTCAATATGCACGAGACGGAGGCGCCAGATTTTTATATTTACACCCACAAAGATCTCGCAAAGCGAGTGAAGGCGGTTTATGCGGCCTATATCGCAGAGCCAAAGAAGGATGGGTCTCCGAAGAAGGAAGTCGGATTCAGATGGTTCGACGATGTCTCGTTCACCGAAGATGACCATGTGCGCAAGAACGTTTGGAGTGCAATTGAGCAATCGCTGCAGGTGGCCTAACGATGGCTGGCAAGAGAAAAGCTGGGTCAAATTGTTGGGGTAATAAGTAATAAAAATAGTTTGATTTGAGCTGTATAGCCTGCGACATTTTGATCGCCCTATATTAAGGTTATTGGTGACACACCAGTAGACGAGGAGAAGGAAATGAAAGGCTTTTTAACGTTTTTTGTTGCAATGGTGCTAGCGGGTTGCGTTGATAGGACTCCACCAGAGTGTCAGCATGACGGGAGGTGGATGTGCATAGATCATTCGTACTATGGGTGGATGAGGGATGGTCGCGCCGTGACAGAGGAGGGAAAAGCCAAGCAGAAACGATATGAAGAGGAACTCGAGCGGGAGGTCGAAGAAAAACGAAAAATAACCGAAAAAGCAGATGAACAAAATCGTGCCCGAAGAGCGGTCTTAGCTAAACAAGAGTCGGATCACCAAGAGGCTGAACGTGCCCGCATCGCAGCGCGGAGCTACAAGCACGTTGGTAGTGTCAGGAATTTTGTGTGTCCGAAGTCACGGTTAAATTTCACGGCATCCTCAAACTGAATCCGTGAAGCGTTCGCCAAACAGAATAGCGAATTGGATTTTGGCAGCACGCCAAGTGA
>Ga0105164_10002213_pt1 | contig 12081 bp, 15 predicted proteins | sample VDWuncwatermetaG_FD_89674 | JGI IMG/M metagenome (GOLD analysis project Ga0105164, IMG submission 89674) | Wastewater microbial communities from Netherlands to study Microbial Dark Matter (Phase II) - VDW unchlorinated drinking water | ecosystem: Environmental > Aquatic > Freshwater > Drinking...
TATTACCAACTTAATACAGTGTGCTGATGAATTAAATGATATGAAAAAATCAGTATACAATGAAATCAAATTTGTTTATAGAGTGAGTGGCTTAAGCCTGATGTCTATAAAGAATGCAGATTCGTACAAATGGGTGGATTTGTTTATAATGCTCCATAGAGCAATGAAAGATTATTTCACCAGAAATGTAAAAAATTTCTCAAAAACACGTACAGTGATTCTGGGGAATGGTATTAGTGATAAGTGGTTCAGAATACAGCCCAGCAGAGATAATACAGTATGCATTACTGCTAGAATGTCCCCAGGCAAATGCTTAGAATCTTTTGTAAGGGTAATTAATCTAGTCAAAGTCCAAATTCCAGATGTTCATGGAATAATTATTGGAGGTGCAGACAAAAATTATCCGCGCCAAGTAGAGGTTCAAGATAGAGTAGTTAGCTTGATACAAAATACGGATGCTCCAGTTACAATAACTGGTTATACTCATAATGTAGAAGACTATCTAAGCAGGGGAAAAGCATTTATGTTTACTTCTGCAAGTGAAGGGTTTCCAAGTTCTATATGGCAGGCTATTGCAGCTGGGCTAATACCTGTAACTACCCCTATTGGAAATATTCCTGAACAACTAAAAAACAAAAAATATGCTTATGTGTCAAAATCTCCTAAGGGTAATGAAAGTTACAGACTTCCTGAAGAAATTGAGTATGAATTGGCAACAAAATGTATTCAGGCATTGAAATCCACGCCTGATGTTAATTACATAAAAAATATTGCGTATCCTTTCAATGAGAACTTGTGGGCTAGGAATCTTGTATTGATTATGAACAATCTTGCAAGAGACAAGCCAATCAAAGAAGACTGGACACCAAGAGGGTCTGTTATATATCCGGAAACGCCGGAAAATAAAAAAACTATAGTTTGTCTGGAGATGGACGATGCCAGTGGAAAAAATAAATTAGACGGAAAAAAAGCCAAACTAGAAGACTGGGTACGTTTGCGTGATGTCTTAAAAAAAATAGGGGGGTTCATTACTATAGCTATTGAGCCTGAAAAAGCAGATCCACAAGTAATGAAATTTTTAGCAGAGAATAAAAATCAATTCCTGCCTTCTGTTCATGGAACTTCAAAGTATGGCCATTATGGAGGCCAGAAAACCAAGGAGCAAATCGCTCAAATGTGGGAATGGACTGTGAGAGAAATTCAGAAACTTGGTTTTGAGATAGATATGGATGGTAATGAATTTTTCATACCGCCGATGCATATGCTTAGCGAAAATGCAATTGAAGTCCTCAGGAATTATGGTGTAAAGGCAATTGGCAGCAACTCAAGTTATTTCCCATTAGGCTCCAGAGACGTAAGAAACAGCAAAGGTGAACCTGTCTTTTTATTAGATAATGTGATTAACCAATATAAGCCATATAAAGGGGTTGTCTTCTACAAAAGGTTTAGGCCATGGGCCATGGGGGCCGGATTTTCTTCTAGGCGTGAAATAATTGAGTATATTAATAGTGCAGACACTTCAAAAAGAGCAAAATCTTTCAAGGGCTCTTATCAGGATTATATAAATATCTGCGTCCAAGATTTCATAAATAATTGTTTAGGAAAAGATTCGACGTTTTACGCTCATGAGTTAAATCTTGGTGGGCAACATCCATTCATTGATGTATTGGATAAAATTGCCAGTCTTGGATTATTCAAGAATGTAAAATTTGTTAATCCAAAAGAGTTTGCCTTGTATTATGCTGAAAAAATACAAGAACCCACAACTAGTTCTGCCGCACCACCTCAGTCTCCACCAGCCCCTCCTAGAGAACCCCCCAGGCCAACTCCAACTCCAGAGCCCCCGAAAGCTGAGGATGGCACGCCGGAAATAGTGATAATAAAGCCAATAGGAGACACCGACAATAAATTTGAAGAAGGCTCTACAATAGTGATTGAAGCAAGAACAGATAATCTCCATATCCCAGAGGATTTCTCTTACCACTTGAAGCTTATGGAGAAGATAAATGGAAACAGGGAGAGGGAAATACAAACATACAGAATAAAAAATGGCTCCATCAGAATAACAATTAATTCCAAAAATATAGGAGTGCCCAGCTTATACAGAGTTTTCTTAAGGATTATGAATGTTTATCCGGGAGATCCGGAACCTAATATAGATTCAAATGAGATTACAATAATAATAGGGCAGCGCAAAGAAAATGCTTATGCAGAGTGGGCTGGAATAAAAGCATTGCCAAGGGACAACCAGGTTCACTTAAGAAATTTCTTGAGAAAGTTATTCAATAAGGATTGGGTTGCTGGACAAAATCCAAATGTCAGACTAGTATCAGATATTATTAGAACACTTATAGAATCATTAGATTATGTATTTGAAAGGGATCCAAAATTTACATTGTATGTGCATACATTCCTAAATCCATTAACTAAGCAGTCTCTAAGATTTCGAAATCCCGAACTCTATCAGCAACTAACAGCATTTGAAAATAGCAGCGAGTATAATGTCTATAAAACCGCTGCAACAATGATATTAAACAGCATTAAAGGAGTGTTCCATGAGGATAGGCTTCCAGAAGAATTTAAAAAGCATTACAAGGATATAATAGCCGAATTTATAAAATACTTTGAAACTCCTAGCTATGATTTCAGGCAATTGCAAACAAATCTGATTAGAATAGTAGGAGAGCTGGAAAACCTAGAGCAAAGAAAGAGAGTAGCTTAAATATTAAAAATATCATCTTCTTTTCCTATACGGCAAAGTCAATTGCCCTGTTTTTGGGTCTGCGTAATACAAATTTTCTCCGGGATTGAGAATTGTTTTCCTTAGCTGTTCTTGTGTTAATACTTGTTCAGCTATCTGTATTTTTCTTATTTTTCCAAGCTTCATTTCAGGATCATATTTAAAGCAGTCTATCTGAGCACCGTCTCTTGTCATTGATTTTCCTACTAAATGAACCGGCGGGTGGGACCAAAATTGGTATTCTATAATTCGCCACTTGTCAGCAACTTGCTCAGTAAATAAATCATCTCCGCCTTTTCTGCCCTTGTCCAAAAAGCAGAAATGAATTAAATTGCCTTCTCTATCATTTGCACTTGTAATTCGCCCCCTGCTGCCTTCATATTCAGGCGGAACGTCGCCTATACTCCATGCTTCATCCCCGCTTTGCACAATCTCTCCAACTAATCGCGGATGAGAATGGCATGAAAAAAGCACGAATCTGTCCCAAGTCAATCCCATCTCCCTATAAGTTCTATTTGCATTCAATACCGCACCCAAAATCCTCTCAAACCCAGGTATTCTCTGTAAAGAAACTGAATTAATTTCACCTTCAAATGGAATAGTGGCGTTAGTTACATAAATATCGCTATGCGAGACTCTATCCCCTAGCAAAAGGTTCATTTTTTCCCTAGGACCAAAGACCATGCCAGTTAACATATCTTTAATCCATTGAGTAATGTGGACAGTTTCCAGCATAAAATTATTTAATAGAATGGTATATTTAAATTTAATCAATCTGTACAGAGTAGTTAAAAGAACTCTAAATTTATTCCATCAATAAATACCTAGAATCATCAAATAAAGGATAAGATAATTTTTCTAAATAGATTTCAAATAATCAAGCAGCGGGGGCAGAGGCTGTTTTAGCTGTTCTTTTACCGCCGCCGCCTCAAAAGAGGCAGGGAATTTTAGGCTTCGGGAAGCAGCAGCCTGCAATGCCGGACATGAGCGGAATAACGAGATTTTTGCTTATTGATTCAAAGCCTCGGATTCCAGGATTCTTATAGGCATCAAAACAGGGATTTCAAGATACTTGATTTTCCAGCTATTCAGGTAGTCCTTGACCCTCTCTGATTCCTCAACAGGGGATATTATAACCCTTTCAGAGAATTTATGCAGTCTTAGCTTTTTTAACATGCCTTCTGTGTTTCTTCCGTAAAAACTGTAATAAAAGCGCATTCTCTGCGATTTATTGAAATTCCCAAGGCCGTACCTGAAGATAACCATCGGCGCATAGCCAAGGCCTTCGGCAACAAGCTTTTTCCGCACCAGGCTGTAGCCTTCAGAAAGGTATGATTCCCGAACGACAAATGATGCATCAAACAATTCATCATAAGTTTTTGATACCAAATCAATTTCGACGACAAGAATTTCAAATTCTTTTTTTATCTTATAACTCAGCTCTGAATCGGCTTTTTTCTTATAGATTACAAGCAAATCCAAATCATGGGGTTTTTCTTTTCCCTTGGCCGAAGAGCCGAATATAACTATGTCAAGAATATCACTTTCCCGCTCTTTGGCCAAATTGCCAATTTTAGACATTAATTTTGTATTCTTTAATAATTCTCTCAACATTTTTCCTAACCTCATCGCATGTGGATTTGTCAATTGTCAAAGAATAAGTTTGCCTGTAAATGTAATAGTGCCTGTCTAAAAACGAATATAATTCAGAAAAATCCTCTTTTAAGATAATAAATCTTTCAGCATGGTCTTTTGGCGTCTTGCCTTTTTTTTGCAGGATTATGATGTCCAACACCACAAACAAGCACTTAAAGTATAATATGGTTGAGGATGTGTAGTCTCCAGCCTTATAAACAATTTCTGCTGAATTCTTAAAATCTTTAATGTTTTTAATTAAGTCTTGTTTCATGTTGGTAATAGAAACAATTAAGTAATATAAATATCTTTCGGTTGGTAATACAAACCAAAATTAATTAAAAATCCTTTTTAGTTGGTTATACCAACAAAGACTGCAATAGCATTCAAATTTTAAATTTATAGCAAACTTTATATATTACTTCTTTTACATCATTTAATATAGATAAACTATGTGATGTAAAATGGAACTGATTCAATTGGCAAAAAGGCTTGAAGGGCTGCAGACAGCAGACAGCATATCTGTAAACCTCGGTGTAGGTAAAAGAACAGCTGTAAATTATGTGTGGCAGCTAAGGAAAAAAGGATATGTAGAGACTGTATATGGAAAGAGAAAGATAAGGATGTATAAAATATCGCCTATAAAGCCAATCAAAACTGGCTATCCCGGACTTTATGAATTTCTGAACCAAAACTCAAAAATCAGGATTTATCCCCCTTATACCAACAGGATTTATGACCATAAGCCGACAGCAGAGGAAATGATTGTGAAGGCTGTTCAAACGGGAGATTTCAGAACCGTGCTTTCAGCATTAAACCTATTCAACAAAATCAAAGACTGGGCTTTGTTAAGCAAAATAGCCAAAAAAGAGAATATTGGAAGAAAAATAGGCGCTTTATACGATGCAGCAAGAACAATAATAAGGGCAAGAAGAATTGATGAAAGAACGAGAAAATCATTGTTAAAAAGCGAAGTAGACAGCAAATTCATAATAAAAAATGCCAGAACAAAAGATTTAAACCATATAGAAAAAATGTGGAATGTCTACTTGCCCTTCAATAAAGCAGACTTGGAGGCTTATAAAGAATGATTAATCTCGAAGAACAAATCAGCCTTTTCAAAAATGTAATTGGGACTCAGCTAAAAAGAAAAGTGGAATGCATTGCTATAGGCGGCTCTGCAATGATGTTTTACCAGGCAAAAAATTCCACTAAAGATGTTGATTTGGTTTTCTTAAAAAAAGAAGATTTAGAAGCTGTTAAAGAAATACTTTTCAACTCTGGGTTTAACGAAAGGAAAAACATAAAAGGAATTTTCAGGGAAGATGAAGAAACAAGCAAGCCTGTGATGATGGAAAGCCCGGAAACCAGATTTGACCTTTTCCTGAATGAGGTTATAGGCTTTAAAATTTACCATGCAACAATCGAAAGGCTGAGGGAAGTCCATGAATTTGGCAAGTTTATAGTGAAAACTGCAAGCCCGGAAGATATATTGATGATGAAAGGATGCACAGAAAGAGCAAGAGACAGGGACGATGCTGCAGAATTAATTAAAAAGGTTAACATCAATTGGGAGATAATCATTAGTGAAACTTCAAATCAAACAAAAATCGGAATGCTTGATTTTCCCCTGCTGCTTTACGAGTTTTTGACGGAGTTAAAGGAAAATTATAAAATTGATGTTCCAAAAGATATAACAAAAGAACTCTTAGCTATTGCAGAAAAGCAATTCAAAGAGCTTAAGAAAAAAGGCCAGTTAATAAAAGTCACAAAATATCAAAAAACTAGAAAATTTATATACTAAGGAATTTAAATCAGTCAAAAAAGAGCAAAAATGCCATCAGAACAGGAATTGCCGCCGCCGCCTTCAAAGAGGCAGGGAATTTTAGGCTTCGGGAAGCAGCCGGAGCCTGTTGATTTGAGCGGAATAACCAACGACATAAACTCCCTAAGCAGGAGGCTGAAGCTTCTTGAGGAAGGATTTACAAACTTAAGAAGATTTTTGCAGGTAACAGAAGAAAATATAATATCAAGGAACAAGCACCATTCTGCAGAGTCCAAGACCGTCAATTCGGACATAATGGAATTAAGAAAAGAGCTGCAGGAGACAAGAGATAAATTAGCGCTTGTCATAAGAGAGCTGCAGACTGTAGCAAGAAAGGATGAAGTAAAAGTACTTGAAAAGTACATCAACCTGTGGAATCCGATAAAATTTGTAAGCCAGAACGAGATTGAAGGCATAATAAGCGATGTTCTTGAGAGAAGGGGAAAAATAAAGGAAAGTGCCCAAAGTGAAGCAAACTAGTTCTAGCGCCATTATAGTAATATTTAAATACTAGTATTACTTTTATTACTTACTATGCCAACTATAAAAACTATAAAAGATGTGGATGAAGAAGCGTGGCTCGAATTCAAGAGCATAGCTGCGCGCAATAATGTGAAGATGGGCAAACTATTCGGAAATATAGTCAAAGATTACAAGGAAAAGAGCAAAAATATCTGGGATGAAATATTAAAAGGGCCTAAGATTTTAAGTGATGATGAAGCCGAAGCAATGCTGGAAACTGCAAGAGCGATAAGAAAAGAGCATGGATTCCGCAAAATAAAATGAATTTACTTCTTGATACTTCAATTCTCATTGAAATTGAAAGGAGAAACAACAGTGTAATCAAAAAAATAGAAGACCTGACAAAAATACATTTCCAGCCACCTTCCATATCCTTTATGAATTATTTTGAGTTTTATTTAGGACTATACGACAAAAATATAAAAAACAGGCAAGCTATGATAGAGTTCATAAATAAATTTAATTGCCTGGAGGCGTCAAGAATCACTGCACAAATATTAGGAGATCTCAAGAATAAATATGATAAAAAAGGGGTAGTTATAGGAATTGCTGATTTGATTGTAGCAAGCCAAGCAAAAGAAAATAACATGATTTTGGTTACAAAGGACAAGACTTTTGAAAAAATTGAAGAAATAGATAAAATAATCATATAGCATGGAAACCTTTAAATACATTTATCCAAAGTATTACCGAAAAAGAGAGGTGCGTAATGGCTTTCTTTAAGCTCAAGAAAAAAAAAGAAGAATCTTTTGATATTCCGATGCCTTCTCCTGAAATGCAGCCGCAAGGTTCTTCTCCGGTGGAGCAGGTCCTCATGATGAAGCAGCAGGGATACACAAACAACCAGATTGTCCAGATGCTGCAAGGACAAGGCTATAATACCCAGCAGGTATATGACGCTATAAACAAGGCCAATTTAAGCACTGATTTCCAGAGCACAGAACAGCCTGAAATGGGAATGTCTGATTACGGGCAGAGCTATGAGCAGCAATACCAGCAGCAGCTTCCTCCGGCCCAAAACTACCAGCCTCCTAAGGAAATGCAGGCTCCTGTCTCGATAGACGAGGAAAGGATACAGGAGGTGGCAGAGGCCATAATAGACGAGAAATGGAATGAATTTGCCGCTGACATAAGAAGGGTCATTGAATGGAAGGAAAAAAGCGAGGACAGGATAGCAAGGATAGAGCAGCAGCTCATTGACATGAGGCTAAGCATAGATTCTCTGACAAAAAGCATAATAACCAAGATTTCATCATATGACCAAAATATTGTAGATGTGGGGACAGAGATAAAGGCGATGGAAAAAGTGTTCCAAAAAGTGCTTCCGAGCCTTACTGAAAGCGTGAACAAGCTGGACAGGATGGCAAAAAATACGAAAGATATTCCATTAAAGAAATGAATTCTAGTGGCTTCTTCCGCCTGAAACAAGAAGAGCAATGGTGAATATCGCTATTGCAAAAAGAAGGACCATTCCCATGAATTTTGGATGAAATATCAGATTTATGGTCTTTGAAACGTCTCCTGATTCCGGAACATTGTCGGCTGCAGACCTTATTTTAACGCCGATGCCGATAATTATGACCAGTACAATGAATACTATCATGACTCCCTTTACGGCAGGAAAGGCTTCCATGTCAGCGCCGAGCATCTTTGATGCCATTCCAACAAGGACTATCAAAACAAAAAGAACTGCGATGAAGGGAGCAACGGCTGCAATGACTTCTGTCGCAAACTGCGACATTGCGACAAATATAGCGAGCAATAAGCCCAGTAAAGCATTGATAAGGTTATTGGCGCCAAGGGCTTTTGTCCAAAGCAATATCGCATAGACTACAATCCAGACAAAAAGAAACACGAAAATGACAGAAAAATGCTGCAGGCCTGTGACATCCAAAAAGGTCGCCATTTTCTACAAGTCTAATGGCCCCCGCCGCCACCGCCAAACAGCTTGCCAAAATCAAGGCCCATGCGCTTCATTGTAGACCTTTCATCGGATTCCTTTGAATCAGAGGTTACCCATGCAATTATTATCCCGAATACAAGCAGCATTATGACAACAGCTATGCTTTCAGCGCCGACAAACTGCTCAAGAGTCTGGCCGAAATAGCCTGACCACCATCCTGCCGCGCCTCCGAATACTATGACTATTACTGCAAACGAAAAGAAGGCTATCCAGCCAGGCATTGACATGCCCAAGAATATTTTTTCCTGGCCAAAAACACCGATTAATATAAGCAGGAATATGATAGCTACAAGCACTATTGAAATTGAAGGAAGAGCATCCTGTATTATAATGACAGGGTCTGCATTTGGAGGAAATCTTCCCGTGACATGGGGTATGACAACAAGCAATCCAACAACCATTGCAACGACAATATTCAGGTTTTTCTTTCCATCCCCTAAAATTTTTGTCTTTTGGAGTATGGCATAGATTATCACAAATATCAAAAGAAATACAAGAACTACCTCGATATTCCACCTGTCCAGAACTCTTGCGAACTCGTCCGGCCTAAACGCTGCAGCAGCCATTTTTTACCTCTTTAACTTAGTTGATATTGTTTAATGAGTAGTATATAAATCTTATGAATTTAATGCCCGCCTGATGAGTGGGTTTCTTTTGAAGGCTCCTTGACTGCATATATGATAAATGCCACTATAAGGCCCAGCAATATAATGGAGCCTGCCAATTGGTCACTGCCAGAGCCTGAAAAATCGCCCAGGCGCTGGAGCCACGTCCTTCCGTCGCTTGTCTTTATCGCGTCAAGGAATATGCCTGATATTGCCAAAAAGACTATTATCATAAAAGCTACCTTCCAGCCTCCCTGGAGGTACATTGGCTCGCCTTCCTTGTGGAAAGAGCCTACAAGCAATAAGAATAACACGCTGAAGAACAATACAATAACGGCATTGGCAACTGTCTTGTTTATAACAGCAACCAATTCCTTGGCTGCTATGACAAGGAATGCAATCACGAAAGATGCTATTGCATTCAGGTTTTTTCTCGTGTATTCGTGGCCATCGTGCTTTTCTGTTCCAAGAACTTTTGTCTTTTCGAAAATCGCGAAAACTATAGTGAATACAAGCAGGAAAGGCAATACAACATCAAAAAGGCCAATCTTGTCAAAGAAAGTAATCACTTCCCTGAAAGGAGTTTCAGAAGATTGGGTTGCGATAACTGTAGCATCAGCCATAATGATTTTTTGCTCAAAGATGTATTTAAAGGTTTCTTTTTTACGGGCTGCCAAGCCAACCACCGCCAACATTTATATATCCAGCCCTAATTTTACATCTATACGGAGGTAGAATATCATGAGATTTTTTGGGACAAAATATAGTGATCATTTATACGTAATTTTCCGCATTGGGATTGGCGCGTTATTTCTCATGCTTGGAGTGATGAAACTGTTCGGGTTGTGGGGCATGCCGGGAGGGGCTGCTGCATTTAACACACTGATATGGTATGCCGGCATGGCTGAGCTGCTTATCGGTTTGTCTTTAGTGACTGGTGTTTTGGTAAGATTGGCATCTGCTTTCGGAATCATAGAGATGATTGTGGCTTATTATCTTGGGCATGTTTCAGCAGGAGGATGGAATCCTTTGGCCAATATGGGAATGCCTGCACTTTTGTTCATGCTTGCATTTGTGGCCACACTAGCTTACGGGGCTAAAAAAGCAAGTTTAGAGCAAGCAGCCTTCGGGAAAGAACTTTTCTAAGTTTATTTTGGTTTTAAATGAGGAAGCATGACAGAAAAATATCTAGATGATAATGGGTATGAACTCTTCTACGAAATACAAGGCAAAGGGGAGAACTCTTTAATTTTTATCCACGGATTGTGCGGAGACCATGGAGTGTGGTCTAAAAACATTCCCGCCTTCAAAGACAAATACAAGGTTATTGCGATTGACATGTTCGGCCATGGAAGCTCGGACAAAAGAATAGCTCCAAAAGAGGCTTTTGAGTCAATGCCGGCAATAATAAAAAGCCTCATAGAAAAAGAAGATTTGAAAAATGCAGTTTTAATATGCCACAGCGTTGCAGGCAATATTTTATTGAACTGCATGGAAGAATGTATAGACATAAAGTCTTATGTCCTTGTTGACTGCACCTTCAATGCAACTGAAAAAATAGTAAATGCAAGAAACAGGCTTGCAGACACTATGCTCAAAGATCCGAATGTTAATGCGGCAATGACAAGATGGTACAAAAGCATGATGGATAGCAATGCTTCTACAAAAGACAATGAGCTGATTATTTCCTCATTCAAGGATTTGGACGGAAAATGGGCGCTTGATTTTGCAAAGGCAACGAATTTCGTAAGAAAAATACCAAAAATAAATGTTCCAATCCTTATATTCGAGTCTGACTGGCTGACAAAAGATGATCCTAATAGGTCATTTGCCAAGGCCCTTCCAAAAGCGGATTATTTCCATTGGCCAGCCTCAAACCATTTTTTCTTCGTGTATGAGGCAGATAAGTTCAACAAGGTACTGAAGGAGTTTCTGGACAAACATATCTAAAAACCTTTATATACAAAGGAATTTCTTAGATTACAATGATAAACAAATCTGAATTCAACCAAATAAGGGAAGAGATGCACAGGATTGATGTAAAAAGAGAAGAGGTCATACAGACTTCAAGGGAAATAATAACATTGTCAAAGCAGATTATCTATGCTGCGCAGAGAAACGAGCTTGGTGCTGCGCATGATGCTTTAAAAAAAATAAAAGAAAAGGTAAACAAGCTGAAAAAAGTAAAGATAATAACCGACACTAATATACATGCTGTCGCTTTCCAGGAGTATGTCGAAGCCATTGCATTCTATGAGTTTGTGAAGAACGGAAAAATCCCAACAAAGAAAAGCCTGGGTGTTTCTGCGGAAGATTATTTGAGCGGATTGGCGGATTTGACAGGAGAGCTCGGAAGAAAGGCAATCTATGAAGTCATCCATAAAAAATTTGACGAGGCTGAAAAAATAAAGGATTTGGTGCATGATATTTACGGGGAATTTCTGAAATTGCATCTAAGGAACAATGAGCTGAGGAAAAAGGCTGATGCAATCAAGTGGAATTTAAAAAAGCTTGAGGAAGTCATGTACGACATTTCCATGAAAGGAAGGCATTAAACTGATTTTCTGAGAGAATGGCTAAGCCGAAAATATGGTTCAATGGCAGACTGATAGGCTGGAATTATTCTAAAATACATTTAACATCTTACTCACTGCATTACGGGGCAGCAGCCTTTGAAGGCATCAGATTTTACCAAACTAAAAAAGGGATTGCCTTGTTCAGGCTTAAAGACCACATTAAAAGACTGCTCAAATCTGCTGAAATTCTAGGGATAAACATAAGATATAGCCAA
>Ga0105164_10002215_pt1 | contig 12077 bp, 16 predicted proteins | sample VDWuncwatermetaG_FD_89674 | JGI IMG/M metagenome (GOLD analysis project Ga0105164, IMG submission 89674) | Wastewater microbial communities from Netherlands to study Microbial Dark Matter (Phase II) - VDW unchlorinated drinking water | ecosystem: Environmental > Aquatic > Freshwater > Drinking...
AGTTAAGAGACCTAAAGTCAAGGCTCCTGAAGTCAGGAAACCTGAGATTAAAAAGCCAGAAGTCAGAAAACCAACAACAAAAGCCAAAGTTACAGCTCCAAAAGCTCCCGCTAAACCAAAAGCAACGCCTAAAAAGAAGTAAAAATTAGCGTTGCCCGCCTAAGAGTCCTGCGAGGCCTCCTTGCATTTGCGCTAGTTTTTTGGCTGCTTCCTGCTGGGATTTTTTGATTGCTTCGTTAACTGCTTCTCTAATATCATCATCTGACCGGTTATTTGTTTGTATGGATTTTACATTCTGCGCACCATCTATAAGAATTACAACTCCATTTTTCTCGACAGTCATTTCGATTAGAGAAAGTTCTCTTTGAATCTGCATTGCCTGGTCGCGCATTTTTTTAAGCTCCCCTATTTGCTGAAATGGATTCATTTACTATCACCTACTCTCAACACGAAATTAATTGTAACATTTTTTCCCAAGATTTCAGACGCCATTTTTTCTATTAAATCTACAGTACTTCTTTCCTCGAGTCTTTCTTTGTGAAATTTATATTTCGTCTCCATCACAACTTTTTTGCCGTCTATATCTTTAAGACTTACTCCTCTTAAAAGCCCTGCAATTGAGTGATTTTCGGAATTTATTTTTAAAATTAATTCCTGCAAAAAGGCTGGTGGTTTGCCCATTTGATCGGCAACTGAAGGCCGTCCGATTGAACTTTTATCAACAGACGAATTTTTAGGAAGGCCTTCACTTAGCGAGCCAGATTTTTCTTCTTTTTTAGTACCTGTTTGGCGAGCGGGCTCGGGCAAATGCGGCAAAGCGACAGCCGTAAACTCAACAATTGCAAGCTCAAGCGGCAATTGGGGCAAAACTGCATACTTTACTTGCGATGACGCTGTTATCAAAAGTTCTAATAGCTTTTTTAGTTCTTCCAAACTTAATTTTGTCTCATTTTTGTCTTCAATTTTAGAAATAAGCAAAAAGTGGAGCTTTTCAGAAAGTCCTTCAACAAAATATTTTATATCCACTCCCTCATCAACCAATTTCTGTACAACTTCAAGAGATTTTTTAACGTCTTTCTCTTCAAGTAAAGACACTAAACTCGTTATTTTTGATTCAAGGCTCGAAACTTTATATTCTTTTTCAACAAACTCTTTCGTAATCTTTTTTGAACCGGCTTTTGAACTTAATTCTTGCAAAATTTTTGATCCGTCCCTAAAACTTCCATCCGAAAGAAGTGCAATTTCTTCCAAAGCCTCCTTATCAACATTTAATTTCTCCCCCGTTACTATTCTTTTTAACGATCTTACCAGCTCGTCCGAGGTTGCCAGGGAAAATGAAACATGTAAACACCTAGACGTAATTGTTGCGGGAACTTTTTGAGGTTCTGTTGTACACAATACAAAAACTGCATGAGATGGGGGCTCTTCCAAAGTCTTTAAAAGCGCGTTAAAAGCCTCGGCTGTTAGCATGTGGACCTCATCTATTATGTAAACTTTATACTTTGCTTTGGCAGTTGAAAGATTTATTCTCTCTCTAAGATCCCTTATCTCATCAATTCCTCTATTTGACGCAGCGTCTATTTCTAAAATGTCCAAATTCGACCCATTTGTAATTGAGGTACATTGATAACATCTGTTGCAAGGTTCCAAATCCTGGGGTTTTCTTTTTTCGCAGTTTAAAAACTTTGCCAAAATTCGGGCTGCTGAGGTTTTCCCAAGCCCTTTTGGACCCGTGAATAAAAAAGCGTGGAAGTTAGATTTTTTAGACAAAAGAACAGCTTTTAATGTCTCTCTAACCGAACTTTCGTCCAGTTCTTCTATTTTTTGAGGCCTGTATTTTCTATAATACACCATAATTTCTTCTGATAGCGTATTATAAGGTACTTGAACGCGAGCCCTGCGAGCATTCAAGGCGTCCTTATAAGAGAATCTTGAAAGCTTTTGCTTATTCCTCGTGATGAAGACCCAAAAGATGCAAAAGCCCGTGTTCGACCAGCTCGTCCACCTTATCGTCAACAAAAACTTCTTCTTCCGATGCCTCCCTTATAACCTCTGGATATGAAATAACTATGTCTCCTAGTCTTAAAAGATCACTGCCTGGATCCTGATTCTTTTCTCGCCCTGCTCTTTCATCCTGAGAAAAAGATAAAACGTTGTGGGTTTTATCCTCACCTTTATATTTTTTGGAGAGCTCGCGCATTTTCCGATCCCCGACAACTGCAATCGAAACCTCAACAGGAGTTGAGACTTCATTTTTCTTGAGGGCATTTTCAACAACAGACTTTACTCTTTTTCTATTGATTTTATATCTGCTTTCGACAAAGATAAGAACCTTATTTGCCATAAGAACCTTGTTTTTTACTTGCGTCAAAAATTAGAATTTTAGTAGCCATGCGAAAATACTTTCTTCATCCGTCTTGCCTCTTCTGCTTTTTGCTTTCTAGCGGCTGAAGGCTTTAGATGAAATTCCCGTCTTTTTGCTTCCTGCAAAATCCCCTCGGACATTACTTTCCTTGAGAACTTTCGGATTAAAGCTTCGTCACTGTCTCCCGGCATTTTTTTAACAACTACCATAAATCAAAACACCTCCTTCGCGTATAACGTGGGACAAACCTCACGGTTTTTCCCAACGATTTCCCTTTAAGGTTGCACGACAACGGTAATCATCAAACCAGCGTTGTAACCGCGCAACTTATTCTAGCCTACCATCCAACTTTAAGTCCCATCGGACCTAATAAATGCATATGCAAATGATCAACATGTTGTGCTCCTCCGCCATTCACAACTATTCTATAACCCTTGCCAGACAACCCTTGTTCTTTAGTCATTTTTTGAACGGTTTCAAAGATCTTTAATCTTGAATTATTATCTTCAAGTTCTGAAAAATCAGGAATGTGTTTCTTGAGAACAATAAGAAGATGAATTGGCTTTATTGGATGTATATCCGGAAAAACCATTATATCATCGTCTTGGTAAGTAAATTCTTTTGCGATTTCTCCATCCCTAATTTTGCAAAAAATACAATCATTCATAAACAGTTGCGCGTGAGGCAATCCGTTTGCAGGTGAATTGAACGCGACCGTTCACTTAGTGAAAGCTCATGCTTGAACGTCATCCTGCAAATGTGGTTGTCGAGCAGCGCTACAACCCTTTTAACACACCTATTATAGCACTTAGCGTTAGAGTCGAAGGCCGCATTTTTGGGTTTTTTACCGATCCATTTAAAAGCATTTTACGGCTTGCGTGCAAAAACCAAGTCGCTGTCGGGTCCATCTTTTTAAGCTGTTCATAAACTCCTGTTAGGTCAATTCCGCTGTCAGGACGAGCTTTTATCCGAACGTAGCCTTTTCTTGGATCCTTGCGAATAGCAATTGCGTATCCCATTTTCTGCGTAAGCTTAACAGATGAATCGTTAATAGTTTCAAGCCCTAGTCCTTTTCCTTTTGAAGTCTCAAATAATGTTGCTTTTTTAATTTCCTCTTCTGCCCAGATCCTGTTTTCAAACTCGTGCAAAAGCGCGTCAAGAGAATTTAGAATAAACTCCATATATAAGTCGTTCTGATTAGGTTTTTGGACTTTAAGCCCCTCCAAAATATTAACCAGCGAAAATTCATGAAAATCAGCAGTCGGATCTTTCCAAAAAACTTCCCTAAAATGATCTATGTCAACAACAACTTTTATAATCCGGTCGATTGCTTCTATTCTTTTTGTAATTTTGTCCGACAGATCGGAAAATTCAGAATTCTGAACCTTAACGTAGTCCCAAGTCAGCGACGCCCCGCACAAGTTTTCGTCGCTTGTCTGGTGATGATCCAAAGGCCCCATACCTGTATCAACGTGGATAACCTCATTATCTCCGATTTGTTCTATCGGATCTTTTTGATTTTTGATATTTGATCTTTGATTTTTGATCCTTTCCCCTGCGGGAACATACTCGACTTTAGCATTTTCCCAATTAGGCAAAAACCTTTTTATAAGCCAGACAGAGGTTCCGCCGTCCAAATCCGGGCTATCGTGAGTAACAATAATTTTACTCATTTGTTCCTTTTCTAATAGCTGTAAAATTATATGAGAGGAGCGCCATTGAACTTGTTTCAAGGCGACCTGCTCCTATGATTTTCATCGATCCATAAGTATAGCATACTTGACAAAGAGTGAATTATCTTTCACTATTAAATAAGCAGAGCTTGCGTTCTGATGAACTAAGATGAATCCTAACCTTGCCCAAACCCTAGACCCAAAACTTAAGGAGACTTACGATAGGATTATGGGAACGCAAGTCCCGACGAACGTCGGGGCGAGTTCGCCTGAGCCCCAACAACAAACTCACGTTCCTGTGGAACGTGTTGTTGAACCAAATCCCGCACCTGTTGTACAGGTAAACTCAGCTTCTCCCCAAGTTTCCGTCACACAATCCCCCGAGATGGTAAGTATTAATACTGTGCCCTCTGTCTCAAAAACCGAGCAAGTTTCAAAAGGAAGGAAAATTTCACCTGTTTCTCCCATCATTTTTGTAGCTGTTGGAGTTCTCTTTTTTCTTCTCTACGCTTTTATCTGGCTAAAAGTCTTTAAAATTTTTTAGCTATCTCCTCAAGACTAAAGAGCTGAGCTTTCGAATCTGTTCTTTTTTTCCACTCAACTTTGCTTTCTGTTTTTTTGGAAACAACCAAGCGGACCGGTATCCCTATTAAATCCGCGTCTTTGAATTTTTCTCCTGCCGAAATGTTGCGATCGTCCCACAAAACATCAACTCCTGCTTTTGTCAGTTCTTCGTAGACTTTTTGGACATGCTTTTCAGTCCCCGGATCTTCGATATGGACCAAATGAGCATCAAACGGCGAGACACTCTCTGGCCAAATTATTCCTTTGCCATCGTGATGAACCTCAACAATTGCTCCCATTGCGCGTGTGAGGCCTATCCCGTAACTTCCAAAATATGGGTAAGTTTTTTCTCCCTTTTCATCTGTAAAAGTTACATTCATTTTCTTTGAATATTCTTGGCCAAATCCAAAAATATTTCCAACCTCAATTGATTTTGATTTTTTTAAAGGCCCGTGCCCCAAATCACACTTTTTTCCCGCCGAGACTTTTGCAATTTCAGTGTTTTGCGAAAAATCCCCTCCTTCGCAATATATTATTTCATCCTCTCCAGTCTCTGACAGAACTTGAAACTCATGGGTAATATTTTTTGTAAAGACCCCTCCCCCTGCTTCGGTTACGATAACCGACAAGCCCAATCTTTTGAAAATTCTCTTATAAGACTCTGCTACTTCCCGATAGTATTTTTCAAAATCCTTTTCGTTAACGTGCAGGCTATAAAGATCTTTCATCAAAAATTCGCGCCCTCTTAAAACTCCGCTTTTTGCCCGAAGCTCGTCTCTAAATTTTGTCGAAAAATGGTAGAGCTTAACAGGATAATCCCGAAAACTTTGGGTGTGTTTACGAACCAAATCCAGAAAAATTTCCTCGTGGGTAAAGGACAATGCGTATTCGTGGTCGTTTTTTTTAAGCTGATACATTATTTCGCGAGCTTTCTCCCAGCGGCCGGTCTCGTTCCAGATTGATTTTGGGTGCAAAAGCGGCATTAAAATCTCCTGCCCGCCGGTTTTATTGATCTCTTCACGAATTATATTTTCGATTTTTTTAACAACGCGAAAACCAAGTGGCAAAAGAGTAAAAGACCCTGCCATTAACTTATCTACAAAACCGCCGGATAGGAGAAACTTTGCGTTTATAGAAACTTCATCCTTCGGGGTATTCTTCGTGGATTTTGCGAAAAGCTTGGAGTACCTCATACTAGAAGAGTCTTCCTCCTAGGGGCACTTTCTTGTCTGGTGATACGAGAATACAATGATTTTCTTCATCAGAAACTCCAAGTGTTAGAAATTCAGATGAAAATGGTCCAATTTGTTTTGGCGGCATATTTACAAGTCCTAGGATAAGTTTACCGCGTAATTGTTCTTTTGAATAGTTATGGGTTGCACCAACTGCAGATTGTTTTATTCCTACTTCCTGCCCAAAATCAACTTTTATTCTATACAGAGGCTTTCTTGCTTCTGGAAAATCCTCAACGTCAATAATTTTACCTACGCGGATATCAATTTTTTGAAAATCATCGTACGCTGCCATATATCAAAAAGTATAGCATAAGTTGAAATTGTGTGAAAACTCGGATATAACCCCCAACTATGTCGGAAAGAAGAATATCTTTTAACCCTACTTTTAAATATCATGTCTTAGAAAGAATGATTGGTACGGTATTAGATGACCCAACAAAACTATTAATAGGAAAATTCACTGGGGAACCAAGCATTGTCATACATGCAAATATTCCTGAGTTTCACCGTGCAGATTTAGATAGAAAAAAATTGGTAAGTGCAATTGCAACTCAATTGAGAGCAACAGATGAAATTATAGGAATAATAACTACTTCTTCTTAACTTCGTGGCCGCCGAAGGCATTCCTAAGAGCAGTGATTACTTTTGCGGCAAATGAATTTTGAATTTTAGGATCTGTCTGAGATCTTTTTCTAAACTCTAGTGACTTCTCTATAATTTCGGCATCCACCCCTTCTTCTTTTGCCTGATTAACAGTCCACTGCGCTTCTCCTGTTGCATTAATTACTCCCACAACGCCTTCCAAACCTTTTTCAAAAACCTCTTTTGTTCTGTCCATTAGGAAGCCCGAAATAACAGTCCCCCTTTGCCATATTTGGGCTACTTTTTGTAAATCAAAATTATATCCTGATTTTTCCAAAACCCCGAACCCCTCGCCGACTGACTGCATCATGCCATATTCGATTCCATTATGCACCATCTTTACAAAATGCCCTGCTCCGCCCTCGCCAAAATAATCATAACCGCCATTTGGCTTTGAAAGAGATTTTAAAATAGGTTCAATATATTCGTAAGCGTTTTTGTCTCCGCCTGCCATCAACGGATAACCGTTTTCAAAAGCCAAAAGCCCACCGCTTACTCCAATTCCCAAAAATCTTATTCCATTTCTTTTAAAATCCTGAAATCTTTTTTCCGTGTCTTTGAAATTTGCATTTCCTCCGTCAATAACAATATCCCCTTTTTCTGCGTATTTTGAAACTTCTTTGAGAACCTCATCAGTCGCATCTCCTGCTGGGACCATTACCCAGATAATTCGGGGTTTTTGCAGATTTTGAACGAGATCTTTAACGGTTTTTGCAGATTTTAAATCTTTAATTTCTTTTTGAAGTCTTTCTACGTCGTCTTTTGAGCGATTCCAGACAATTACCTCATGATCGTCGGATAGAAGTTTCTGGGCGATCTTACTACCCATCTTTCCCAAGCCTATAATTCCTACTTTCATAACCAATGTCTGTTATCTTTTTCTATCAACTCCTCTGCTTCTTTTGGACCCCATGAAGAATTCGTGTAAGGATAAAGTTTAAGATTTTTGTTTTCCCAATCTTTCAGAATATTTGCAATTAAAGACCACGAGCTCTCCAATTCATCCGATCTATTAAAAAGCATTTGATCTCCTGCAAAAATATCAAGCAAAATTTTTTCGTATGCTTGCAGACCTTTTGTCCCATAACTTTCTTTATAGGAAAAATCCATGTTAACAGTTTGCAAATTTAGCTTTGCCCCGGGCTTTTTTGCAATAAAACGAAGTTTAATTCCTTCGTCCGGCTGAATTCTAAAGTTTAGAACATTACCAATCTCCGGGCATCCGTATTCTTTAAATAAAATATGGCATGTCTGGATAAAAACTATTGAAATTTCGACCAAATTTTGAGGAACTTTCTTTCCCATTCTCACATAAAAAGGAACGTTTTCAAATCTTGGCGTATCGACAAATAATTTTGCTGCGACAAAAGTTTCCGTATTTGAAGAGGGAGACACATCCTTCTCGTTTTTGTAATTTTTATACTGCCCTTTGACTGATTCTCCTGAATATCTGATTGAACCGATTACTTTGGCCCTAGCATCCCTTAAGTCTTCTTTTGTGAAACTTCGGGGACTTTCCATCGCAATTGCAGATAAAAGCTGCATTATATGGTTCTGTCCAACATCTCTCAAAAGGCCTACTCCGTCAAAAAATTTTCCCCGCCCTTTAATTCCTTCTTTTTCTCCCCATGTTATCTGGACATGATTTATAAGATTTTTGTTCCAAACCGGCTCAAAAATGCCGTTTGCAAATCGGAAAGACAAAATATTTTGTACGGTTTCTTTTCCAAGATAATGGTCAACCCTAAAAATCTGCCGTTCTTCGAAAATTTCCGACAATTTTTTATCAAGCGCTTTTGCGGTTTCCAGATCCTTACCAAAAGGTTTTTCGATAATAATTCTTGTCCACTTCGATCCTTTGTGACCACACCCCTCTGACAACTTGGATGAATTTAAGAAATCAAGAATTGTTGCATAATGTTGCGGCGGAGTTGCAAGATAAAAAAATCGGGTAACACAAGCGCCCATCTTTTTATCGAATTCCTCGAGTTTTTTTTCAAGATTTAAATATCCATTTTTTTTCTCGAATTCTCCCTGTTGATAAGTTAAGTGCTTAGAAAATTCGAGCGAAGTTTTAAAAAGTTTTCTAAATTCTTCGTCCGAAAGATTTTTCCTCGCAAAACCGATAATTAAAAAGTCGCTTGATAATTTTCCCTGTTTGAAGAGTGTAAAAAGAGCCGGTATTAGCTTGTTTTGAGCCAGATCCCCTGTCCCTCCGAAAATTACCATGATAAAAGGAGAATTCATAATTTTATATTTTTATATCTCTCTATTTTTACACCTTTTGGGAAATTAGAACAACTCTCGCGGGAGAACCATCGCTATCCACCCTCAAAGGCAAGCAAATAATTTTATATTTTCCTTGTGGAATTTTCTCTAAGTCTAAACCTTCAACAATAACTATTCCTTTTGACAAGAGTGCCTTGTGAACCGGGTGCCCGGGACTGCTTTTTTTCTCAATTCCCAAGAAATCGGTTCCAACGAGATTAATTTTTTTCTGAACCAAAAATCTTGATGCTTCCAACGAAAGAGAGACATAAGTTTTTGGGAAACTCTTTTTTTTAAGAAGCCTAAAGTTTCCAGTTTTAAATAAAATTCTATCTCCTTCTTTAATGCCAAAAGGTTTTAAATCCGATGCTAAAATTTCATTTCCCTTAAGATGAGTCAAATCTAAAACCCTACAGTTTCCTATAAGTTTTTCTAAAGAAATTTTATTTACACCTTTACCCTTTGTTAAAAAATGCTTAGGAGCATCTACATGAGTTCCCGTATGACTTCCAAAATTAAACTGGGAAAGTGCAACTCCGTGTTTTTTAACAGTTGCTATTTGAGAGAGGGAGGGAGGAGAATCGCCTTGCCAAACAAGCATATTATTTCTAATCGGAAGAGTCAAATCAAATACTTTGATCATTTTGGCAATAAGGGCTGTCCGCTTATTAGTCTTGTTAAATCGTGAAATGTTACAAGAGCAATAAGCGCCAAAAGAAGAGCCATTCCAATTGTATGAGCGTAACTTTCAAATTTTGGATGGACACGCCTTCGGGTAACCATTTCAATCAAAATAAAAAATAACCTTCCGCCGTCCAGAGCCGGTATTGGCAATATATTTAAAATCGCCAAATTTAAAGACAAAAGCGAAACAAAAGACAAAACAACAGCAGGCCCAAATTCTATGTACCTTCCTGTAAGCTGGGCTATTCCAATAGGCCCTGCGACGCTGTATTCAGGAACTTTTCCGCTTGATACTATCTGACCCAAAAGATTGCCTCCTGCCTTTATTAATAGAATTGACTGGTTAAAAGCCTCTTTAAGGCCTGCAACAGGTGCTTGGTACCAGCTGTACTTTTTAACCTCAACATTCTGCGAAATACCAACTCCCATAGGACCTTCCCCTTTTGGATAATTTATTCTTGGAGTTATTTTTACAGTTTTTTCGATTTGTCCTGAGGTAATTCGAAGGGTTATTCCACGTCCTTGATTTTTTTTCGTCTCGTCAATCAGCTGCTGTGTACTTATAATCTTTATACTATTTATATAGGTAATTCTGTCCCCTGTCTTTATTCCGGAAGAGTAAGCAGGCGAACCTTTGACAACATTGTTGACAACAACCCTATCTCCTGGGACCGAGACTCCTACTATTGCAAAAAGAAAGGAAAATATCAAAACCGCAAGAAGAAAGTTCATAAAAACTCCTGCGGCAACGACCATTGCTTTTTGCCAAGGAGGCCGAGCATAAAATGCCCTCGATTTGTGGGTTATCTTCTTTATTTTATGACTAATTCTACCTGCACCTGCTTCGTCTTCTCCGTAAAGTTTTACAAATCCGCCAATCGGCAGCCAGTTTAAAGAATAGAATGTCTCTCCTATTTTTTTGCCCCAAATTCTTGGAGGAAGACCAAAACCAAACTCCTCAACTTTAATCTTGAATTTTTTGGCGACAAAAAAATGCCCAAATTCATGTATCAAAACTAAAACAGTTAAAACAAGAAGGAATACCAGAATTGTCATAATTCTCCTTGATCTTTATTAAGAGTGAATTATACGAGAGGAGCACCATTGAACTTGTTTCAAGGCGCGACCTGCTCCTATACAGTCATTAGCTCTTCTTCTTTTCTTTTACTCAAATCGTCTATTTGTAAAATCGTATCGTCCGTTAACCTTTGAACCTCTTTTTCAAGACGAAGAACGTCGTCCTCGCCAATTTGCTTGTCGTTAAACTGTTTTTTAATCTCATCCATTGCCTCGTGGCGGACTTGTCTAATCTGTATTCTTCCTCCCTCGAGTTTTTGGCGAACGAGGGCAACAAGTTCTTCTCTTCTTTCCTGGGAAAGCGGAGGAATAGAAATTCTAATCAGCTGATTATCAATAACAGGGTTTAAACCGACGTTTGCAGCTTCTATTCCTTTTTGGAGCTCATTAATAATTGACGCGTCAAAAGGAGTAACAACCAGAGTCTGAGGATCCAAACTGCCAATTGTGGCAAGCTCTAAAACCCGAAGTTTCTGCGTTCCGCTATAAGCATTTATTACTATATTTTCAACCAAAGAAGGAGCTGCGCGGCCTGTCCTCACAGTCCCAAGATCTGTATTCAAAACCTCGAGGACTTTCTGCATCTGTAGTTGTGTCTGATTTAAATCCATAAAGCGATCTCAGCGTTCCTCAAACTTCAAACCTTTTAAAATCCTTAACTTTTATATTTTCCCCAAGTTTTGCAATGTGTTCTTTTACAAGATCCTCGACTGTTTTTTTCTCATCCCTAATATAAGGAGATGACATAAGAGCTTTTGTGTCTTTTGGATTTGTTGCATTAACTTGCATTGCGATTTCATGTGCAAGATATTTAAATTCTCCTGTCCTTGCGACAAAATCAGTTTCGCATGTCAAAACAACAGTTGTCCCTGAGGTTAGATTGTGATGAATATAAGTCTCGACAAGTCCTGCCGAAGTTTGTCGGCCTTCTTTTTTACCTGCTTTTTCAAGCCCTCTTTTTTGCAGATACTCGCGGGCTTTCGGAAGATCCCCTTTTGATTCTTCCAAAGCAGTTTTTATATCCGAAACAGCAGCTTGCGTCTCTTCTCTTAATTTTTTGATTAGTTTTATATCAATCTTCATATAACAAATATTTCTCTTGCAACACTGAAACTCTGAATTTATCTGAGACGCTGAACTAATTTATTAAACGTTTAATTTCCAGAGTTGGTCTTGCAAAGTTCAAAATTAATCCAATCTTATATCCCGATGCCTTCAGGTATGATATTAATTGAGCCCTGTGAATTTCATTAATTTCAGTCACCGCTTTTATTTCTACTAAAACTTTTCCTTCGACACCAAAATCCACTGTTTCGTATCCTAAATTTACTTTGTTATATTCTACTACAATCTTTTTCTCGCGTTCGAACTTTAATTTCTGATTTTTGAACTCCAAGTACAATGCTCTTTGATAAATCTTTTCGACAAACCCCGGTCCAAGAGTTTTGTGAACATTAATTGCTATTTCTATTATCTTGTCAGTTAAATCACTGTACAGATAATTCTTATTTGCTGGCACGTTTCTTTTGTTTCCGTGGTTCTTTCCTCTTCTGTGTTTCAGCTGATTTC
>Ga0105164_10002216_pt1 | contig 12071 bp, 15 predicted proteins | sample VDWuncwatermetaG_FD_89674 | JGI IMG/M metagenome (GOLD analysis project Ga0105164, IMG submission 89674) | Wastewater microbial communities from Netherlands to study Microbial Dark Matter (Phase II) - VDW unchlorinated drinking water | ecosystem: Environmental > Aquatic > Freshwater > Drinking...
AATCAGAACGGTTAAGAAAAAGAGGCTGTATAACTAACAAATCTTATGAAAGGATTTCCATGCAACCCTGACATTTTTGTCTTGCAGTTAACATGACATATTGACTTTGCTGCGACAGAAGGGGCAGATAGTTGGTAATGTATTATAACCTGTGCTGGAAGGGGGCACACTTCCTGTGGGTGTGCAAAGATTTTCAATAACTTAAATTAGTGGCGGCGTTATACTGCGTCTGCTGGATTTGGTTGTTAGGTTTTAGTTCATTTCTTTTGTTGTTCAATAAGTTTTCTAACAACTTTTAAATATTCATCGTATTCCTTTAATGGAAATAACTCATATCCTCGTGCATAATGCTTCTCCGCATTCTGAAGATCGCCCTTAGACATATATATTGAACCAAGGTATATATACAAATAATAATCATTAGAATCCTTATCAAGCAGCATTTTTACTAAACGTATTTCTTCCTCATGATCTGCACGATCTTTTGCATTATTTATCTGAGTCCAGATTGGGGTATCATAATTTGTTTTTTGCTTAGCTTTGCATCTGTAAACGAGGGGGGCAGAGATGAGGATTATAAGGATTAGTGCAAAAGAAACTGATATCCAAATACTAAGACTATTTAGCTTTTTGAGTTCTTTGAGTATTTGTTGATTGATATCATCTTTCATGAAGGTAACCTCCAAATTAATTTGATTTATTTTATTGTAACGGATGTGCTAATGCTATAAGATAACTATTGAGCTGTCAATAAGTTTTGCTAAAATTCCTCTGGCATTGAAACTCAGGCATAAAATGAAGTATAATCCTCTCCACCAAGTATGAATAAGAAAACACACGAAAAATGCGATATATTGGTCATTGGCGCTGGCCCGGCGGGTTCTTCTGCTGCATGGAGGGCTGCACAGGGAGGCGCAAGGATAATTCTTATTGAACAGAAGAAAGAGATAGGTGTTCCTGTGCAGTGTGCAGAGTATATACCTGTCCAGCTTACAACAACCATTGGTTTGAGAGATGACCTGCTAATCAATGAGATACATGCCATGCACACCTATCTTCCTGATGGCTGGATGGTGGTTACAGAATCACTCGGCTATATAATAGACAGGGACAGGTTTGACCAGTATCTTGCAGAGATGGCTGAAGAAGCAGGTGCAACGATAAGAAAGGGGTGTAAGGCAGAGGGATTTAATAATGGTATAGTGAAAATAGTGGAAGGGAATAAAAGGTATGCTATTGAGGCAAAGATTATCATCGGCGCTGACGGCCCAAAGTCCACAGTAGGCAGATGGATTGGCGCAGAGAACAAGGAGTTTGTTTCTGCAAAACAGTATATAATGCCATTAAGATTTGAGATGGATTATACAGAGGTTTATTTCAGGGATTATATCCGTGGAGGTTATGGCTGGGTATTTCCAAAGGGCGACAAGGCAAATGTTGGAATAGGTGTGGATATAAGTTTTGGTTTAGAGCCTTCTGAGGCGCTTGATAGGTTTGTAGATGAATTGTTTAAATCTGGCAAGATTGAAAAAAAGATTTTAAACAGCACAAGCGGATTGATACCAGTTGGCGGCCTTGTCGGAACAAGAAAAGATAACATACTTTTGTGCGGTGATGCAGCAGGCCAGTGCAATCCGATTACAGGCGCAGGCATATCAAATGCAGTATTGTGCGGCGGCATGGCAGGGGAGATTGCAGCAAAGGCAGTGATTGATGATAACCTTGATATACTTTCAGAATATGATGAAACAGTGGAGGAGCTTGTTGCACATTCAATCAATCATGCAGTTGAAAAGAGAAGGCATTTGCAACAACACTGGGGTAAGGATACATTATCAGAGGCATTAAAAAAATGCTGGATAGCCTCTGAGGGATATTATGGAGACAATAAACATGGAGGTTCAGAAATTGAATGGGAACTGCAATAAGGAATCCCCTGAATACCTGCAGGTGAGCCTTGCTGCTGCAATGACGCTCGGATTTGTGCCGGGACATTTTTACCGCAATGCAATTCCGCGCTGCATAAACCTCCTTTTAACTTATGATGACGGCTGTTATGCTAACTGTGCATATTGCGGTCTAAGTAACGCCTCAACTCACTTTAATGAAAAAAGCTTTATCCGCGTGGAGTGGCCGAAATATTCTTTAAAAGAAATTATTAACAGAAGCAAGTTAAAGATGGACACTATTGAAAGGTTCTGCGTATCAATGGTTATGAATAAAAAGGCAGTGGATGATACTATTACAGTAATAAAGGCGATTAAATCTGAAATGGATATAAATATCTCTGTGTTAAGTAATCCATCCTCTATGGATGATATTGATATCCAGAGATTTAAGGATGCTGGCGCTGACAGGTTTACTGTTGCCATTGACTGCGCAACAGAGGAGATATTTAATAAATACAGGGGAAAAGATATAAATGGGCATCACAGGTGGGAGAGATACTGGGAAATACTTAAAAAGGCAAGGCAGATATTTGGAGATGGAAAGATTGGCTGTCATCTGATTGTTGGGCTTGGTGAGACAGAAAGGGAGATGCTGCATACAATACAGAGAGTGAAAGACATGGGTGGCATGACCCATCTCTTCTCATTCTATCAGGAAGCTGGTTCGTTATTGGAAAATCATCCGCAATGCCCTGTGAGTCAGTTCAGGCGCGTACAGATTGCGAGGTATATAATTGATTTTGATTATGCAATGATTGATGATATGGATTTTGATGAGGAGGGCAGGGCAGTAGATTTCGGGGTTTCAGAGGATGCTTTAGATGAGCTTATTGAATCTGGCATACCCTTTCAGACGAGCGGCTGTCCTGATAAGAACAAAAGGATTGCTTGCTGCAACCGTCCCTTTGGAGACAGTAGGCCGAGCGACATCAGAAGCTATCCGTTCAGACTGGAGAGAGTGGATATTGATAAGGCGAGAAGTGAATTATTAGCTTATAGTTTATAAGAATTGCAGATTTATTTTATTTATACTATACTAAACTAAATTTATTACCTTCGTATTAACTCTCTATCCGTTGTGGAGGGGAAGGGTGAGGGGTAAAAGGGGAGGCATTATGTTATGAGAGGATTAAAAAACAAAACTGCTCTTATCACAGGCGCAAGCAGGGGGATTGGTAAGGCTATTGCCTTGACCCTTGCAAAAGAAGGCGTAAATCTTTCTCTGGCATCAAGGGATAAGAAATCACTTGATGAGTCTGCTGATGAAATCAGAAAACATAGCAGCGTAAAGGTATTGGCAGTTCCCACAGATGTTACAAAACAGGACAATTTAGAGAATCTTGTTGATAAGACGATAAAGGAATTCGGCAAGATAGATATCCTTATTAATAATGCCGGCATATCAAGCCAGCACCCATTTCATAAACAGCCCCTTGATGATATAGATAAGCTTATGCGCACAAATTTCTTTGGATATGTTATGTGCACACGGCTTGTTATCCCCCACATGGTAAAAAACAATGGCGGTGCAATAATCAGTATTGTTTCTGGCTCAACCCTCGTCGACCCCCCGCCAAGGAATTTCATAGTCTATACATCTCTAAAATGGGCGCTTCGCGCCTTTACTAAAGGCCTTTTCTGGGAGATGAGGGATTTGGGAATCAAGGTAACATCCATTCTGCCGGGTGTAACAGATACAGCTTTGACAGGCTCTCTTGATAAAGCCACCATAGAGCCATCACGACTCATGACAACAGAGGCAATAGAAAAGGCTGTCCTCTTTGCCTTGACTGTTCCTGCAAATGTCTGCCCATTAGAAATATCTGTAATTAATCAGCAGACGCCATGGAAGGCGCCGATAATACCATATCAGCAGCAGCACCCGAAGTAGTAGTATTTTAAGGCTGTGAAGTATGTAGCTTAATAATCGTTTATCTATCCAAGCAACTTCATAGTTTTAAGAAGCTCAAGGCTTCTAACAATAAAATCTTCTATTTCTATTTGTTCTGTTTTAATATGGTTTGATGGGTTGCCAAAGGGATGTTCATGATAAAAACCGCCTTCTTTATCTATACCGTAGGTCCTTTCATCCGCAACTATTAAGGCAAGATTGGTTTTTTGCTTTTTTGAGTTGATATAAATTTGAATGAAAACTTCACTGGAAAAACCAATTCTTAAAAACAATGTGATATCTGTGAAATCTAAGGAAAGAATTTTTAATCCATATCTGTCAGCAATATCTTCTATGCTCTGGATTATCTGCTTAATCTTCATTATCGGATTTTTCTATTTTGGTTATTTTTTCCTGCAGATACCTGATTCCTTCAATTGCGTGTTCCCACTCCATGGCGTCCTTTTCAACTTCCCATGAAAGCCCCTTTTCTTTCACCACATTCTTTTCTTCAAACTCACTAAAACGCATATTATATTTTTTCTTCAATCGTTCATCAATAAGCCTGTGTAAAACAAGTCTTTTTTTATATTCACTTAATACAGCGTCCTTTAGCTCATTTTCAGGTATTAAATCAAGGATTTTCATTTGCTTCACCTCCTGCCTTATATGTAGGATATTACATCCATGATATTGTGTCAAGTCCCGTCCTATTTTTCATTGCACTTAATTTGTTGGGTTTGGGGTATGAGTGCAAAGTCTGAGGTAAGAAAAGATTGAACCTATGTTTTTAGAAGTAAGGTTTTTTGCAGCCTGAACAACTGAGTTAATCGGGTCGGGGCTTTATCCGCACCCGCTGGATTTTGCATTGTTAGGCTATGCTCATCCTTCTATAGTCAACAATCAAATCAGTCTTCCAAGCTCAGTCTGAGAACCGTTGATTAGAGAAAGGTCACTCCATAATTACGGGAACAACGCGTATGTTGATACTCTCAAGAAAACTGAAGGCTTCCCGTAATACTGGTTCGTCTATATCGTCTTTTGTGCCAACTATAGCAAGAACAAAGTTTGGTCCGTATCGCTTCTTGGAATAATACACAGCTTGGCCGATCATACGAAATATCTCTGATGAAGATGATGGTTTGTTCAGAAGAGAATCAGCGAGTTTGATCTCGACTCCGAACTTGCCGTCATTAATATCAACGTCAATCTTTAGGCCAAGCATACCGCCGAGACTATATTGATTCATGACGTCTCGGTAGTAATTGAGAAGGTGCTCACTGATATCTTCTTCTGCGTCCTTTTCGTTCTTTATCGTTCGCCGAGGCAGCACAATGTGCCGAAGGTTGTCCACGACGTTCTCCATGGTGGGATCGACGAGATTAACACGGTCAGTAAGAGCATGACCAGCAGTTATGTCAACACGTGTTTCGTCGCAAGCGGCTGCCACAGTGTCGATCATTGCGGCTTTCTTTCCAATCGGGAGATCAAGGTTGCCACAGATAAACTGGAGTTCTTCCACTGTAGCAAGCTCAATAATTTGTCTTACAGGGACTTTAATAAGTGTGGCGATAAGGTCAGCTTTGTTGCCTTTGTCGTCAAGTTTTAGACTGTAGGCCAAATCCTTGAGTTCTTCCACTCTGAACATGTCGAGTAGTTCACCTTTGCTAATCCTATCCATCACCAGCCTCCTCTTAATTAACGCTTGGGCATAGTACTTGAACTAATTGGCGCTACAGGTTCTTGTCGCGTCCACCTTGAGTGATTCGTAAAGCACCCTTAAACCCATTTTTATTAATTTACCTTCAGTTTAGCTTATCATTCCAGTCATACTTGTATTGAAACAACAGATTATTCTGCATTTGCTTCGCTTCTTTCTTCGTTGAACATGCTCTTGAGCGGTAGAAAAGATGCCAGCCTTGCTGTAAATGCCAGTCTATTATTTTTGACAAATGAGAGCCGCTCCTTGCATAGGTGCTAATTCTCTGGTGCTCGTTACTCGTTTCGCCCACATAGTGCCACTGTATGTTTCCGCCACGAGGGCCGCCAGTTCCTAACTCATAGCAAGCTGGACCGTTATAGTCAAAAGAGTCGTCATACCACTCTGTCTTGTAGGCGATCAGTCTCGGTTTAGTCCATTGCCCCATAAATAACTCTTATGCATCGGTTCAATAAAGCATTCCATGTAATTAATATACCAGCTTGACAAGCTGCTGTCAAGCTGGTATATTAATTACATAGTTTCTAAATATTGAAACTATATAGAGGTGTGGTTTTATGGATATGGATGAAAGGGTATATGAACTTCATGCTGATATCTGCCAGATACTTGCAAATCCAAAGAGGCTGAAGATTATAAATACATTAAGGGATAAGGAGCTTTCTGTAAATGAGCTTGCAAGGCGTATAGGCATCACAAAGGCAAATCTTTCACAGCATCTATCAATTTTAAGACAGAGAAGAATTGTTCTAACAAGGCGTGAAGGGGTTACAATCTATTACCGCATTGCAAATCCAAAGGTATTAAAGGCCTTTGATATTATGCGTCAGGTTCTCTTTGAGCAGTTGGCAGAGAATAGGAAAATATTTAAAGTTTACGCAGCATCAAAGTAAAGGAGCTTTTATGTCCAAAACAATCACTATCCTTCTTTCAACAACACCCTACAGCTTTGAAAACACCCATACAGCAGCAAGGATAGCAGAGGCAGCATTGGCAAAAGGCCATGATGTAATTGTCTTTGCCTCTGGCGATGGTGTTCATAATTTTACAAAAGGCCAGAAGGCAAAGGGTATTCCCAACGCATCAGAGGTTTTCAGTAAATTGATTGAAAAAGGGCTTTCAGTGGAGCTTTGCGGAACCTGCCTTGCCTTCCGTGGCATTAAAGAGGAGATGCACATGGATGGCGCAAATCCAAGCACATTGAAAAAGCTTTTTGAAATAACCAAAAAATCTAATGTATTTATAAACCTTGGAATGTAGGAGGCAAAGATGTCTGAACTCTGTATCCTTGTAAGGACAGCTCCATACAGCAAGATAAATGCAGCAGAGGCAGTAAGGCACATAAATGGCGCTGTAAATAATAATATAAAGACCTCGGTTGTCTTTGTTGATGACGGCATCTATTGTTTAAAGGATAATCAGGACATGGGTGATACTGGTTTTACCTCCACCGCTGCGTTAATTAAACAGATAATAGGCACAGCAAAGATGTTAGAAAATGAGGGTGATACGCTTAAGATATATACGCACAAAGGCTCTCTTGAGAAATGCGGCATAGGCGCTGATAAGATGTTAAGCGGTTTTGAGGTTGTTGATGACAAAGGATTGGCAAAGGTTGTTGGCAGTGCAAAGACATTGATGATATTTTAATGGAGGGATCATGGCTTCCAATTTAATGCTTATTTCAAGCGCACCGGGTACAAAGAATTTTCTCAGGGCATTTTCTCTTGCAGAAAATATTAAAGGAAACGGAAACAGCATAACCCTTTTTCTTATTCAGGATGGTGTGAGATCTGCTGTTAATACAGGGGAGGTTCAGGAATCAACCCTGCTTAACAAGCTTATAAGCTCTTGCGTAATGTGTTATGTGCTTGATGAAGATTTAAGGTTGCGGGGTTTTGAAAAGGGTTCGCTCTTACCAAAGGTAGAGCTTGCGGGTTATAATGAATTAGTTGAATTGATGGCGTCAGAAGGCGTTTCAACACTTGGCGCTTTTTAAGGAGGACTAAAATATGTCAGGCAAGACAATTTGTATCTTAGGCGGTGGAAGCGGCGGTCTGGTTGTTGCAAATATACTGATAAAGGAATTAAGCGGTGAGCACAGGATTGTTCTGATAGATAAAGAGAGCTATCACCTCTTCAATCCATCTCTTCTATGGCTAATGGTCGGCTGGAGACGGCCTGAGCAGATGAAGAAAGACCTCAGCCCTTTAAAAAGAAAAGGTATAGACTTTATTCAGGCAGAGGTCGGCGGCATTGATTTTGACAAACAGACTGTGCTTGCCAATACTCAGAATATTCAATATGACTATCTTGTTGTCTCATTAGGCGCAGATTTATATCCTGAAAAAATTGCTGGTTTTAAGGAAGGGGCATATAATCTTTATCAGCTTCCTGAAGTAATAAGACTTAGAGACGATCTCACTAATTTTAAGGGCGATAAGGCTATTGTAATGGTAAGCTCTATCCCCTTTAAATGCCCTGCTGCGCCTTATGAGGCAGCGCTACTTTTAAATGCGTATTTTAAGAGACAGAATAAAAATGTACAAGTTCAGGTTGTATCTCCAGAGCCTCAGCCAATGCCTGTTGCAGGCCCTGCCATGGGTCAGGCTGTTGTCTCCCTCCTCAACATGAGCGGGATTCAATACATCCCGAATACCACAATTAAAACAGTTAAGGCAGATAAAAAAGAATTAGAAACATCGGATGGGAAGAATATCCCTTACGATATGTTAATCGGTGTTCCTGCCCATGGTGCGCCTAATGTGATTAAAAACTCATCCATTGCTGGAGAGACAGGCTGGATACCTGTGAATGCAAAGAATCTTCAGACAAAGATAGAGAATGTCTATGCCATTGGAGATATTACATCCATCCCCCTGCCAGTTGGAAAGCCTCTGCCAAAGGCAGGCGTCTTTGCACATTTAGAGGCAGAGGTGGTTGCATACAATATTGCAGCTAAGATTAAAAATCAGCCTGCTGTTAAGGAATTTAATGGACACGGATATTGTTTTGTTGAGCTTGGCGATGGAAGGGCAGGGTTTGCAAAAGGGAATTTCTATGCAGAGCCAGCGCCTGTTGTCTCATTATACAGGCCAGGGAGGCTTTGGCACATCGGCAAGGTATTGTTTGAAAAGTGGTGGATGTGGAAGTGGTTTTAAATCTTCCTTGCCTCAAGCCAGCCCCAGTCAAAATAGCCCATCATGCACTCAGCGCACTTCTTCCACATTACGCTGCGGACATTTAAAATCTCATTGCCAATATAGTCAACACTAAAAAAGCCGTCATCAACAGCAATCCCGCCGCTCTTTACCTTCCTGCCTTTATAAACAGAATAGACGCCGAGGAGGCCGCCAGCTATCTTTACATCAAACTTTTCCTTTGCCCTTTTTGCCTCATCAGACGCCTCTGCACAAATAATCTTTACATCCTTTCCATGCAAGGCAAAATAAAGCCGCTTAACAACACTCTTTGGCAGGTTTACCATCCTAACCTTCTTTGACCTTTTTACTGCCTCTTCTATTGCATCAAGGCCGTCCTCCGGGTCGTAAAGCGTCATTATATTTAAAACATCCATTTCCTCAAGATACATTATGTTCCTGTGCATATCCATTATGCACCTTGCGCATTTGCTAAAGTCAATAGAGCCTATGTTTACGATGCCTGACTCATCCCACCATACATGGAAGATGGAGTTCCTTAAAAAGACCTCTCCCTTTTCAACTACCTTTCCCATGTATGTCCCCTTCATCTCAACAGAGGTAAAACAGACCTGTCCGAGCTCTGCAATCTCTTCGGGTATTGCATCAGTCTTATTATGATGTATCTTTATCTTTTTGTCTTTTAGGAATGGTTTTAATTGAATTATCAAATCATAAGGAAGGTTTATCAGCTCAACCACATTAGAGGCGGCAATCCCTTCTTCTATTGCCTTTATCCCGTGTTCTATCTCAAAGATCTCATCAACCTTTGCCTCAACCAACGCCATCTTAAAAGTCTAACTCCTTTGTAATCATTATAACTTAAAAAAGAGGAATGACAAAGGGCTTTTTCTAAAACTCCTCATGGCTGACTGCTATCTGCCATTTTTCATAGCAGTCCTTTGGAAGCTCCTGAAGAAACTCGGATGGTTTTAATATTACATTTCCCACATTATATCTTGTTGTTAAAATCGGATAAGAGATATAAAGGTCTGTCTTTGCCCTTGTTGCTGCAACATAAAAGAGCCTGCGCTCCTCTTCCATTGCGTCTTCATTTCCGTAGCTTCGGGAAATTGGAAAGTTGCCCTCTGCTGCCCAGATGATAAATACAACCTTCCATTCAAGGCCCTTTGCCCTATGCACAGTGGTTAATGTTACAGCCTGCCTTTCTCCAACATCGCCGGCAAGTATCTCCTCTGCCTTTATGCCTTCCTGAAGCGCGATCTCGCTTAAAAACTTATTAAGGGAATCATACTGAACAGCAAAATTTGACAGCTCCTCAAGGTCTCCTGCCCTGTCGTAATAATTTGTAAATGCTGCCTGAAGGTATTTAGTGTAGCTCTCTTCCATAATTATCCTTATCATCTCTGCAGGGCTTTCCTGTATGGATGGATGATTGAGCCTCTCCATCCTGCGATAAAACTCAGGCCACGCCTCTTTTGCCCCTCGCGGCAGGAGGTGATATATCTTGTCTGAAATGAGCCCAGAGAGCGGATTTGCATTCTTTGATATTACATCCCAGATATTTGATGCTGTCTTTGAGCCTATTCCAACATTTAATTTTAGAATCCTCTTGCATGATAATTCATCAAAGGGATTATGGACAAATTTTAGATGTGCAATAACATCCTTTATATGAGCCTGTTCAAAGAACCTTAAACCTGAACGTATCTCAAAGGGGATGTTTCTTTTTGTAAGCTCCATCTGAAGCTCAACAGAATGATAATGCGCACGGTATAGGACTGCTATCTCATTCAATGAATATCCCTCGTCAACAAGCTCTATAATCCGCTGAGTTACAAACTCTGCCTGCTGGTGTGCATTGTTCAGCGGCACAACTACTGGAATCGGGCCGCCTGATTTTATACTGTGCAGCTCCTTAGGGAATTGATGAATGTTATGCTTTATGCTCTCATTGGCAAGATGGAGTATCTGAGGCGTGCTTCTGTAATTTGTCTCAAGCTTAAATATCTGAACATCAGGATACCGCTCTTTAAACGCAAGTATATTTCTGAATTCAGCCCCCCTGAAAGAGTATATGCTCTGCGCATCGTCGCCAACAACCATAAGATTTTTATAATGGCTTGCCATCTCATCAATAATATCAGACTGCAGCTTGTTCGTGTCCTGAAACTCATCAACAAGTATATGCTGAAACTGTGTTGTAAGCCGCTCTTTAATCTTTGGCTGTTCTTTTAAAAGCCTGTGCCAGTTTAAAAGAAGGTCGTCAAAGTCCATGAGATTAGCTTTCTGTTTTTTTTCTTTATATGTCTTAAGCGCCTTTTCAATCTCAGGGGTTAGTTCCTCAAGATAAGGATACTGCTCAGAGATTGTATCTGCTATCTCCTTTTCACAATTTACTGAGAGGCTGCCAATATTTTCCAATATACCGGCCTTTGGAAATCTTATTGCCTTAGTATCAATGCCTGATTCAACAATACAGTCAGAGAGCAAGTCCTTTGCATCTTCATTATCAAGGATTGTGAAATTAGATTCATAGCCAAGCGCCTTTGCATATTTGCGTAGAAGAAGGTTTCCAACATGATGAAATGTCCCGCCCCATATCCCTTTTATTTTTCCTGATAGGAGCATTTCCACCCTTTGCAGCATCTCCCTTGATGCACGGTTTGTAAAGGTGACAATTAGGATTTGCGAAGGGTTGATGCCTTTTTCAATAAGATAAGAAACCCTGTAGGTCAATGTCCTTGTCTTTCCGCTTCCAGCGCCGGCAAGCACAAGGAGAGGCCCATCACCTGCTGTAACAGCATCGTACTGCTGCTCATTTAACTCCTTCTTATAGTCAATGGAGGTTTTGATATGATGCTTTTCTGTTTTTAGGATGTATTGTTTCATTTGTTAATCATGGAATAGTTTGCAAATTATAGGATTTTATATCTTTTAATGTCAAGGCATCTTTCTGAAAAGCAGCAATATATTGACATTTGTTCTTATCTTTTAGATAATGAAGGTTGCTAATGCAAACGTTCTAAATAATCTTACAGAATTCTCCTTAATCCCCCTTTTCCAAAGGGGGGCTTTCCCCTCTATCAAGAAGGGATTAATGGGTGTTATCCCTCTTTAGCAAAGAGGGGTTAGAGCCTGCCCCTGCATGTATTAAGCAGGGGGGAGACTTTATAAATGTAATAATACTTTTTGTGTTTGTATTAATTTGCTGGAAATATAGAGGGCCTACATTCCACCAGCTATTGCACCACTTAGCACTTCGCTTGGTGTGGCATAGTTTAAGCACTTTCGCGGCCGGTTGTTAAGCTTTTTTTCCACGCGCTTGACTTCATAGTAGCCAACTTTGG
>Ga0105164_10002217_pt1 | contig 12071 bp, 14 predicted proteins | sample VDWuncwatermetaG_FD_89674 | JGI IMG/M metagenome (GOLD analysis project Ga0105164, IMG submission 89674) | Wastewater microbial communities from Netherlands to study Microbial Dark Matter (Phase II) - VDW unchlorinated drinking water | ecosystem: Environmental > Aquatic > Freshwater > Drinking...
CCTATATATATGGTATCCCGCAGAATATCGTGAACGACGTCCTCCCTCATCGGATTGCCTTCTTTGGTCTTATGCCCCAAAACTCTTAATTTTTTCGTTACTTTCGTAAGGGAGGAATCCGGCTGGTTGTAAAACTCGTAAATCAGCCTGACGGCTTCGGCTTCTTTTTCATAAATTTCAATCTTTTTCGTTTCCTTAGTATAGACGTAGCCGAATCTTGTGGGCGAAGAACCTGAATAATATCCTTCTCTCGCCCTTCTCAGCTTCCCCATCTTCGACCGTTCCATGAACGTGTTTCTTTCCAGTTCGGCTATCGAACCGAACAGCGAAAGCACGAACTTGCCCAGATAATTCGAAGTGTCAAAGGGTTCCGTTATTGAACGGATACTGACCCCTGTTTTTTGCAGTTCGTCGACTGCGCCAAGCAGAGACAAATTCTTTCTGAAAAACCTGTCCACTCTATAAACAAGGATCAACTGCATTTTGCCCTGCCGCGCGTCTTCCATCAATCTTTGAAACTGGGGCCTGTCGGAACTCACCCCCGAATAGCCGTCATCAACGTATTCATCGCATATTTCATAACCGTTGTCTTTGGCGTGTTTCCGGAGAAGTTCGATCTGGGCGGCCAAAGAGAAATTCTCTTTCTGCTCTTCCGTGGAAACGCGGGCGTACAAAGCCACCCTCGTTATCTTCTGCGTTTCTTTCTTGTCTAACAAACTAACGTTGCCCACTATCCTCTCCCTGTTATTTTTTTGAGTTTCTTCAGGTCTTTTTCGGTATAAATCCGGTAATTACTCATCTTGTCTCTTTTTGTCTTGGGAATCTTGCCGGCTTTCTCCCAGTTATAAAGAGTCCGCCTCGTTATCCCGAGAATCCCCGCGACTTCCTGACTCAAAAATCTTTTCTGGGTCTCTTTCATAGGTTTTCATATGCTACCGCGCCTTTTAATGCCTGTCAAGGAATTTCTTCTGGATACTCTCCGCCTCCTCCGGGGATTTATCGGAAATCTCAATCGCCAGCAGAATAAACCTCAAAAGCTGATTTAATAAAATAGCATCTTCCTTAAATGCTATTTTGAGGTTTGGCTTCAATTCCAATCTTTCCCTTTTCGGTCTTTTTTCCATAGTGTTTGGGATAGTGTTTTCAAAACACTATCCATCCGGTTTTTATCTCTTTAGTTTTCCCATCGTTGCCACCTTTTCCCGCAAATCCCATCCCCCGACTTATCTGGTGTTTCTCCTACCTATTATTACTACTCTCCAGAGATACCCGAACCCTTTTTTAAGCAGCTTCCTTATAATAGGCGGCATAAAAAGAAAGCTAAGACACAATATGCCGATAACAACAAATAAAGGAAGCAAAAGCTCTAAATTCCTGATAAGCCCTATTATTAAAGTAAGAGCCAGAATTCCGCATAAGATGTTAAGAAATACCAACCAGCGGGGAATAGAGCCGGAAATCTCCGACAATTCAGCGCTTCCGCAATTTCTACAGACCAGCGCATGCGAAGGATTAACCTCGCGACAATGACTGCAAATCTTTACCCAAAAAGTCCGACCGCAAAACTGGCAATAGGTGGGCCTGCCCGGGTTCATTCTCCTACAAAATACGCAGTATTTCATCTTTAGTCCTCCAAAATGGAAAAAAGGGAGTTTTGAGCTGGCCTGTGCCAGATCTTACCCAAGATTTTCTCGGGCGAAACATCCGCTTGAAGTACCAGCCAAAACATTTTATCGGTTTTTTGTTCGATTAATTTTTTAAGATTTCGTAATCTTGCCATACTTTTAAAGGTAACTAAAACCCTGAAAAACTGAAACCCAAATTGTTTTTGGTAGTAGCCCTCAAAGCCGTATTTCAGATAATTATTCACTTTCCCCTGAAACCGCTTATTGGTTTCCGTGGATCGGTCTATTTCCAAAAAGAGGTTGTAAAGTTTATTGTGGTAGCCATAAACAAAATAGGCATCAGGGTAAAATTCCTTTTCCTCCAGACACAGCGGTATTTCCTTTTGAGTATTCCAGAATTTCAGGCTTATCTCAGGATTATTCTTTGAGGCCAGAGAAAGAGCCAGCCTGAATTCGTTAATCAAAAGATAGTGAGGCAGGGAGAAATTCCTTGTTTCCAAAAGCTGCTTTCTTTTTTGTTTTATCTTAAGAGGATCTACGCCAGATTTCTCCGAGATTATCTCTATTCCCCTGGGACCGGTGAAATAAAGAATCTTTCCCATTCCTTGAAATACCGGCAGAAAGCGGCGCGAAAGATAGCCGTTATCAAAAAGTTTTCTTAATCTGATACCCGCCCTGACCCGACAGCCAAAACCCGCAAGAAGCCGGATTTGCTCCTGGGTTAAAAAGCGGTAATCATGGCATAAGGCAATAATCTTTTTATCCCTCTCCTGTAAAACTAGGGAATTCTTTGCCCTCTTAAAAGGACTCCTTCTACCAGTCATTCTGGCCCTCCAAAGGATTTTTTCTGTTTAGAGAATAACTGCCCGCTGTTTTCTTTGTTTGCAATTTCCGGTGCCTTTCCTCGATTTCCTTTTTTACTTCCGGCAACGGCCTGGTGGAGAAAGAAAGAGAAGAATTTTTAAATTCCTCCACGACTTTAGGATGAACGTCAGGCGCAACGGGGAAAGGGATTTTGACCAGCCGCGCCGGTTTCCCCTTGATTTTCAAATACGCCTCGCCGATCCTTAATTTAATCAGGTTATCGCTGATCATGTTTTTATCCGCAGGGCTTAACTCCGGCGCCAGGGTAAGAGCGTCTTTATAACCCAGCCGGAAATAAAGCAACGCGCTGACATTGCCTAGAATGGCGTTTAAAAGAGAATTGTCCAGTTGGGCTAAATTCTGATGGGCCATGGTTAAATGTAAGTTATATTTTCGGCTCTCCGAAAGCAGCGTTTCAACATCCCCGCCCTCCCTGGCGTTGATGAAATTCTGGAATTCATCAAGGTAAGCGTAAAAAGGACGGTGCTGATAAAGAGGAATATTTGCCCTTGAAAGGGTGGCAAGCTGAAGTTTCGCCAAAAACAATCCACCCAACAACAAGGCGTTGCCTTTTAATTGTCCTTTTGGAATATTCAAAATTATCCATTTGCCCTCGTCCATCACCTTTCGGAACTCAAGGGTGCTTCGTGCCTGGCCAAGCATATACCTGGTGTTCTCATCCGTCAGGAATTCGGTGATTTTGTTTAGCACCGGCTCCCGGTATTGAACCTCAGATCCCTGACTTAATTTGTTATATCTATCGAGCCAGTAAGATTTGATTTCCTGATTGGTGAGATTTCCCACCAGCGAATCCCTTGCTTCCCTATTGGTTAAAAGAAGAGGCATTTCCAACAGAGTGAGTTTGTTTTCGCCCAAAGTCACGAGGCAGGTTCTGAAAAGTTCTTCCATCCTCGGCCCGAAATCCCACCTCGCCTTAAAAACATTCATCATCTCCAGGGAAGAGGCATAAACGGAACTCCCTGGCGAAATTTCCAAAGGATTAAATCCCGTTACCCTGTCGTGATTAAACGGCTCAACCAGAATCAGACGCCGGGCCAGCTCTTCTTTTTGTTTTCTTTCTTTCCTCTGCCAGAGAGAAGCGAGGAATCTTATTATTTTCTGGGAAACATCGCCATGCACGTCTGCAAGAAGCCAACCTTTATTTTGAAGAGTATCGTGGCGAATGCAGTTTTCGATAAAAGTCGTCTTGCCGGTCCCGGTGCCGCCGATAACATAAAAATGTCCTCTCTTTTCATCCGGTGAAAGAAAAATGCTTTCTTCCTCAAAATGGTTATATAGTTTCGGGCTCCTGCCCAGATAGAATCCTGAAGGGGAAATTTCTTTTTTGCGGTCGGAGGAAAAAAGTTTTTTCTGCCCCGCCTCAAATATTTTTATAGCCATCTTTTCCAGGAAAGAAGTCAGCATTTTAACCCGTCCTTTTGGTCAGCGCAAATTAAACATCCCAATCTTGTTTTCATTACCGCAGAGCTGCTGGGAATACTGCCATCCAAATAAACGACCCTGTAATTCCATGCTCTGTTTCGAGACATAATCAGGGTATCAACAGAATAGATAACCAGACCGCCAACGGTTTTGAGAATATCCTTGATGGCCGGGGTATTCGGGCAGGGATAGCGGAAAATTTTATTCTTTACCTCCTCAACCGCCAGCGGATTCAGGCAGCCGAAACAAGGAGAATCTTGTTTTGATTCCTGAATAAAAACATAGCCGGAATTTCCGTCCTCGGAGACGGCGGTGAAAATCACCGGGATTTTTCTTTTGATAAAATAAGAAGCTACGCGTACCCGGCAAGGATTGTTGTCCACTCCGACAATGACCACTGAGCAATTCAGGTCTATATTCAAAGTAAGGGCTTCTTCAAAAGAATAGGGATAACCGTAAAGGGTTGTCTTGCCAAAGCCAAACCAAGAAAGATTTTCCGCCAGGGATACCGCTTTATTTTTGTAAATGTTTTCTTTGAAGAAGAACTGCCGGTTCAGATTGGATGGCTCGACCACATCGGCATCAAAGATTTTTATTCTGCCGACACCTTTTCTCGCCAGTCCCTCGCCGATTTCTCCGCCCAAGCCTCCGGCGCCGATTAAAACAACCGTGGCCGAATTAAGTCTCTCCTGATTAAATCCGGGAATGCGAGACTGCCTCTCAAAAACATTTTCCTTGAGAGGCTTGGTATAAAAGATTTTAAATTCCGGTCTTGCCGGGCTTGAAGATTCTTTCATTTTTTCTCCTGCTGATTTTGGGAATTGCCTTTATTCTTTTCTCGGCCATTTTTATGTATTTTGGATTGAGTTCGATGCCGAGATAATTTCTGCCGAGTCTTTTGGCTGCGACTGCGGTCGTACCGGATCCCATAAAAGGATCTAAAACAATTCCATTTTCCGGACATCCTGCCCTTATCGGCGTTTTCACCAAGTCCTCCGGGAAGACAGCGAAATGACTACCTTTAAAAGGTCTGGTGGATATCCTCCAGACACAGCGTTTGTTTCGGCCCTGCAATTCGCCCTTGTTTATTTTTTCAAATACCTTTAATTGATTTTTTAAATTCATGCCGCCGTGAATGCCTTTGTCCGTTTTTAACGAATAGGAACCATACCGTGCTCTCGACAAACTGCTCTCCTTCAATGGTTCATATTGTTTTTCAAACCAATACTTTTTCTTTTTTACAAAGAAAAACATATACTCGAAATCCACGGTAAATCTGTCCTTTGCGCTTGAGGGCATACAGCTTGGCTTCCACCAGATAATCACGTTACGTAATATCCAGCCGCGGTTGGCCATTTCTATGGCGAAGCGGAAAGGAATTTGGAGAAGACATTTTTCCATTATACCCGTAGCTAAGGGCTTCATTTTACTCGTTGGGTAATAAGTCTGCTTTGTTACGTTTTGAAATCCGCTGCTTTGTTTTGTTTGACCATAGCCACAGTTACTACCGCCATAAGTGTCCCCCAGGTTCACCCAGCAGGTTCCCGTATTTTTAAGCACACGCTTGGCCTCGTCAAAAATATTGCAGAGCTTGATGATATATTCCTCAAAGGTTTTTTCCAGACCAAGTTGTCCTTTTACCCCATAATCCCTTAATGCCCAGTAAGGCGGAGAAGTAATCACCATATCAACGCTCCCATCGGGAAATTTTCTCAATTTCCTCAACGCATCTCCTCGTATGATTTGATTAATGGGTAGAGTCATTTTCTTTCCTGCTTCATTTTAGGGACTGCCTTTAGTCTTTTCTTGGCTATTTCGTAATATTCCTTTTCTTTTTCTATGCCTATATACTTTCTATTTAACATTTCTGCCGCAACACAGGTTGTCCCAGAGCCTACAAACGGATCTAGCACCACATCGTTAGGCCGCGAGCCAAGAGTAATAAGATAACTCATAAGTTTTATTGGCTTAACTGTTGGATGAAAATTCCGCGCCGGTTTCTGTTCCCAATCGGAATGATAGCCGTCTCCGCCTTTATCCGGTTTTTTCTTTTTTAACCCCTCGCAACCCTTATTCCTCTCGGCCGGGCTTGGCTTGGGACAGATCAAAAATGGAAAGGTGTCTTTTATTCCTTTTTCTACAGCCCAGGCATCCAGATCAAAATACCTGCTAAACGAACTGTTATCCGATAGTTTTGATTTACCGCTGGAAGCAATTTTTTCTTGATTCAGGATGTCATCGCTTACCAGAATATTTGCCGGGAATCTTCCTAAGTGAGCAGCCGGGCTTTCTTTCCATTCCGCCCTGGTTTTATCGCCGAAATAACCGAAACCGATTGCCGCATCGCCGAAGCCGCCGTGAGGCTCATCTCCTTTTTGTATGGGTATACGGCAGTCGTCGAACCAGGTAATCCCCTTGCCGTTTTTTAGAGCCTGGGCAGCAAAGTTTTTTTCTGACAAAGGCTTCATCACAACAATAATGACTTCCACCGCCGGCTTGGGCTGGAAGCCTGCAAAAGAACCGACAAGTGCCTTTGCGTCTTCGCTTACCGGTTCAATCTCCTTGTAAACTTTGTTGTGGGAAAAAATATAACTCTTTTTGCCGCCCCCATCCCAGGAGGCCTTTCTGGGCAAAAAGCCTTTTTGTTTGTCAACGGACTTACTGATATTCAGAGCTTTAGGAAATCCAGAGGCATAAGCCCAGTACATACTGGTAAACCCGATGTTAAATCCGGCATCCCTTAACCGCGCGACCATCCGGGAAAAAACATCCTGCCTCGGCGCTGACATCACAAAGGCGAAAGCGCCGTCTTTAAGAACGCGGAAACACTCCCGCCAGATATCCATGGAAACAAGGGCTTTATCCCAGTCCTTGCTCATAAAATTTAGCCCGTAGGGCGGGTCGGTACAAATCAAATCGATGCTTTTATCCGAGAGTTTCTTTAATTTCTCACCGGCATCTCCCAGTATGATTCGATTAATGGGTAAATTGTTTTTGTTTTTCATCCCTTACTCCCAACCTAACAAGGAAAAATATAACCAGAAAGACGGGTGAAATTGACATTAACCTTTGATTTCAATAAGCTTAAAAATTTTCTCATTCTCTTGCTCGCTTATTTTTTCTATGCCTTTACCATAAACTTCTATTTCAAAATTTAATTTATTGCTGAAAAACCTGACGTGGCCATCTCTGGAAAAGATAGCTTGAATGGCTTTATAACCGGATCTTTCTAAATTTTCCTGAAGGTTCCTGTCGATCCCAGAAGGACAGGTACCGGCTATTCCTTTAAAGGGGTGGCTGTGAAAAACTGCCAAAAGCAGATGACCGTACCCCTCATCCAACTCAATCAGTTTTTTAAACAAATCTTTAACATCTGCCTTTGCGCCAACCATGCTTGCCTGATACTCCACCTTTTCCAAACGGTCGAGAAGAAAAAGGTTTTTTTCCAGTTCTATGCCGCTGACCAGATGGATTACCTCTTCCGGCGAAGAAGTCAGATATTGCGCGCACTCCTTTATAAAAAGAGAGCCGGTGCGATATCGCAGCACCAACTTCGGCTCAACGGAAGATATAAAATCTTTGGTTAAATCCCCAAGACGCTTTTGGAACTTAAGAAGATTTTCCGTTTCCTTTTGAAAAGCCCCTATCTCTTCTTCAAATGCCTTTTCAACCTTTGAAATTAAATCTTTTGCTCTCTGCATTTTTCACCTCCGTTTTAAATTTTGATACAGCAGTCTTTCCACGGCCATGATGCCGCTGTCCAGATTTTCCGAATTTACTCCGAAATGAATGTGATAGCGATTACCGCCGTTATTTGTGAAACACGCCTTATGAGAACCGCTGAGGGCTTGTTGAGGCGGATCAAAAATATAAAATTTGTAATCGCCGCTGAACCTTTCCTCTATTTGCCCCCTGAACGCGCCTAACCGGCAACGATAATACCCCTGATAGACCCTTCCTATTTTCTGCCAGCCCTTTTCTAAGTGATAAGGCAGAGAGTTAGGCCTTACGATTTTTCTAACATCAATTACTTTGTTTTCTTTTTTTCTACTGGTTATTTGTCTTTTTAAAGGAAGGACTTTTATTTTCGGAATTTCTGCTTCGGGAAGTTTTTCAGGCTGAGATGGATACGAATCCAAAAAATCTCGATGAGAAGGGTAATTTTTAATAATCTCTCTGATTACCGCTCCACCCAAGGCTAAAAGAATCAGTCCCAAAACGAATCCTCCACCATTAGAAGCATCTCTTTCCATATTTTTCCCTTCCTTTCAAATACAGCCCCTCCGCCTAAAAGACGGAGGGGCTTAGATCATTTTTTACCAACCTCCATCGGGGGCACTGCGTAAAGCTTGGCCCCATCGGCCGTTTTATCCCATAGGCTCTCATCCGCTCCGAACGGAGTTCCGGCAGGGTCTTGGGTTAAAAGTAAATTTCTACCCAGGCCAAGCGCCTCCAGAAGATCCGCCGCGGTCGTCCCTGGATGAATTGTTGCTTCGCGCGGTTCCGCCGCCCCGGCTACCTTAACTACTATGTGCTTTTCCATTGTTTATCACCTCCTCATTGGTAGTAGAGATTTTTCCTGAATTTTATAACCCCCCTAAGACAGAATATTTTTCAGCTTCCGCAGTGCCCGTTGAAGCACGAAATTAACTCTCGGCTGTGAAATACCCAGACTTTCGGCAATCTCATCTTGCTTAAAGCTATCCATGAAAAGTCTGATCACGCACTTTTCGTTTTCATTTAAACCAACGTTTATAGCTTCATTTACGTCAAGCTTGTTGACTGAGCCATCCTCCGCAGTTGTGCTAAATTCAGCTATGGTATGTAAAATCTTTTTTTGGAATTCATTTAAATTCTTATGCGAATTTTGAATATACGAAAAATCAATTGTATAAGTTTTCGGCTTCCGTGAAGCTGTTCTGCCTCTGCCGGTAATCTCTTTTTTAAGCGCCTTACAGATATTCTTACACGTATTTCTGTTTAAACATTCCTGACATAGAGTCATGGTAGCCCTCGCTTGAGGACTAAAAAGGAAGGCCCACTACCTCCGAACATTTAGTCCTCGGTAATGGGCCCCTAACCTATTTTTTGGCTCTATGCCCTATGAAGTTAAACTAGAATTTTGTTAATTAATTAGTGTGTTCGTTTTCTTCACCTCCTTCAGGAATAACCTTATGAAACCCCTTACAGCGCTTGCAGAAGACGTAGACAATTCCGTTAAGGATATTGCCAAGAAAATGTCCATGTTTATCTTTTAAGCGCACTTCTTTTTGATCGTTAGTATTTTTCATCGAGACCTCCATTATTAATTTTCAAAGATTAATTTTTTATTGTTTCTACAGAACTATTGGCAATCTCAAGTTTGGCTTTAAGTAATGTAAGCCCTTTCGGGCCATATCCAAAACCGAGATTGCGCGCTTTTTCTTGCTTACAATTTTTGACTTTAACTTCTGCTTAGGATTTCTCATTTGGTATCACCTCCCTTCTATTTTGGTTTTAGTTTTATTTCCTAAGCATATTTTAAGGGATTATTCTGTTTTTATCTGCGAGTCGGAAATCCGCCGGAAAGAGAAAAATGAAGACGCCGGTATGGCGTCTTCAACAACAAACCAGAAAGCTCATTAAAACGAATAATGGTCCTAACATAATACAGATAAATAAGTTATGAAAGGCAATAAAAAAATATTAAGCTTATGGAAGAATGGAGGAAAAATAAGAAGAGAAAATTATTTTCTGGGTAGGCTATAACTTAAAAAAATCTTGCGGCAAGATGAAATAAACAGTAATTACGAAAAACTTGTTGGGGGTGTAATTTGAAGGGATTTTTTAGAAAAATAAGGAGTGTTGAATTGGTTGGAAAATAATATGCGCTAGATGATTAAGTGCATTTCTGTTTTTCTATACTCTTTATCATATCCGGCTAATTCATAAATTCTGTCACACTTTTTTAAGAAAATCTTCCATTCTTTATGCCAAGTATTGTCTTGAAATTTCCAGCCCAATATTTTAACTGCATTTTCTATCACAAATTTATGCCGAAGTATTGGTATTAATTCTTGTTTTTCTATTTTCTGTAAGTCGAGTTTTAATTGTTTGCTGGCTTCACTTTCTGGATCATCAAAATTTTTTTCTTTATCTTCGGCTTCTTTATTGTCCAAGTCCCAAGAAATCCCTTTAATAACTTTCTTTACAGTGTTACGATGTTCTGAATCAAACTGGCGTACATTTTCATTAATAATAATACATTTGGGATCGGCTTTAAATATTCCCAGGCTAATTTTGTTGTGATGTCTGCCGATAAAATATTTCCTGTCAATCTCCTTACTGTAAGATCCTTTCTCCAGTATATCCTTTAAGCCGCCAGGGTAATCTTTTATGTGTCTTTCATTCCATAGAAGCTCACACCTCACATCAACTATACCATTCTTTCTTTTAAGCTTACACGCTGCTAAATATACTAAATCTACAAAAAATCTTTCTTTTATGGGTATATTTTTCCCATTAATTATGACACAGGGCTTACGTTGCTCATCTAACTTCAATTCCAATTTTTCGTCTACCTCTTTAACGGCTTGCCCTATTGGTTGTGACACTCGAAGTTGTATGGTTGCCGGAATATCATTCTTTGGCATAAATTCCTGCGAGTCTGTTATGGCATAAGCCCTGACAAAATCAATATGTTTAGCATATGAAAAATCTCCGGAATGATTAATCTTTCTCGCTGAACAAAGAATCTGGAAGCAGGGATTATCTCCCTTTTCATTGAAAATTGATTCTTTAAATTTTTTGTCAAAGTCTCTCAAAAACAGTTCGACAGCCATAGTTCCCGGACCATATAACCCGACAAATGAAGTAAAAAAAAGAGACTCATCGGCTGATGGTATAAGGCACTTTAAGCGAATTGTGGTGATAACAAGGTAATCTTTTATCAACCATCCATTGGGTTTTGCCTTTGCATAAAACATTTTTTCCCTGCCTAGCCTTTTGTCCCACACGGCCCGCAATGATTTACTTTTTGGGTCGCCATCGAATCTCCGGATTACTTTCTTGGTTTCCATTATTTGATCCGTATAGAATTGTAAATCGAGATGCGGCATTTTTTCATAATGCGAAGGCATATATGAAATATAGTTAGTCAGCTCGGTCCAACCGCCAATTAAGATATTATGCTTATCTTTCTCTATGGCTCCGATGGAAGAGAAAATTTTTATTTTTATTTTATCATCTCCGCCCTGAATATCGGTAATACATTTTAAAATAGCATCTGCTGCATATTTGTCTTCAGGATCAAATTCTGAGGAATTGGTGCGCTTCGCGGTTAAGATGACGCAGGGTTCTTTGAAATAAGGAAACAGTTTAAGAAGGTCAATGTATTTTTGGGTGGCCATGTTTGTCTCTCCGTTAATAATTTATTAGAATCCCTACCAAAAACAAAAAGAGGAGAATATTTATTCTCCTCTTTTACTAAGCAAGGTTTTTATCAAAATATACCTTGGATTCTCAAAGCTAATCATCCGTATCAAGAAAACCTGATAAAAGAGGGAACCTATAACCAATAAAAGTGTTTAGCCGTGTTTTTTGCACACTATGCAAACCTCTTATTGAATCTAGTTTCTTACCGATAAGGATTTCTACAAGATTTTTTACAATAGCTCTTAATCGTTTTCTGTCTTTCTGACTCGCGCCTAAATTTTTCAAATCAGCCGAGAGATGTTCATAAGATCCCTTTATCGAATAAATTATAGAAATAAGGGACATAAGCTTTATTGTCTCGGGACACATAATAATCTTGGGCTCCCCTCTTGCGTAAAGCAAGGTTTCGTCTTTTTTCTTTCGCATTTCTTCCTCCTTTCATAAGGTTTGATCTGCCCCCTAAAACCCTTAAGACCATCCTAAGGATAAGGACCAGATTTACCCCATGAAAAGAGAAAACATCATTTTCAGTTTTTAAAGAGCGACATATTCATAACTAATTATACAGTAGCACCTTTTGAATTATCTGTCAAGGTGAGCGCTGGCACATTCAACTTTGAAGCGCAACACTCCAGGCTTCTGATGGCGTTTTCCAGCCGAGGCGTTTTCTCGGCCGGTTATTGAGTTCTCCTTCGACCAAAGACAACTCTTCTTCTTTGATTGTAG
>Ga0105164_10002218_pt1 | contig 12070 bp, 14 predicted proteins | sample VDWuncwatermetaG_FD_89674 | JGI IMG/M metagenome (GOLD analysis project Ga0105164, IMG submission 89674) | Wastewater microbial communities from Netherlands to study Microbial Dark Matter (Phase II) - VDW unchlorinated drinking water | ecosystem: Environmental > Aquatic > Freshwater > Drinking...
CAACAAGGCGCTCGACGAATACATCCCTCAGCCGGAGCGCGACATCAGCAAGCCGTTCCTCATGCCCATCGAAGACGTGTTCTCCATCGAAGGCCGCGGTACCGTGGTCACCGGCCGCATCGAGCGCGGCATGATCAAGGTCGGCACCGAAGTCGAGATCGTCGGCATCAAAGACACAGCCAAGACGACCGTTACCGGTATCGAAATGTTCAACAAATCCCTCCAGGAAGGCCAGGCGGGAGACAACGCGGGCGTGCTCTTGCGCGGCACCAAGAAGGACGATGTCCATCGCGGACAGGTGCTTGCGGCTGTCGGTTCGGTCAAGCCGCACACCGAATTCGAGTCCGAAGTGTACATCTTGAGCAAGGAGGAAGGCGGCCGTCATACGCCGTTCTTCTCCGGCTACAAGCCGCAATTCTATCTCCGTACCACCGATGTCACCGGCGAGGTGACTCTCAAGGAGGGTGTGGAGATGGTCATGCCGGGCGATACCGTTACCTTCAAAGTCAAGCTCGTCGGCCCCATCGCCATGGAAGAACAGCAACGCTTCGCTATCCGCGAAGGCGGCAAGACGGTAGGCGCCGGTGTCATCACCAAGATCGTTGCGTAACCCATTGCATTTCTGAACCGATGAAAAGAAAAATCCCGCAATGCGGGATTTTTCTTTTCATCGGTTATCCACAACGCTACATCACTGTACATGTACAAGCTCACCCATGGTATCATATATGTCTATTATCTTAATCATATATCATGTCGAAACATATTTTTAGTGCGAGCTTTCTGATCTTTGCCATGTTCTTCATCGCGGTACCGCCTGCACACGCCGCCAGTCCTTGCTCGGCAGTCGTAACCGGTTCAGGGGTAAAATCGTATCAGGTCGGAACGCCTTCCGGCGATGATAATATCCAGATACAATGCGCGATTGACGAAGCAATCCAAGACCTCCAGACGGGCACCGCGCAGTCGGCGACCGTCCTTCTCCAGCCTGGCGCCACCTACCATCTCGCGCCGCTTCCTCGATACTATGACGCCCTCTCCATCAAGACCTCCGATCTCGCCAAGCACGCCTTTGCCAACCTCACCTTCAACGGACAGGGCGCGACCCTCGCTCTTGCGCCGACGACCACCGGCATCTATGTCAACGGTTGCCAGGACTGCACACTCGAGAACTTCACTGTCCTCACGAGGCCGAATCCTTTCAGCCACGGCGTCGTGACGCAAAGAACCGATACATCTGTCGACGTGCGACTGCGGGGCGGCGCGCTTTTCAGCGCATCGAGCTACGACACGGTCGTAGGCAAGAACGCCGAAAACGTCATTTTCCGCATTCCCGACGCGCAAGCTTTCCCGACATCGCTCAAGTTCCCGTCAAAGAGACCGTATGTGAATCCGGCGGCGTCGGCCGGCAATTCGGCCGGCACCGAACATGTCGTCTTCGAAGCCGGTGCTAATACGAATCTCCTACAGACTTTGCCGCTCGGTTCCGCCGTCGCATCGCTCGTCAATCCGCCGGTCGACGCCGCCAAAACCGCCGCGATGAAAGATGTTCGGAACGCCGCCGCCGCACAGCGGCAGTTGCATCCCGAATACGGACCACTCTTCTTTACAGGAGCATTCGTGTCCGCGCTGTTCCTTGAGCAAAACACCGGTATGACCGTACGGAACGTCACGATATCCGATTTTGCCGGCACGGCCATCAATGCCCCGTACAACCGCGGTGCGCTCACCTTCGATCGCATCCGCATCGTGCCCGGCTCCTCCGGCGGACTCATGTCCGTCTCTGCGGGCGGCATCATCGCGCGCAACAATCAACAAGGACCCCTGATCACCAACTCCGCCGTCATCTATAACGGCGACGACGCCGTCAATACAGCCAGTTTGCCGATCAACGCAGTCAGTGCCAGCGGAAATTCCGCCGATCTTGTTAACTCCAACTCGGTGCTATTGAATTCTATTACGATTACCACAGGCGATCGTATCCGCATCATCAATGTGGGTGCAGGAACGAATCTTGGCACCTATACCGTCACGAGTGCGCAGCCATACTACATCAGTGCCACCAACTATGGATACCACGTGACGTTCGCTTCGGCGTTGCCCGCCGGCATCGTGCTCAAAGGCGCCGGCACCGCCACGGCGTTCGTCAATCTCGACCAGGCCAACGCCAGCGGAAGAATCTCCGATAACCTCATCATGGGAACCGAGCGTAACGGTATATACATGGGTTCAAGCGCTACCATATCCAACAACCTCTTCATTGGACTGGGTCTGTGGGCTGTCCAATATTTACCTTTCTTCGGGCCCTCAAGCCAGATACCGAGCGGCGTGTGGGGCGACCTCGGGCCCGTAACCGTCACCGGTAACATGGCCATCGACGTACCGTTCGGGTTGATCCACACGAGTCCTGCAAATATTTCCGCTGGTTCCGTTCTGCATCCCGGTAGATTCACGGTCACCGGCAACACCGTACTGATGCAGAACAGTCCCGTCACGAAGTCGTATGTTATAAATCTTGAAAACACGGGGTTCTTCATACCTACGAGCGCAAGCGGCAACACGATCGTGGCGCCCGCATCGGATACGCGTAGCTCCGGGGCCGAGTTCGTCAACGCGGCCAGCGGTGTTAATGCTTCGGCATGGAATAACGCATTTCCGACGATCAGGAAGAGAGACGCGACAGCGTTGTGGAACGCCAAATGCGCGGCGCTTGCCGCTTCGAGCTGGCAGTCGGTCATCGATTCCATCGCCCAGACCGCGTGTGCATCAGTCACCGACGCCACCCCGCCAACCATCTCCCTCACCGCACCCGTCGCAAGCTCAACCGTCTCCGACACGATCACCGTCTCCGCCAACGCAAATGACAACATCGCCGTCGCTAGTGTCCAATTCAAACTCGACGGCGCCGACCTCGGCGTGGAAGACACCGCATCGCCATACTCCACAAGCTGGAACACCACCACCGCTACCAACGGCACACACACCCTCCAAGCCGTCGCCCGCGACGCGGCGGGCAATCGGGCGACGAGCACGGTGAGGGTGACGGTACACAACACAACCGGCGCTATCAACCACCCGCCCGTCATCTCCTCCGTCACCGGCCCCGCGACCATCGGTGTGGGTAAGCGGGGCACCTGGACAATCACCGCGAGCGATCCCGATGGTGACACGCTCGGTTACCGCATCGCGTGGGGCGACGGCCTCGGCACGCCAACCCCGCCTGCAGGTAGCGCCCCTTCCGCCTCAAACGCGCTCTCATACACCTACACCAAGCCGGGCACCTTCACCGGCAAAGCAGTTGTCCGCGACTCCGATGGCGCGACCACAACAAAAACATTCACGGTAACCGTGAATGGTGCCACCGACCCGATCACCCTCACCGCCGCCGACTCTTCCATCCGCTACAACACCGCCACCACGCTCACATGGACTTCCCGCAACGCCAACCTCTGTGTGCTCTCCGGCCCCAATTTCTTCGCCATTGGAACGAGCGGCACCAGATCAACCGGTCCACTCACGCAAACCGCCACCTACACGCTCTTATGCCTCGTCGACCATAGCATGCCGATGGAGACGGTCACGGTCACGGTCGTACAGCCTCCGATAATCTCGCGTGAACTCCCTACGGACCAGCCCGAAAACGCCACCGTAATTGTTCCGGGATTTAGCGAGCAGTAGAAGACGCGCCGGAATTTGCATTTTTGCGACGGATGGTGCATACTCTCGCGTACGTTCTATGGCAGAAAAAACAGCGGTTAAGACAACGCGCTCGCGCGCCAAAAAGGCTGATGTATCGCATCGCTTGCGCATGCGGGTGCGCGCGTACGAAAGCGGCGTTTTGGACGCGTCGGTCAAGCAGATCATCGACACGGCGGCCCGCTACAATGCCGAGATCATCGGCCCCGTGCCGCTTCCTATCGACATCAAGAAATACACCGTCAACCGCTCAAGCTTTATCGACAAAGACTCGCGCGAGCAATTCGAGATGCGCATCCATAAGCGCATGATCGACATCCTCAACCCCGCGCCCAAAGTGATCGAAGCGCTTACCAACATCGATCTTCCCTCCGGCGTCTCGATCGACGTGAAGATGATGTAGGGTGGTTTATCCACTGCCGTCATGTCGCGTACTTGCGGCGGTCTGGTATCATGTGCATATGCAAGGACAAGCACTGGTTTCCCCATTCTTCAACCTTCAGAAGAAGATCATGCACGGCGCTCTTCTGGCGACCGCGCTCGCGGGTATCTTGATCATTGCTCCCTTCTACATCCATGCGCAAGCCGACATCTCCGCGCGCGGAGATTTGGCCATCGCGGTCAAGAACGCGATCCTCTCCGATCCTCGCTCGGCCAATCTGTCGCCGGAGCAGATCAACACGATGGCCTATGCGCTCACCGAAAAAGCTTCGGCTCAAAGCATCACGCCGCACGATCTGTATTGGCGGCCCACGCTCGCGCACACCATCATGGTCGCCGATTCAGCCGTGAGCGCGCGTAATAATTGCGGAAAAGTCCCGGCTTTCATGTGCGCACTCAACAAAACGCTCGGATTCAGCGGAGCAGACATGACCATTCTTATTTTGCTCGGAGTGCTCATTATGCTCATCCTGGCCGTCATTGCCGGTTATCTCGAATTGGAGCATCGCGGCCGTATCCGCTTGCAAGGGTAGCTCAATCAGAAGCTTGCAAAAAGTTTGCATTTCTTGAAATAGTGCGTATACTGCGCGCACGTTCGGTGGATTTCGATCATTCGAGCGGCCTATGTCTCTAGAGAGACCACTAGCGAAGCTTCATAGAAGCCCGCTCGTGCGGGTGTTTCTTTTTCTAAATTTTCTAATTTGCTATGAAATTCATGTTGGGCACAAAGGGGCGGATGACGCAGGTCTTTGATGAAAAAGGCGTCGTTTCGCCTGCGACGATTGTGATGGCCGGCCCGCTCACCGTCACGCAGGTCAAAAATACCGACAAAGACGGTTATAAGGCCGTGCAAGTCGGTTTTGGCACGCGCAAAGACAGTCATACCAACAAGCCCATGAAGGGGCATCTGTCCGCCAAAGACGGATCCGCCTCCGGCGGAAAAGATTTGGGACCATTCCGGCATTTGCGCGAATATACGGGCGAGGCCGAAGCGGAACGCGGCGCCGTGATGGATATTTCGGTGTTCACTCCGGGCGATGTGGTCACCGTCTCGGCTATTTCAAAAGGCAAGGGTTTCCAGGGTGTCGTGAAGCGCCATGGTTTCCACGGCGGCCCGCGCAGTCACGGCCAGAAGAACAAAGAGCGCTCTCCCGGCTCGATCGGCGGCGGCGCGCGCGCCGGCGGCCGTGTGGCCAAGGGTATGCGCATGGCGGGACGCATGGGAGGCGACAGGATCACCGTCAAGAATCTCAAAGTCTTGCAAGTCGACCCTGCTTCGCATACGCTCCTCATATCGGGCGCTATTCCGGGCCACCCGGGCACGCTGGTAGAGATCAGAGGATAGCTCGGTAACAACAATCTTATGGAAGCAACAATCTACAATTCAACAGGCAAGAAGACAGGAAGCGTCGCGCTTCCCGATAACGTCTTCGGCGTGGCGTGGAACGATGCGCTCATGCATCAAGTCGTGACGGCGATGCAGGCCAATGCGCGCACGCCCGTCGCTCATGTGAAGGATCGCGGCGATGTCCGTGGCGGCGGCAAGAAGCCCTGGCGGCAAAAAGGCACCGGCCGCGCGCGCCACGGCTCCACGCGCTCGCCGATCTGGAAGGGCGGCGGCGTCACGCACGGGCCGAGCAAAGACAAGGATTACAGCCAGAAGATCCCCAAGAAAATGCGCGCAAAAGCGCTCTTCATGGCGCTTTCCCGCAAGTATAAAGATGGCGAGATCATCTTCGTCGATCATTTCGGGTTCGATATTCCCAAGACCGCCGCGGCGGCAAAAGCGCTCTCGTCGCTCTCGAAGGTGGAGGGATTCGCGAAGCTTTCGGGTCCCACCGCGAAACGCCGCAACATGGCGCTCATCGTCATCGCGGAACCTTCGGAGAATACTGTCAAGAGCTTCCGCAATATCGGTTCGACTATGATCAGTGCCGTGCGCGACATGAACCCCGTCTCCGTCCTCAAATACAAATACTTGATCCTCGAAAATCCGGAAGCGGCGGTGGCGATCATCGAGAGCCGTTCGACCAAGGCAAAGAGAGCCGCGAAGGCTGACAAATAAAAGCATATGGCTATTTTTTCCAAAAAAGAGAATATCGCGGAAAAGAAGACACCCGCCGCTGTGGCCGAAGGAGTGGCGCATGCCGGTTATGCGCATATCTTGCGGCATCCGCGCATCACCGAGAAGGCGACCGCGCACGAGCTGATGAGCGCTTATGCGTTCGACGTGGCGCAAAGCGCGACCAAACGCGAGATCATGCATGCGGTGAAGGGATTATACAAAGTCACGCCGCGCAAGATCACCGTCGCCGCGATACCCCGCAAGAATGTCCGAAGCGCGCGCACGGGGAAGCGCGGGGTCAAGGGCGGCGGCAAAAAGGCCTACGTGTATCTCAAAAAAGGCGAGAAAATCACCCTTACGTAATTAATCCCTCTTAATTTTATTCGTATGAGCATCAGAACCTACAAACCACGCACCCCGGGCACTCGCGGCATGACGACGCTCAATTACCGCGACATGCTCTCCGGCCACAAGCCGACCAAATCCTTGACCCATGGCGCCAAAAGCCGCGGCGGCCGCAACAATCATGGCCGCATCACGACGCGCCATCAGGGCGGCGGCCACAAGCGCGCCTTTCGCGATGTCGATTTCAAATTCGACAAGAAAGACATTCCCGCGAAGATTGCGAGCATCGAATATGATCCATTCCGTAGCGCATTCATCGGCATCGCCGTGTATCGCGACGGCGAGAAGCGTTACGTCGTTTTGCCGCAAAAGATGAAAGTAGGCGACGAATTCATCGTCTCCGAGAAGGCGCCCGTCAAGCTCGGCAATCGTCTGCCGCTCGGCAAGCTCCCGGTGGGCGCTTTCGTCTACGGTATCGAGCTGAAGCCGGGCAATGGCGGCAAAATCGTGCGCTCCGCCGGTAGCTACGCCGAGATCGTCGCGCAGGACGCCGGTTACACGCACATCAAGCTCCCGTCGACCGAAGTGCGCCGTATCATCGGCACCGCATGGGCATCGGTCGGCGAAGTCTCCAATGAAGAGCATCGTCTGATCAACATCGGCAAAGCGGGCCGTAGCCGCTGGAAGGGCATCCGCCCCACCGTGCGCGGCACCGCGATGAACCCCGTCGATCACCCGCACGGCGGCGGCGAAGGCAAGCAGGGCAGAGGTCTGCGACGCGCCAAGAGCATGTGGGGCAAGCCGACCGGCAAGGGCCAGAAGACACGCCACCCCAAGAAATATTCCAACGTCTTCATCGTCACGCGGCGCAAAGTCGGCAAGCGGAAATAACGTGTTTGTGCTATAATTACCGCATGAAAAAAAAGTATCTCTTTCCATGTGTATAGGGGCGATAAATATTACGTCGCAGAGGGCGTGGGCGTGCCGATTGTGACACAAGGCAAGACGTTTGACCTTTTGACCAAAAATATCGCCGAAGCGGTTGAAGTGTTCTTGTCATGAAGACCTGCGCTCGCATTTCTTCGTATGATAGATCAACAACAAGCGAAAGAAGCTTACGAAGTATTTTTACAAAAAGCAAAAGACGATGATCGAATCGTTGGCATCATCCTTGCGGGCGGCCGAGGTAAAGGCGTTGCTACCAGCAACTCCGATTATGACGTTATTTTGGTCACGACCGACGAGGGATTTGAGGGGGTGAAAAGAGATTATCCAGAGACGGAATATATCGACTCGCTTCCGCATGCGATTTCTACATTTAGAGAATACGCGAAAACAGGGACGCGAACGCAGTACGATAAATATACCTTCACTTACAACATCGCTCTCGTCGATAAAACCGGAGAAATACAAAAGCTCATTGACGAAAAAGGAACTCTCGATCCAGAAACAGCGGAGAAAATCGCCCATGATGCCCTGGGCGGTTACTTGAATTCACTTTATCGCTCGCTCAAGAATTTTAGGGATGGAAATATACTTGCGGGACAATTAGACGCGAGTGAAACAATTCCCAGAATCCTCACGTTTGTTTTTGCAATAGAGAACAGAGTGCGACCGTTCAATAAGTCCCTTGTTTGGGAGCTTGAAAAGTATCCTCTCACAAAACTTCCGATCAGATCAACTGATCTCGTTGCAAAAATACAAAGTATTGCACAAAGCTGTGATGTTGAAACGCAAAAGGAGTTTCTACAAACCATGCGTAAAATGGCCAATGAGAACGGGCACGCAGATGAAATTGTCGGTTGGGAAGGACATTATTTCGGCTGACCCAAAGGAAATGAACTACCGCGTAGCAAGCTGACAGGTTATTACTTTGGAATAAAAATCTCGCGCGAAACTCGGGTTTTTGCTTGTCGTGCTAACATATATGCATGAGTAGTGTCGAGATTCTTATCGTGCGCGAGCCTGTCGGTATTGAGGCCCTGACGCCGCTTGCGGAAGCATGGCACGGGACATTGGTGAAAGGTGTCGCCGATCTTGGTCGTGGCGTGATCGCTTTGGGCGGCGAGTGGCATATGGATGCCAACACCGCACTCATCGCCGACGGAGCAAGTCAGACGAATGTCTGGGGTTTCAATGTGTATCCCGATGAGCGCGGTGATAAAGCGATCGAGTATATCTCGTTGATCAATATCCGTCCTCGACAGGGAAATAAGGGCATGGAATTGATCGATGCAACCTTGCGCGCAGACATTCGCTCACTGGTAAAAACACTTATTCCCGATTTATCCCTATGAATGCGCGATTCTATTTTGCAAACCTCGGTGCCGATGTGGCTCGGTGCATCAAAGCCCTCGAAATGGGTGATAACAACCGTTATGAGCAGTCGCTTGCCCGCGCGCGCAAGACGCTTGGGTTTCTGCGCGCCGCCGACAGACCGGAGGCCTATGAAGAAGGCATTCTTCTCGTGTATGGCCTCACACATGCGCGTCAAGACGGCACCATCGCGGCATTTGCCGACCAACTGGATCGGTTCAATGCTTCGTTCATTGTCGTCTGAGGCGCGATGTTCCGTCGTCTTTCATCATACTGTGCCTTTTGACTCGAGAAATCCGCAAAAGAGAAAACTCCGCTTGAGCGGAGTTTTCTCTTTTAGTGGTGGAGGTGGGGAGCATCGAACTCCCGTCCAAAGAAAGATGTCGCGCATGGTCTACGTCGCGTAGGTCATCCGGTTTTGTTTAAGTGACAATGCAATCAAGATGATCAAAAATGCAAAGTACCGAGCTCTTGTCTTAGCTATCCCGCGAGCTGGGGATAGCAGTGCTTGATAGGTTTGACGCCTCGCGGATTCTACTCAAGCGATCGAATCCGGAGACGGCGCTTAGGCAACGTGTGCGTAAGCGAGCTGCAAGTCTGCCAACTGAATAGGAGACAGAATTGCCCGTGCAGTTTTATTCGCACTTAGGTTTTTGTGGCGGTTTGAAAAGTCACCACAGCTTTGCGACGCGCATACGGGAATCGTTTTCCTTGTCGAAGCCAAGTCACCCCCCGTGAGATACGAAAACAAAAAGTTCTAGAATGCTTTCTCAGAAGCTGAATGAAGAAGAGTAAAGATAATTTCGGTGATCTCTCTTATTCGAGCTGTTGAAGGTTTGGTATCTCACGGGGACCGGCTGGTTGCGTGTTCTAAGGCTTAACCTTAGAACATGATTGAATGTCGGAATGCGGGGCGGTAGTCGCGTGCGACTACCGCCACGGTAACATCAGTTACCGCCACTGGCGAGTGGGCAACCCATAGAGGGCGGCTTCCTAATCTTCCTCCGAATATGGCGAGAAATCGTTCTCCTCGTCGAGGAAGACAGGTTCGATTATTTTTCCGCAGTCCGCAACGCCCACCGCAGAGCGTTCCGACCAGGGAAGCCGATGCGGACGAGCGTCCCTTGTGGTTGCGTCAAAAAAGTCGATTCCTTTTGACCGGTACATGTGGATTCCTCCTTGTTGGTTCCACATTTCGACATTCAATCTATTTAGTTTTCAAGGTACGTCGCATGTCGCGCTCGATATCGCGCTTCTTTATTGTCTCACGTTTGTCGGCCTTTTGCTTGCCGCGGGCGATGGCTATTTCGAGCTTTAATCTCTGGCGTGAATTGTACACCCTTATTGGTATAGTTGTCAAGCCCTTCTCACCCTCCGCCGCGGCGATCCGTGCGATTTCCTTTTGATTGAGCAATAAACGGCGTGTCCGCTCGGGATCGTAGGATTTTGGCGCGTTGGCGGCCTGCCACGCCGGTATGGTCGCACCAACCAGATATGCTTCGCCGGCGCGCGCGACTACGCGCGCCCCTTTGAGCGAGCCGAGCCCATGCCGCAGGGATTTGACCTCAAATCCGCGCAATTCCATCCCCGCCTCGATCGTCTCGAGGATGTGGTAGTCGAAGGTGGCGCGTTTGTTGTCGATGAGGGACATATGTGGATACCGTTATTGACAATAATGATAGGTTGTATATACTGATTATGTCATACATCGAGGGCCGGCTTGTCCGGCCCTTTGAATTTCTCAAGTACAGTGCGCAGTTTTGGAAGGGCAATGAATTTCGCCCGCTCGACCAACTCGCGCGCGACATGTCCGCGCGTCGACACAACAATCACTCGTTTCCCATCCTGTTTAAGGAGATCCAAGAGATACGCGAAATCCGAATCTCCCGAGAACAGAACAAACGTATCAAATGTGTCTTTCAATCGAAAGGCATCGAGTGCGAGTTCAACATCGAGATTTCCCTTTGGAATGAGAGTTTCTCCCGCGCGGATAAATTTAACTTCTTTGGCGGTTACATAGTATCCGAGCGATTCCAACTTCTTAATGAATGAAACCTGTTTTTCGAAGGTGCCAACTTTGCCCGTATAATAATATATGCCTGAAATATCCATGTCAGTATGCAGATAATCAGCGAGCTTTTTGTAATCGATGCCCCAACCAATCGTACGTTGCGAATACAAGATATTTGCGGCATCAATAAACACAGCGACCCTCCCATGTACGAAATTTTTGAACATTACAAAAGAGGATACCACAACGTGTGAATATGCTGTTATTTCCTATAAACAAAAAGAAAGGCGTCGCCTTTCTTTTTTCGTCGAACTCGCGATGGCCGTTTTCTTTCAATCATGGGGCAAAAGTGTATAATCCCCCCATGACGGCGCGTAAAAACAACGACAAAAAACAGTCCGCGAAGCCCGGCGGCAAACTGCCCGTCGGCCCCAATATCTGGGTACAGCTCTTGATCGCTTTTGGCGTCTTTTTGCTGTTGTCGGGCGGATATTCGCTCGTGCGGGAATACATCGCAATGCAGAAGGAAGAGGTGCCAATCTCGCAGATCGCCGACGATATCAATGCGGGCAAGATCGCCTCGATCGTCGTCGCCGGGGATCAAATCACCGCGACTTATGATGACAAAAAGGTGAAGACCTCGCACAAAGAGGCCGAGACGTCGCTCTCGCAGACATTCAGCAATTACGGCATCACGTCGGAGAAGCTCGCCGCGGCCAAGATCGAGATACAGGATCAGAGCGGTCCGCGCTATTGGTTCCTCACGCTCGCACCGCTCCTCATCCCGGTCATCCTGCTCTTTGCCATGATCTGGTATCTTTCGCGTCAGCTTCGCGGCGGCGGCATGCAGGCGCTTTCATTCGGGCGCTCCATGGCGCGCTTGGTGCGGCCGGAGGATCAAAAGGTCACCTTCGCCGATGTGGCGGGAGCCAAAGAGGCCAAGGTCGAATTGCTCGAGATCGTCGACTTTCTCAAAAATCCCGGTAAGTTTATCCAGATCGGCGCGAGTATTCCAAAAGGCGTGCTCCTCATGGGCGCGCCGGGCACGGGCAAGACTCTGCTTGCGCGTGCCGTGGCGGGCGAGGCGGGCGTGCCGTTCTATTCGATATCGGGGTCTGAATTCGTCGAGATGTTTGTCGGCGTGGGCGCTTCGCGCGTGCGCGATCTCTTCGACACCGCCAAAAAAGCCGCTCCCG
>Ga0105164_10002222_pt1 | contig 12058 bp, 11 predicted proteins | sample VDWuncwatermetaG_FD_89674 | JGI IMG/M metagenome (GOLD analysis project Ga0105164, IMG submission 89674) | Wastewater microbial communities from Netherlands to study Microbial Dark Matter (Phase II) - VDW unchlorinated drinking water | ecosystem: Environmental > Aquatic > Freshwater > Drinking...
ATAAAATGCGTATCGGTCGTGCCCGCGAGGGACAGCGCGCTACTTTGTAACAAGAAGGGAAAAACGAAAACCGGACATTTCTACTTTGCAGAAAACAGGACATTTCTATTTAGCGTTGACAACTCACTCCGCCTTGCCATCATCCAACCCTAACTCCTGAATTTTGCGCGTTAAAGTATTCCGCCCCATGCCCAATAAATTCGCGGCTTCGATGCGCCTGCCCCCTGTGTGTTGCAGAGCTTGAGTGATGAGGGTGCGCTCGAATTGTTTACTTAAATTATCCAGCACATTTTGTTCGCCGCGTTGCAGGGCGAGGGTGACTTGAAGCGCCAAGCTGTTGCACCAATCCCCCGCAACGATGCTGGCGGAGCTTGCCTGCCGCCACTCGGCGGGCAGATCGGCCACTTCGATTTGTTGCGACGGAGTCATGACGGTCAGCCAGTGACATAAATTTTCGAGTTGCCGCACGTTGCCGGGAAAATCTTGCGCCATTAAATGTTGCAGCACATTTTCGCTGAGTGATTTTTGTGCGACGTTTAATTCGCGTGCACTTTTTTGCATGAAAAATTTTGCTAGCAGCGGAATGTCTTCGCGCCTTTCTCGTAACGGTGGCAGGCGCAGGCGAATAACGTTTAGGCGATGAAATAAATCTTCGCGGAACAATCCCTGCTTGACGCGCTCATCTAAATTTTGATGGGTGGCGGCGATGATGCGGACATTGGCTTTAACAGGCTGATGCCCGCCCACGCGATAAAAATTGCCGTCTGATAGCACGCGCAATAATCGGGTTTGTAGTTCGGCGGGCATGTCGCCAATTTCATCCAGAAATAATGTGCCGCCATCGGCTTGTTCAAAACGGCCACGCCGCGTGGTGGTCGCACCGGTAAACGCGCCGCGCTCGTGGCCGAATAATTCGGATTCCAATAAATCTTTAGGAATGGCAGCGGTGTTGATCGCAACGAAGGTTTTGTCGGCACGTGGGCTGTGCCGGTGCAGGGCGTGTGCGACCAGCTCTTTGCCCGTGCCCGATTCGCCGTTGATAAGTACGGTGGCGTGCGATTGCGCGAGCCTGCCGATGGCGCGAAATATTTCTTGCATGGCGGGCGCGTGTCCCAAAATATCGGGTGCGGTGATATGGTCTTCGGGCGAGGCATTTTTGCGCAGGCTATGTTCTAAGGCGCGCTGGATAAGCGCCACCGCATGGTTGACATCAAATGGTTTGGGCAGGTATTCAAATGCGCCGCCTTGAAAAGAAGACACGGCACTTTCTAAATCCGAATACGCGGTCATAATGATGATCGGCAATTGCGGATATTTGTCACTTAAGGTTTGTAGCAGTTCTAGCCCAGATTTGCCGGGCATACGAATATCGCTGACAACGATTTGCGGCAAGCCTTGCGGCAGCGCGTTTAATGCTTCGTCGGCAGAGGCGAAGCTTTTGTATTCGATATTTTCGCGCGCCAGGGCTTTTTCAAGCACCCAGCGGATGGAGCGGTCGTCGTCGATGATCCAGACTGGTTTCATATTCATAGGGGCATCCCTCAAAAATTATTTGCTTCACTGCAACGGCAGCAGTACCGAAAAACAGGTGCGTCCCGGCTCACTCTCAAACTCGATGCTGCCATGATGTTGATTTACAAAATCTTGCGCCAAGGTTAATCCTAAACCATGACCGTCTGCCCGACCCGATATCAGCGGATAAAAAATTTGGTCGCGTAAATCGCTGGGCACGCCGGGGCCATCGTCAATAATTTGCACCATGAGCGCCAAGCGATGCCGTTTTCGCAGGAGGGTGACTTGTCGCACGATGCGCGTACGCAAAATAATTTTGCCCTGTCCCTGCATGGCTTGCGTCGCGTTCCGCACGATGTTGAGCACCACTTGGATGAGCTGTTCCTTGTCGCCACGTAAGTGGGGCAAACTAATATCATAGTCGCGTTTTATCTCTAGCCCGGTGGGCAGTTCCGCCAGCACGATGCGGCGCACTCTTTCCAATACTTCATGTATGTCCAGCGCGCTGATGTGCGAAATTTTTTGCGGCGCGAGTAATTTTTCTAACAACGCGCGCAGGCGATCTGCTTCTTGGATAACCACTTGCGTGTATTCGCGCAACTCCGGTTTGTTTAATTCTTGCTCTAATAGCTGCGCTGCGCCGCGTATGCCGCCGAGCGGATTTTTTATTTCGTGTGCGAGATTTCTCAGCAGCAAACGGTTGGCTTGGGTTTGATCTAACATTTGTTCTTCGCGCGCTAATTTTAGCGGGCGGTCGATCGGATGAAATTCCAGCAACAAAAAATTTTTGTTGTGTGATTGCAGCGGGGTGGCGGTGCAGCGCAACAGCAATTTGCCACGGCTATGCGTACCCAGCGTAAGCTCGTGCTCAATAAAGCTGGCATGGTTGAGAATGGCTTGCTGCATGGCGGTGGCGAGTTGCTCGGTGTGGGAGAACACCTGCTGCAAGGGGTGGCCTAATAGCGTTTTGCTGCTGGAATCAAATAAGTTTTCGGCGGCAGAGTTCAAATAAATAATGCGCGATTGTTCGTCCAGCACAATGACTGCGGTGGTGAGATGCTCTAAGGTGGGCAAAAATGCAGCGGACATATTATTCATCCCATTACGTTCTATCGTCGGCTACTGTTGCAGTAAGATTTTAGTGGTGGCGCGTAGCAGTAAAGCAGTTAGCGTGCCTACTAAGAACGGTCGTTATTTGGACTTAGGTAATTCTGCGCGCAAGGCTTCTATATTTTGCTCGTGTAGCTTTATGCGCCGCTGCAAGGATTTTATTTTGTCCGCATGCCGAGCTGAGTTGGGCGCGGTTTTCCCGTCGCTATCTGTGTATAGCTCTGGGTTGGCAGTGCTATCAGCAAGTTGCTGGTGCGCGTCGCCGAGCAATTTTATTTCGCTCGCCAGTTCGTCTTCTAAAATTTTATAACGTGCGCTGTCGCGATTTTTTTGGGTGGTTGCATCTATTTTTGGAAAGTTAGCAGGCGTAGGATTGTTGCGCGCCCGCGTTGTTGGCGGTTTGCGTGGGATGCCCAAATTCAGTTTCTTTGCACCTTTTGTGGGCGCGCTGGAATAAGTAACTTGGCCATCTGCATCGATGTGTTTATAAATTTCAGCCTGTGCTATCGAGCACAGGCATAGCAGCATGACTATAAAACCGGATTTCATTTGAATACCTTGAAAAAACATCAGCGCGAAGTATAGGCAAAGAGTGGGGGTGTGACAAATCGAGCCAGAGAAAATATATTTTTTACTATAAAAGAAAACGGAGCCAGCGGCTCCGTTTTCTATACAGCGATTAAAAATGTTTACAGGCTGTAGTACATATCAAATTCCACTGGATGCGTGGTCATGCGGAAACGGGTGACTTCTTCCATTTTCAATTCGATAAATGAATCAATAAAGTCATTGGAGAACACGCCGCCACGGGTCAAGAATTCGCGGTCTTTGTCCAACGCTTCCAAGGCTTGCTCCAAGCTGGAACAAACCGTTGGGATTTTTGCATCTTCTTCAGGTGGCAAGTCGTACAGATTTTTATCGGCTGGATCGCCGGGGTGAATCTTGTTTTGAATGCCATCCAAGCCCGCCATCATCATGGCGGTGAAGGCCAAGTATGGGTTAGCGGTGGGGTCGGGGAAACGCACTTCAATGCGGCGCGCTTTGTCGCTTTGCACGAATGGAATGCGAATTGAGGCGGAGCGGTTGCGAGCCGAGTAAGCCAATTTCACAGGTGCTTCAAAGCCAGGAACCAAACGCTTGTAAGAGTTGGTGCCGGGGTTGGTAATGGCGTTCAACGCACGCGCATGTTTGATAATGCCGCCGATGTAATACAACGCCAACTCGGACATGCCCGCATAGCCGTTGCCAGCAAACAAGTTTTTGCCATCTTTCCAAACCGACTGGTGCACGTGCATACCAGAGCCGTTATCGCCCACGATAGGCTTGGGCATAAACGTAGCCGTTTTGCCGTATTGATGCGCGACATTGTGTACCACGTATTTCAGTTTTTGCGTTTGGTCGGCGCGACGCACCAAGGTGTCAAAGCGCGTACCAATTTCACACTGGCCTGCGGTGGCGACTTCGTGATGATGCACTTCAACAGGCACGCCGATGTTGTCTAAAATTAAGCACATGGCCGAACGCATGTCTTGCAGTGAATCGACAGGAGGCACAGGGAAATAACCGCCTTTAACAGGGGGGCGATGACCGGTATTGCCACCTTCAAATTTTTTGGCGGAAGACCAAGCCGCTTCTTCGGAATTAATTTTCACAAAGCAACCCGACATATCAACTTGCCAGTTCACAGAATCAAAAATGAAGAATTCTGGCTCTGGGCCAAAGTAAGCGGTGTCGCCAATTTTGGTGGATTTCAAATAAGCCTCGCCGCGCTTGGCGATAGAGCGTGGATCGCGGTCATAGCCCTTGCCGTTGGAGGGCTCGATTACATCGCAGCTCATAACCAAGGTGGTCTCATCCATAAACGGATCAACAAAAGCGGTGCCGGCATCGGCCATCAGCAACATATCGGAGGCTTGAATGCCTTTCCAACCCGCGATGGACGAGCCATCAAAAGCGTGGCCGGTTTCAAACCAGTCCTTGTTGTCAGCCACGATGTGGCTGGGGATAGAGACGTGCTGTTCTTTACCACGCGTATCGGTAAAACGTAGATCGACAAATTTAACTTCGCTATCCTTAATTAGTTTTGCAACTTCAGTGTGCGACTTCGACATAACTTGAACCCCCTATAAACGTAATGACTCAAAATAAAAACTCTGGTGTAAAAAACTTTTAAAAAACTGGCTCGAAGATTGAGCAAATTCAAAGTGAGCATCGTTTGTGCCACACATTTTTACAGTGCGATACGCTGCTGGTTAATGCTCCACCCCTAAACGCTCCCGCCTTAGGGGCGTAATTCTGCCATATTCGCGCCTATAAATGGATAAAAATATGTGCCCCGAACTGGGGCGCACAATGTAGATTTGCACTATTTTTGTGCGTTGCTGCGATGGAGGTGGATGGCGCGGAAGTAAATATCATTCGCCCCCAGTTCGTCACATTGCTGTTGTAGGACATTGATCTCATCCTGGCTCGTGCTGGGGGCGAGAAATAAATCGACCTCAACACGACCTTCTAAATAATGCAGCACCACGCGATTTTCTGGCGACCAATGTTTGCCCAAAGCAAGCGCGAGATGTTCTAGCAGTGCGGTGCGGTTGGGGAGCGCATGATTAGCGTGCGATTGCATATCATCTTCGGGATCAATATGCACCATCACATCCAACACATGATGGTGCGCCAGTACGGCCAAGCGTGCTGTTTCGGCGATGTAATGTCCTTCTGAAACGCTGATTTTGGGCGACACTAAAATGTGGGCATCGACCAGCGCGTTGTTGGCCATTTTGCGTGTGCGTAAATCATGCACATCCAGCACGCCGGGAGAATGCAGCAGCGTCTCGCGTATGGCTGCGACTTCTTTGGCATCCAAGCCGGTATCGATTAATTCGGATAATGCGGTGAAAGCAAACTTGCCGCCCATGTGGGCGATCATTCCGCCGACGATGGCTGCGGCAATTAAATCGAGAAAATAATAACCCAGCAAATTGCCGCCGATGCCGATTACGACTACCAGCGATGAAAATGCATCCGAGCGTGAGTGCCAAGCATTCGCCGCCAACATTTGCGAGCGTACCTGCGTCGCCACCGCCAGAAGATAACGGAACAATCCTTCCTTGGCCGCCAGCGTGAGCAGCGCGATCCAAAAAGCCAGCGGATGCACGGCTTGTATTTGCGCGGGCTGTTGCAAGCGCAACCCGGCGACAACCAATAGCGCGCCGCCCAATAAAAACAAGCTCACGCCCAACACTAGCGTGGCGGCGGTCTCAATGCGGGCGTGACCATACGGATGTTCGGCATCGGCATGTTGGCTGCTATGACGATTCGCGTACAGCACTAACACGTCAGATAGTAGATCGGACAGCGAATGCAAGCCATCGGCCATTAACGCCTGTGATTTGCCAAAAAATCCCACCACGATTTGCAGTACGCTTAAAAATAAATTGATGACCGCGCTGATCCACGTGCTCTTGCGCGCAGCTTGGTAGCGTACCGGATCAACCGGATCAAACGCGGCGGATTTGCTATGGCTGTGAGAATGAGGGTGGTTTTTCATTAATGGTCAATATAATCATACCGCCGAGTAAATTTCAGCAGCAAAAAATAGCGAGTAAGGATAACATTAGCGGGTACTAAATCGAATAGCCAATATTATTAAGGAGGATACCGTGACAGAAAATAAAAAAGATCAGGCAAGCGCAGCTCAAATTATTGAGGCAGCCAAACATCGGGCGCACGAAATGAAGTTGTCGTATGCGGGTGCGTTGCGACCCAACGAAGTTTATGCGTTATTGCAGGCTAACCCTGCGGCGCAGTTGGTTGACGTGCGTTCGCGGGCCGAATGTGATTGGGTGGGGCGGGTGCCTGGCGCGGTAGAAATCGAATGGCAAAGTTATCCGGGTATGCAGCCGAATGAGAAATTCCTCAGCCAATTGGAACAGTTGACGGATAAAAAAGTCCCGTTGTTTTTTATGTGCCGTACGGGTGGCCGCTCGAATGCTGCCGCTATCGCGGCTACGCAGGCAGGATTTGCAGATTGCTACAATGTGCTGGAAGGGTTTGAGGGCGACAAAGATGAGGCCGGACATCGCGGGCAAAAAAATGGTTGGAAGGCGAGTGGCTTGCCGTGGGGACAAGGGTAGACACTCTGCAGTTATTCATTCGAGATGACGCTAGAAAAATGGAGCAAGTGAGGCGCAGTACCGCTACAGCAAAAGGCAAGGCGGAAATATATAGGGTCAATGTGGCAGGCTAAATGTTGCTAATTAATTGATTTTTATCTTGGATTGTAGAATCCCATGCAAGCATGAAATAGCGCGCCGTAGCTGTGCCATAACGCCAACAATTACTTAATCAAATTAGCCGCAGGCCTTGTTATTCCAATTCGCGTTAAAAACGATAACTGTGTTGGCATCGTCTTTGGCTCCTAGCCGTACTCAAATGTACTGTCTTCGTCGCCTCATTCGGGTGCCCGACCACAAGTTTCATGGGCTTGCCGCCTTGTTCTCCTTTTTAACGCGAACTGGAATTATTCCTCTTGCCCCTTGCGCGCATCAAAACACCCCCAGTGAAAAATTTCTCCGCACAAACCCTTCCAGTGCGGTAATCGGTACGATCAAGATCAGTTGGCAAATAATAATTAAAGCAAGCGTAGATAAATCAACATTGCCCATCGGGGGGATGCGTCTTTGCAAGGGGCGCACAAATCGCCAGGTGGCGGTGGTAAGCAGGGGGGCGATGGCAGAACGTGGGTTGATCCACGACAGAATCGCTTGTGCGATGAGCGCGGCCATAAGCAGGTAGATGCTGATTTTGAGTAATTTAATAATCGTCATAACCAGCACGCCAAGCATGGGAAAGCCACCGTCCGATGAAGTTAGCAAACCTGTTAACGCAGATAAATAGAGTGCCTCAACCGCGAAGGCCAGCAGCAGTGCCGCGCTGTCAAAACCTAATATAGGCCGGATGAAGCGGCGGGCGGGTAGCACCATAAAATTAGTCAGCGCCATGATGAATTCTCCCAGCGGGTTACGCATAGGCGCGCGCAGCCACTGCAAATGAAAGCGCAGCAATAAAATAACGGCGAAAGGTTCGACTAATACGTCGAGCAAAAACCGTAAAGCATCCTGCAACATAATTATTTTTCCCCACCTTGTTTTGTTTTAATACTGGGTTCTGTTTTGATGTTGGCCGCACCCAGCTCAACGCCCATTTCTTTGGAGCGCGTTGCCGCCGCCTGCACAGCAGTGATGATTTTTTGTTGCAGATGATTGCTATCCATACTCTGCACAGCGCGCTCGGTTGTGCCATTTTTTGAGGTGACCCGCGCGCGTAATTGGCTGACTTCTTCGTTACTGGATGCGGCTAATTTGGCCGCACCCAAGAATGTTTGTGCGGCGAGGCGTTGTGCGTCGATGGAATTAAATCCTAACGCCATCGCAGCTTGTTGCAGCGCTTCGATGAAATAAAATACGTAGGCGGGGCCGCTGCCGGAAACGGCGGTGAGCGCGTCCATCATCGCCTCGTCTGTTAGCCATAACGTTTTCCCAACCGCAGCCATAATGGTTTGTGCGAGGTCGCGCTGTGCCGCGTTGACTTCGGGCAGCGCGTATAAACCGGTGATACCACTTTGGATTAACGCGGGTGTATTGGGCATGGCGCGCACGATGTGGTGGCTGTTTAGCCAACGCGCCAAATCTGAGCCACGTATGCCCGCCGCAATCGACAGCAGCAATTGTCCGGTAAGCAACGGCGCAAGCTGGGTGGCCACGGCGTGTAATTGTTGTGGCTTTACCGCCAGTACAATCACATTGCTATCCGCGATGCCATCGGCGAGATTATCTGTAGCACGTACAGAAAATTCGTTTTGTAGCTTGGTACGATTATCCGAGTTAATTTCCACGACGCTGATTTGCGCGGCAGAAAAATTATTTTTAAGCAGGCCGCCAATCAAGGCATTTGCCATGTTGCCGCCGCCGATAAAACAGATGTTCATTTGTCTTCCTTGTCAATGCGTTCGCCAAAAATGGCGGTCCCCACGCGCACGATAGTCGCGCCTTCCAATACTGCGGCGTGTAAATCGTGCGTCATGCCCATGGATAATGTATCTAACCCCAGCCCTTGCGTATTTAATAATGCCTGGAGCTGTCTTAGTGCCGCAAACGGTGCGCGCTGTGTGGCAAGATCATCTGCTGGGGCAGGGATCGCCATTAAGCCACGCAATTTAAGGTGCGGTAAGCGTGCGACCGCCTGCGCGAGTTCCGCTACATCGTTGGTGGTCACACCGCTTTTGCTGGGTTCGCCACTCACGTTAACTTGCAAGCATATATTTAATGGAGGCAAATGTGCTGGGCGTTGTGCGGATAATCGCTCGGCAATTTTTAATTTATCAACGCTGTGCACCCAAGAGAAATTTTCTGCAATGGCGCGTGTTTTGTTGCTTTGTATCGGGCCGATGAAATGCCATTGTAAAGGTAAGTCGCGTAATGTCGCGATTTTGTCCAATGCTTCTTGCACATAGTTTTCGCCAAATAATTTTTGCCCCGCTTGATAAGCCTCGCGTAGGGTGGCAGCGGAAAAAGTTTTGCTCACCGCTAGTAAAGTGATGTCCTGCGGGTTTCGCTGGGCGGCATAGGCGGTGCGTACGAGAGTATTGTGTACGGCTTGCAAGTTTTGGGGGATTAAGGTCATAATCAAAACGCTGTTGAGTAGAATGCCTGTAAAATTCTAACTTCCGTCGCCATACTGTGTTGCTCATAAAAAATTGCTCCTCACATATAAAACATATGCGTCGTCGTAATTTTTTTATCGCGCCCCATTGGTTAATAATTTGGTCTGGCTTAGCAAGGTTAGTTTTTTTAGGCATCCTATACCACTTCAAACTTAATTTGCGTTGCAAGTTTGCCCAACTCGCTTAACGAAAATCTACCAAGGATTATAATGGATATCACCGAGCTGCTCGCTTTTAGTGTCAAGAACAAAGCTTCCGATTTGCATCTTTCTGCGGGCTTGCCGCCCATGATCCGAGTACATGGGGATGTGCGCCGAATTAATCTTCCGCCCATGGAACATAAGGAGGTGCACGCTTTGGTGTATGACATTATGAACGACGGCCAGCGCAAAGTTTATGAGGAAAAAAAGGAAATCGATTTTTCGTTTGAAATACCCGGCCTCGCTCGATTTCGTGTGAATGCATTTGTGCATAATCGCGGTGCGGGTGCGGTTATGCGTACCATTCCGTCTAAGATTTTATCATTGGAAGATTTAAAAGCGCCCAAAATTTTCGAGGCGATTTCAGATTACCCACGCGGCATGGTGTTGGTCACTGGCCCAACGGGATCGGGTAAATCAACCACGTTGGCGGCGATGGTGAACCACCGCAACGAACATGAAATGGGCCATATTTTAACGGTGGAAGACCCCATCGAATTTGTGCACGAAAGTAAAAAATCGTTGGTCAATCAGCGCGAAGTTGGGCCACACACCCTGTCATTCCAAAACGCTTTGCGGAGTGCTTTGCGCGAAGATCCCGATGTTATTCTGGTAGGCGAGATGCGCGATTTGGAAACCATACGCCTCGCCATGTCAGCAGCAGAAACGGGTCATCTAGTGTTTGGCACATTGCACACCAGCTCGGCTGCTAAAACCATAGACCGTATTATTGACGTGTTCCCCGCTGATGAAAAAGAAATGGTGCGCGCCATGTTGTCCGAATCATTGCGTGCGGTTATTTCGCAAACATTGCTTAAAACGAAGGATGGCACAGGCCGTGTTGCCGCACATGAAATTATGATTTGCACCCCCGCTATTCGGAACTTGATCCGTGAAGCAAAAGTGCCGCAAATGTATTCCGCTATTCAAACGGGCGGCGCGATTGGGATGCAAACGCTGGATCAATGCTTGCAAGAGCTGGTTAAACGCAACATTGTTTCCTCGGCTGAGGCGCGCTCTAAGGCAGCCAATAAAGATGCGTTTCCTGGGTAGATAATTATTCGGGTAGAGAGATTTTCAAGATAATTTATTTGTAGTGTATTTTTATTTGATGGTTGGGCTAACGGAAACGCTGAATAAATTGGCGAGCGGGATGAAGTGCAAGGCGCAAGGCGCACAGGAACCGGAGTGTATTAAATATACACGAGGATTCCGAGTACCGCGCTGACAATTCCGCATCTGGCTTGCCAGATAGCGGATTGCGTACCTTTGGTGCAACGCAGCAATTCGCCCGCGTAGCCATTTAGCAGCGTTTTCCTAACAGGAGTAGAACATGGAAAGAGATCAAGCCACCGAGCTTATACACAATCTATTACGTGGAATGATTTCCAAGAAAGCATCAGATTTATTCATCACCGCTGGCTTTCCGCCCGCGTTTAAGGTGGATGGAAAAATTGTTCCCGTATCGCCGCAAGCTTTGACCTCCACGCATACAATGGAGCTGGCGCACGGCGTGATGAATGATCGCCAGTCTGCCGAATTTGAAGCCACGCACGAATGTAATTTTGCGATCAGCCCCACCGGCATTGGCCGCTTTCGCGTTAACGTATTTATGCAGCAACAACGTATCGGCATGGTACTGCGTACCATCACCACGAAAATTCCAGACCTGGATGCGATGGGCTTGCCCCCTATCTTAAAAGATGTCGTGATGACTAAACGCGGGCTGGTGATTTTGGTCGGCGGCACGGGTTCAGGAAAATCTACCACGCTGGCAGCCATGCTGGGGCATCGCAATAAAAATAGTTACGGCCATATCATCACCATCGAAGACCCCGTGGAATACGTGCATGAACATATCAATTGTTTGATAACGCATCGGGAGGTCGGCGTGGATACTGACTCTTGGCATGCTGCGTTGAAAAATACTTTGCGCCAAGCTCCCGATGTTATTCTCATCGGCGAAATTCGCGATCATGAAACCATGGAACACGCCGTCGCTTTCGCCGAAACTGGCCACTTGTGTCTGGCCACCCTGCACGCCAACAGCGCGAATCAGGCGCTGGATCGTATTATTAACTTTTTCCCCGAGGAGCGGCGCACGCAGCTGCTGATGGACTTATCGCTCAATATAAAAGCACTGATTTCGCAGCGGTTGATTCCAACCAAAACAGGTAATGGTCGTGCTGCTGCAATTGAAATTATGCTCAACTCACCTCTTATTTCCGATCTCATCTTTAAAGGAGAGGTGAATAATATTAAAACCGTCATGTCAAAATCGCGCGAGCTGGGGATGCAAACCTTCGACCAAGCGTTATTTGATCTGCACGAAGCCGACAAAATTAGTTATGAAGAAGCGTTGAAAAATGCCGACTCAGTCAACGATTTGCGCTTAAAAATCAAACTCGAAAGCCAAAATTCTAAAGACCGCGATGTGATGTCTGGCACAGAACATTTGCGGATGACGTAAATTAAATTTTTAGAATGCCTGCCAGTAAAAAAACGTTGTAAG
>Ga0105164_10002223_pt1 | contig 12052 bp, 15 predicted proteins | sample VDWuncwatermetaG_FD_89674 | JGI IMG/M metagenome (GOLD analysis project Ga0105164, IMG submission 89674) | Wastewater microbial communities from Netherlands to study Microbial Dark Matter (Phase II) - VDW unchlorinated drinking water | ecosystem: Environmental > Aquatic > Freshwater > Drinking...
GCCCAGGCCGAGGCGGGTGAAAATGCGTGAATAAGTGTCGAACATGTTGCAATACTCGCGCTGCAAGTCGGCGTAAGAGACGTGAAAAGAATAACCATCTTTCATCAGAAATTCGCGGCCGCGCATGACGCCGAAACGTGGCCGGATTTCGTCGCGGAACTTGGTTTGAATCTGGTAAAAATGGCGCGGCAGCTGGCGGTAACTTTTGATTTCGCGCCGCACTACGTCGGTGATCACTTCCTCGTGCGTCGGGCCGAAGCAAAAGTCACGCTGATGCCGGTCTTTGAAACGCAATAACTCTGCGCCGTATTGCTGCCAGCGTCCCGACTCCTGCCATAGCTCGGCCGGCTGCACTGCGGGCATCAGCAGTTCGATCGCGCCGGCGCGATCCATTTCCTCGCGCACGATGCGCTCCACTTTGCGCAGCACGCGCAAACCGAGCGGCATCCAGGTGTAAATGCCGCCGGCCAATCGTTTGATAAGTCCGGCGCGCAGCATGAGCTGATGGCTGACAATTTCGGCGTCGGCGGGCGCTTCTTTCAGGGTTGAAATAAAAAATTGCGAGGCGCGCATGGGCAGCGATAGGAAAGCGAAAAGCGCAATTCTAGCGCAGCCATCACGATAAAGAGTTCACGCGCCGCTTTCATTCGCCCGTGAATTGTGGAAAAATTGGGACTGGATTAACGTATTGTGAAGGTTAAATCATGCTCGACCGTGAAGGCTTCCGCCCGAACGTCGGCATTATTCTGGCCAATGGCAGGAATGAGGTTTTCTGGGGCAAACGGATAAGAGAGCACGCTTGGCAATTCCCTCAAGGTGGTATCAATCACGGGGAAACACCCGAGCAGGCAATGTACCGTGAGCTTTTTGAAGAAGTCGGCCTGCGGCCGGAACATGTCAAGGTTCTGGGGCGTACTCGCGACTGGCTGCGCTATGAAGTGCCGAAAGAGTGGGTCAGGCGCGAATGGCGCAGCACCTATCGCGGGCAGAAACAAATCTGGTTCATGTTGCGCCTTACCGGGCGGGACTGCGATGTCTGCCTGCGCGCCACGCCGCATCCGGAATTCGACGCTTGGCGCTGGAGTGAATACTGGGTGCCGATGGAAGGCGTCGTCGAATTCAAACGCGATGTCTATCAGCGCGCCTTGACTGAATTGTCTCGGCTGCTATTCCGCCACCCGTCCGAGTGCCAGCCCAAGTGGCCGCAACCGGCTTCTCAACTCGATTTAAGCTGAAAACTTGATGCAAGTCATTGACAGGCAATGAGCCAGTATTTATACTTTGTCCACAGTTTAGATTTAGTCTAACTGAAATATTTGTACGAAAGAGTACGATTTTCCCTTGAATTTATTTCACAGTCACAGGAGACCCCAATGCAACTCAAAGGCTCGAAAACCGAAGAAAACCTGAAAGCCGCTTTCGCCGGCGAATCACAAGCCAATCGCCGTTATCTGTACTTTGCAGCCAAGGCTGACGTCGAAGGGCAGAACGACGTCGCCGCAGTATTTCGCTCAACGGCGGAAGGTGAAACCGGCCATGCTCATGGCCATCTGGAATATCTGGAAGCCAGTGGCGACCCCGCCACCGGGCTGCCGATAGGCGGCACCCGGCTCAACCTGAAGGCCTCCATCGCAGGTGAAACTCACGAATACACCGATATGTATCCAGGCATGGCGAAGGCCGCGCGCACCGAAGGTTTTGACGAAGTTGCCGACTGGTTCGAAACACTGGCCAAGGCCGAGCGCTCGCACGCCAATCGTTTCCAGAAGGCACTCGACGCACTCGCCGACTAAGCAGTTGTCCGGCTCATGGGCGCGGTTCGCCGCACCCATGTTTTTTATTCCATACAGGATTTTAAATCGCCATGACCGCGCGCGAAGGCAGTCTGGAAGCGCCCAAGCGCCATCCCATCGACTGGAAAAACCCCAATTTCTATAACGAGACGCAACTCTTCGAGGAACTGCACCGCGTCTATGATGTTTGTCATGGCTGCCGCCGCTGCGTCAGTCTGTGCACTGCTTTCCCGAAATTATTCGATCTGATCGACGAGAGTCCGACGGGTGAAATGGATGGCGTACCCAAGCCCAGATATTGGGAAGTGGTGGACCAGTGCTATCTGTGCGATCTGTGTTTCATGACCAAGTGCCCTTATGTGCCGCCGCACCCGTGGAATCTGGATTTTCCGCATTTGATGCTGCGCGCCAAGGCGCTCAAGTACAAGCAGGGCGGGACCAATTTCCGCGACAAGTTGTTGTCGAGCACCGACGCCATGGGCAAACTGGCCTCGATCCCGGTTGTGACACAAACGGTGAATGCCCTGAATGCCAGCAGCATGGTACGCGGGCTGATGCAAAGCACTTTGGGTATCCACAAGGAACGCGAGCTGCCCGCCTATGCGTCCGGTACTTTCCGCGGGCGTGCGCAGCCGCGCCAGGATTTTTTAGTCAGGGACAGCGCGAACACGCCGGGGAAGGCAGCAATTTTTGCCACCTGCTATGTCAATTACAACGAACCCGGCATCGGCCAGGATTTACTCGCGCTGCTCGCGCATAACGAAATCCCGGCCACTCTGGTTGAGAAAGAAGCCTGCTGCGGCATGCCGAAGCTGGAACTGGGCGATCTCGATGCCGTCGAGCGGCTGAAAAATATCAACATTCCGCCGCTGGCGAAACTGGCGCGTGAGGGTTATGCCATTCTGACGCCGATCCCGTCTTGCACGCTGATGTTCAAGAGCGAGTTGCCGCTGTTGTTTCCGCGGGATGAGGAAGTGAAGCTGGTCGCTGCCGCGATGTTCGATCCATTCGAATATCTGGTGCTGCGTAACCGCGACGGCCTGCTCAAAACTGATTTCAAACGCCAGTTGGGCAAGGTGGCGTATCACATACCCTGTCATTCACGGGTGCAGAACGTCGGCCAGAAGACGCGCGAGGCATTGCAGCTGGTACCGCAGACGCAGATCACTACCGTTGAGCGCTGCTCCGGCCATGACGGCACCTGGGGCGTCAAGGAAGAGTTTTATGCGGCATCGATGAAAATCGGTAAACCGGTGTTCAAGGCGATGAACGCGCCCGACCCGGATTACATCAGTTCCGATTGTCCGATCGCAGCCCGCCACATAGAACAGGGGATCAGGGAAAGCAGCGGCGCATCGCGCGCGCTCAAGGCGCATCCGCTGACGTTGCTGCGCATCGCTTACGGCCTGGAATGAAATGTTGAGAGGAGAAATAATGCCGCAAATCAGCCGTGACAGTCTGCTGTCACTCGAAGCCTATGCCAGGATGCGACCGGAGTTTCGCGCCAAGGTCATGGCTCATAAAAGGAATCGCAGCGTGCAACTGGGCGATCATGTGACGCTCATCTTCGAAGATGAGCTGACGATACGCTATCAGGTGCAGGAGATGTTGCGCATTGAGCGCACTTTCGAGGAGGCGGGCATTCTGGATGAGTTGGAGGCCTACAACCCGCTGATCCCCGATGGCGATAATCTCAAGGCAACAATGTTGATCGAATACCCGGAGGTGGAAGAGCGCCGGGTCTGGTTAGCCAAGCTGAAAGATGTTGAGGATAAAGTATGGATACAGGTCGCCGGACAGCCGCGCGTGTATGCCATCGCCGACGAGGACATGGAGCGGACCAACGAAGAGAAAACATCCGCCGTGCATTTTCTGCGCTTCAACCTGTCAGCAGCCATGAAACAGGCGCTCAAGGCTGGTGCAGCGCTCAGCGCGGGCGTCGATCATCCTGCCTATCAGGTGGCACTGGAGCCGCTGCCTGATGCGCAGCGCCGGGCTCTCGTGGCAGACCTGTCTTGAAATCGTGAGAGACGGACTGAGTCTGGTGCGGCTGATAGTAACGGCAATCACGCTGTCATCGTGCCACGTCTTCGCTCAATACGATGCCGGTTTTGATGATGACGTCGATAACAAGCCGTGGCGGGAAGTCGAGACACAACTGCCGCTATATCCGCAGATGGACAAGCTGATCGGGTTTTATGTCAGCCCGACTACTTCAAATCGATTTTTTATCGACCCGGCGTCGCTCAGCCTGGGCGCCGATGATGAGGTGCGCTATATCCTGGTGATAAAAACCCAGGAGGGCGCGACCAATGTCAGTTTTGAGGGTATCCGTTGCGCGACGCGCGAGCGGCGGCTCTATGCTTTCGGTCAGACCAACAATACCTGGTCCAGGGCGCGCAAGAGCGAATGGGTGCGTTTTTACTACAACGATCTGAATCGCCAACATGCCATCCTGTCGCGTGAATATTTCTGCCCCGGCGGTGTCAAGATCAATAGCGCGGCTGAAGGTGTCAGTGCCTTGCGCAGCGGCGGCCATCCGGATGCGAAATAAGCGGTAACCCCATGACCAGTTACTCCAACTCCATGTTTGACTCACTGATCATCGAATTCGACAAAGCGCTACGCACGGTTTTTGCACCGGCTGGCACGCTACGCCCTGTCCCAGGCGCGGACTTGCCGGAAGCGGATTTGAAAGAGGCGGAAAAACGCCATGCCGCAGCGCTGATGCGTGTGAATCATGTTGGAGAAATTTGCGCCCAAGCGCTGTATCAGGGGCAGGCGTTGACCTGCGCCAATCCGGAAATAAAGACTGCCTTGGTGTCTGCGGCGCAGGAAGAAACCGAGCATCTCGCCTGGACCGAGCGGCGCATCACGGAACTGGGTGGGCACAAAAGTTTGCTCAACCCATTATGGTACGGCGGGGCGCTGATGATGGGAGCCGTCGCCGGCAAGCTGGGGGACGCGTGGAATCTGGGTTTTCTGGCGGAAACCGAGCGCCAGGTTGAGGCGCATCTGGCCGGGCATCTGTCTCGCCTGCCGCAGATGGACCGCAAATCATGGCAGATCGTCGAACAGATGAAGCAGGATGAAGCTGGACATGCCCAAACGGCGCAGAGCCTCGGCGCGCGCGAATTACCGCTGCCAGTGAGGCTGGCGATGAAGCTGGCATCGCGCGTGATGACGCAGACTGCGTATTACATCTGACCCAAATCAATCAGGGATTATTTCCCAGTCGTGCGTAATTTTGGCAGTCTTGCCGAGCATGATGGAGGCCGAGCAATATTTTTCCGCTGACAGTTTGATTGCGCGCCCCACGGCCTCGGCCTGAAGGTTTTTGCCCTTTAACGTGAAGTGGAAATGAATCCTGGTGAACACCTTGGGATCAGTTTCCGCCCGCTCGGCCTTGAGGCTGACCTCGCAACCGCTGATGTTCTGCCGCCCGCGTTTGAGGATCAGTACCACATCGTAGGCAGTACAGCCGCCTGTACCCGCGAGCACCAGCTCCATTGGCCGTGGCGCCAGGTTATGCCCGCCGCCTTCCACCGCGCCGTCCATGGCGACGATATGCTTGCTGCCGGTCTCGGCGATAAAACTCATGCCATCGTCCCCGCCATTACCCCATCTCACCTTGCATTCCATTGGTTTGGTCTCCAGTTAAGCGCTCATACGTGCAGAGGGCGGCATCCTAACCCATGTGCCAGGCCGAGGCCATGACGCACCGCAATAAAACAGCCATAAACTTCTCAAGGCAGAGAATGAGTAAGAGGAGCATAGAGAAAATTCTGATTCTGAAATAATAAATTACTCATTACAAACAGCAGGATAAAATAATATAGAGGCTTTATATAAGGATATAATGATATTTATTTGGTTTTTTGTTGGAATATCTTGCATTGCACCAATTTTTGTACTAGACTGGGAACCGTTGATAGCGCAGTTGCAAGTTCAGGGGCTATCGAAAGATTTTGTCTCCTCCACCCTCCTCCTTTGGTGTGGATTTAGCGCAACCCCTCGTGGGTTGCGCTTTTTTTTTGGTTTTTTTGTTCGCATGGCGATAGTGGGTTTGACAGCAGCGGCTCCTCTCGACTAGAATCTCACCCTTTTCGCGTAATGCCTTAAACAGGCATGGGAAGCTCCAATGAAAACCTTTTCCGCCAAGCCGCTTGAAGTCAAGCGCGACTGGTTCATCGTCGATGCCTCCGAGAAAGTTCTGGGACGGCTGGCCAGCCAGATAGCGTTGCGTCTGCGTGGCAAGCATAAGCCCGAATTTACGCCGCATGTCGATACCGGTGATTATATCGTCGTGGTCAATGCCGAAAAGCTGCGGGTGACCGGCACCAAGACCCTGAACAAAAAATATTATCGGCACACCGGTTATCCGGGTGGAATTCGCGAGACCAATTTTGCCGGCATGCAGCAGCGTTTTCCGGAGCGGGTTCTGGAAAAGGCCGTCAAGGGCATGTTGCCCAAAGGCCCTTTGGGCTATGCGATGCTGAAGAAGCTGAAGGTCTACGCGGGCGAGCAACATCCGCACGCCGCGCAGCAGCCCAAGGCAATCGAGCTTATCAGCTAACTGAGCAGCTAAATGAGCAGCTAAAACGACAGGTAAATCAAGATGACCAGCAATTTTTACTATGGTACCGGGCGCCGCAAAACATCGGTCGCACGCGTTTTTATTAAGGCAGGTAACGGCAAGTTTGTAGTTAACGATAAGCCGGTTGACGAGTTCTTCTCGCGCGAGACCGGTCGTATGGTCGTACGTCAACCGTTGGAACTGACCGAGCACGCCGCAACGTTTGATATTCTGGTCAATGTGCATGGTGGCGGTGAGTCGGGACAGGCTGGAGCGGTGCGTCACGGCATTACCCGTGCGCTGATCGAATACGATGCCAACCTGAAGCCCGTATTGAGTAAAGCTGGTTTCGTGACGCGCGATGCGCGCGAGGTCGAGCGCAAGAAGGTCGGCTTCCATAAAGCCCGCCGTCGCAAACAGTTCTCCAAACGTTGAGGCGTGGCGGCGGAGACGATCCGCCGCACACTATGCAAAAGCCGCCTCCGGGCGGCTTTTTCGTCTGGGACAGTTGTTTTTGTGATGCGACTTTGTCAGGTGATGATGCTAATCTAGGCATCACCAAGAAAGGGAGTGCCATGATCAAGGTTGGAGTGGTTGGGGGTACCGGCTATACCGGCGTCGAATTGCTGCGGCTGCTGGCGCAGCATCACGAGGTCGAATTGGTGGCGGTGACTTCGCGTAGCGAAGCCGGCATGAGTGTGGCAGAATTGTTCCCCAGTCTGCGCGGTCATGTTTCGCTGAAATTTTCAGACCCGCAACAAGCCCCCCTCGATCATTGTGATTTGGTATTTTTTGCCACGCCCAATGGCATCGCCATGGAGCAAGCGCGCGGCTTGCTCGAAGCGGAGGTGCGGGTCATTGATCTTGCCGCCGATTTTCGTCTCAAGGATATTCCGCTCTGGGAAAAATGGTATGGCATGAAGCATGCCTCGCCCGGGTTGGTGGCAGAGGCTGTCTATGGCTTGCCGGAGATGCAGCGCGACAAAATTCGCGGCGCGCGTCTGGTGGCTAATCCGGGATGTTATCCGACTGCCGTGCAACTCGGATTTTTGCCTTTGATCGAAGCGGGACTGGTCGATACCGCGCATCTCATTGCCGACGCTAAGTCGGGTGTGTCAGGCGCGGGGCGCAAGGCGGAAGTCCCTGCGCTGTTTGCGGAGGCAGCGGATAACTTCAAGGCTTATGGTGTCCCCGGTCACCGGCATTTGCCGGAAATTCAGCAGGGGTTGTCGCAGGCCGCCGGGCAAAGCGTAGCCTTGACTTTCGTGCCGCACCTGACGCCGATGATCCGCGGCATCCATGCCACGCTCTATGCGCGCATCAACAAGGAAGATGATTTTCAGGCGCTCTATGAGAAACGTTATGCCGGAGAGCCATTCGTCGATGTCCTGCCGCCTGGCAGCCACCCCGATACGCGCTCGGTGCGTGCCGCCAACACCTGCCGTATCGCCGTGCACCGGCCGCAGAATGGCGATACCCTGGTGATCCTTTCCGTCATCGACAATCTGGTAAAAGGCGCGGCGGGACAGGCGCTGCAAAACATGAACATTATGTTCGGCTTTGACGAATGCGCAGGCTTGGCGGCGATACCGGTATTGCCCTGATCCTGAAAACGGCAGTTGACCGCTTGTTAACTAACTAGACTTCATGATGATGAACTCGCTTCTTACTCTGCACCGTTTCACCCATCGGGTGAGACCGCTACTGGCTGGATTGCGCGTTTTTTGTGGCGCATGGCAGCGTTGCAACTCCTTGGAATGGAATGACCATTCCGTGTCGTTGCGTCTTGCCCTGCACCCCAAAAAAAACACACTCCACCCAGTTCAACTGCCGTTTTCAGGATAATGTGGCGGCGCCTGCGCGGACGCTTTGGCATCGCGGCGCCTCGGGTGGCCGTGTATACCCATGTGCCTTGGTATTGGCGTGGAGCAGGCGCGATTTTCCTCATGATGGTGTTGCTGGCACTGGGTTTCTGGCTCTATGAAACGGGGCGGGGTTTAGCCGGCACTTCCGGAGAGGCGGTGGCGGCGCTGAACAGTCGCGTGGCGGAACTCGAAAAAGCGCTGGCCGAGGCGCGTACGCAAACTAATACTGAAGAGAGCCGGCAGCAGATTGAGCGCACTTCGCAGCAGCAATTGATCGCTCAGATCAAAACACTTGAGCAAGAAAACGGCCGGCTCAAGGAAGATTTGGCAATTTTCGAGAATTTCGCGGTGGGCGATACCAAAGCTCCGGGGATCAGCATTAATCGCTTGAGAGTGGAACCCGATAATGTTCCGGGACAGTTCCATTACCGAATGCTGCTTACCGCGCAAGGCGGCAAAAAAAGTCAGGAATTCAAGGGGACGCTGCAACTGGTGGCCGAACTACAGCAGGACGGGAAAAGTGCTATGATGATTTTGCCTGCTGCCAATGACCCGGACCGGCAGCGCTTCAATATCAGCTTCAAGCACTTCCGCCGCATTGACGGCGTATTCCAGATACCCGCCGGCGCCGAGCTAAAAAGTTTGCAAGCGCGCCTGATGCAAGATGGAGCAATGACGGCCAGCCAGACCGTCAAGTTGTAAAACTGTAACCATGAGAAGGGGAGATCATGTTTTCGAAAAAACCCAACAAACCGCAAAATCGGATCGACAGTTTGATCGGCGCCGACGCCACGATTGAAGGCAACATCACGTTTTCAGGCGGGTTGCGTATTGACGGTCGGATCAAAGGTAATATTCGCGCCGGCGAAGATGAGGCAAGCACTCTGGTGGTGAGTGAGAAAGCCTGCATCGAGGGGGAAGTGCGCGTTGCCAACCTGGTAATTAACGGCACTATCCTCGGTTCCATCCATGCTGCGGCGTTTCTTGAACTTCAGCCTAATGCCAGAGTCACAGGAGATATCTCCTACAACACGTTGGAGATGCATTTAGGCGCGGTAGTGCAGGGGCGCTTGGTGCACCAGGACAGTACGGCGAAGCCCGGGCTGAAGCTGGCAACGAGCAATTGACGACAGACAGCAGAGACCCCATAATTTAGTTGGTTTTTTCTTGGAGTACGCGTAATGAATGCAATGACTGAAATGCCGATAGCGCTGGTTTTTACCGAGAGCGCCGCGAGCAAAGTGAAACAATTGATTGATGAAGAGGGCAACGCCGAACTCAAGCTGCGGGTGTTTGTCACCGGCGGTGGCTGTTCCGGTTTTCAGTACGGCTTCACATTCGATGAAGTCACCAATGAAGACGATACCGTGATGGAAAAGAACGGCGTGCAATTGTTGATCGACCCGATGAGCTACCAGTATCTCGCAGGCGCCGAGATCGACTATCAGGAAGGTTTGGAAGGCGCGCAATTCGTTATCAAGAACCCTAACGCCACCAGTACTTGCGGCTGCGGATCATCTTTCTCCGCATAAGCCAGACAGCAGCGAAAACATAACGGGGGTGTCAGCCCCCGCTTGTTATTGCGGATCCCGTCAGGCGGGGTAGACGGCGCCCAGCACGCGAGACCCTTTAGCCCCGGTCACTTGCGGCAGATTACCCGGCTGGCCGAGCAGGTTCTGGCGCGCCAGCCAGGCGAAAGCAAAGGCTTCCACCGAGTTTACTTCAACCCGTGAGCCGACCCCGTAGCGATCCGTTGTGCTGATCTCCGTCGCCGATAACAGTGCTCGAAGCCGCGTCATTAAAGCCGTATTTTTCGCGCCACCGCCACAGACCAGAAGTTCGGCGGGATGATCACACCAGGCGACAATTGCTTGCGTGATCGCGCTGGCGGTGAATTCGAGCAGGCTCGCTTGCACATCTTGCGGTTTCTGCCTGACGTCGAGTTGAGCTTTTAACCAGGATAGATTGAATTCCTCGCGACCGCAGCTTTTGGGCGGGACATTATTGAGGAAGGGATGCAGCAGCATTTTGCCGAGCAAAGCCGGCAAGACTTGTCCCGATGCCGCCCACCGTCCCTCACTGTCAAATGGCGTGCCCAAATGCAGTTGCGCCCAGGCATCCATCAGCATATTGCCGGGTCCGCAGTCGAAACCGCGCGTAGCCGAACCAGGTCTGAGATCGGTGAGATTGGCGATGCCGCCGATATTCAGCACCACCCGGTGTTGTCCCGGGTGCCGCCACAGCGCATCATGGAAGGCGGGCACCAAGGGTGCACCCTGACCACCGGCGGCGATGTCGCGGTTGCGGAAATCGGCCACCACGGCAATGCTGCTCAATTCCGCCAGCAGAGACGGATTGTTCAGTTGCAGGGAATAGCCTTGTGCCGGATTGTGGCGCAGCGTCTGACCATGACAGCCGATGGCCCGCACCCGCTCCTTGTCGACTTGCGCCTTGGCCAGCAGTCCGCTGACCGCATCGTGATACAAGCGCGCCAATTTATTCGCCAACATGCTGGCGCGATGGAGTTCATTGTCTCCCGCAGCGCTAAGCGCGAGCAGAGATTGGCGCAGAGATTCGGGATAGGGCAGATAGTAACTGGCGCTGAGTTGCGGGGGGGTAACACTGAAATCGGCGAGCACCGCATCGACGCCGTCAAGGCTGGTCCCCGACATCAAGCCGATGAAGTATTCGGGCGCCGCTGCCATGCGGCTAGTCCATCAACCCATAAGTTTGCGTAATTGCAGCGTCGACAGCAGCGCGAAGCGCACCGCAGCAATAGCCGTTGCTATTGCGAGCATGAGCGACAAAGCCGATGGCGATGCGGGACGGTTCGAACATGGCAGAACTTATGGGTTGAGGTACTAGTTTAGCAGCGCGAGGTTGACGCCCTGAATCTGCACCAGTCGCTCCAGCATGGGTTCGGCACGCGACTTGAATTCGACGCGTTGCTGCGCGGTCAGCGGCAGCGCGGCTGGCAAGGCGATGGTCAGCGGGTTCTGGTGCACGTCATTAATGCGAAACTCGTAGTGCAGGTGGGGGCCGGTCGCCCAACCGGTGCGCCCGACAAAGCCAATCACGTCTCCCTGGCTGACACGTGCGCCCTTTCCGATGCCTGGCGCGAAGCCGTTCAGATGGCCGTAATGGGTTGTATATTTACCTTGATGACGCAATACGACCAGGTTGCCGTAGCCGCCTTGTCTGCCGGCAAAGTCCACCACGCCGTCACCAGTCGCCTTGATCCGGGTGCCAGTTGGCGCCGCGTAATCGACACCTTTGTGCGCCCGCCAGGTTTGCAAAATTGGGTGAAAGCGCGCCGTAGTAAACCCAGAAGAAACGCGTGAGAACTCCAGCGGCGAACGCAAGAAAGCGCGGCGCAAAGTTTCGCCATTTGCGGCGTAGTAATCACCTCGTCCTGCGCCGTCCTGGAAGTAAATGGCTTTGTAAGTTTTGTTCTGGTTGGTAAATTCCGCTGCCAGAATGCGTCCGGCGCGTTGCGGCTGAGATTGGTGATAGAACATTTCATAGACCAGCGAAAAACGGTCGCCGCGCCGTAAGTCACGGTGGAAATCGATGTCACCGCCGAAAATTTCGGCCATCTGGCTGGCGATGGCGTCGGGCAGGCCGATGGCGTCGGTGGCGGCGAACAATGAACTCCTGATCTCCCCCGATCCCATCAGAACGCGGGTTTCCGTCTGCAGGATTTGTTCGGTGGCGCGGAATCTGCCATCGCTTTTTTCAACGACGAGAGCACTGTCTTTGACGTTGAGGGGAAAGCTCAGTGTGAGCAATTCACCACTTGCACTGGTTCTCGCCGTTAC
>Ga0105164_10002224_pt1 | contig 12045 bp, 14 predicted proteins | sample VDWuncwatermetaG_FD_89674 | JGI IMG/M metagenome (GOLD analysis project Ga0105164, IMG submission 89674) | Wastewater microbial communities from Netherlands to study Microbial Dark Matter (Phase II) - VDW unchlorinated drinking water | ecosystem: Environmental > Aquatic > Freshwater > Drinking...
ATGGCTACCTTCGCTCTTTGCAAACAGCGAATTAGTGTTTCATCGCCAGTTCTACTAAGACGAATACGCTAAAGATAAGCAGCGCGATCCACCAGTTGAGGAGCCCCAGAATATGGAAGAGGAGAACAATGCCTGTTGCCGATCCTAGAAAAATCCCCTGTCGCAGGGAAATAGTTGTCAATTTTCCAAGATCCCAATCGTGATGAGGGACGTATTTCCAAATGAGCATAAATATGAGTGCTCCTGTAGAGCTTACGCTCAGTAATACACTAATGAAGAATGCGGGAATTGCCTGCTCGGGGGCAAGCAGTGGACTAATACGAAAGAGGACGATTAAGAGGGAAGTCGTCGAGAGGAGCGCGGCAAGAGATACACCAAAAATAATACTATTCATTATTTCCAGTATACAGCCGTCATTCTTATTTATCGAATAGTGCGAAGTATGGGCAATCGAGGAAAGAGAAGAAATAGAGGAAAAACTTCGTTCTTCGATTTCGTCGATTTCCTGTATTTCTTCTATTTCTTATTTGGTTCTTGAATCCAAGAAAGCTTTGAGTGCAGAAAAATCATCATAGAGTGCTTGCCTCAAGCCCCCGTTATGGAGCGCTGCAGCCGGATGATAAATAGGGAATACCGTTACTGCATCCGTAAGTTTTTGCGCTTTGCCATGTGCGTTACTAATACTCAGCTTCGTAAAAAAGTGTCCGAGAGCATGGCGACCCAGAGGTACGACGACTTTCGGTCTAATCAACGCCATTTCCAATTGGAGCCACGGCATACACTGTGCTTTTTCTTCATCAGTCGGGTCCCGGTTTTCTGGTGGACGGTATTTTACGACATTGCTGATATACACATCTTCACGCTTGAGTCCGATAGAATTCAGAAGTTCATCGAGGAATTGTCCTGCTGCACCGACAAAAGGGCGACCAAGTTTATCTTCACGTTCCCCAGGAGCTTCTCCGATAAACATAATTTCTGACTGTGGATTCCCTTCTCCTAAAACAGGATTCGCATTTTTACTGAGCTCACATCCGTCCCATTCTTTGAGTTTTTCCTGGAGAGAAGCAAGTGTGAGTTCCATGTCTTCGATCATAACTAATGTTTCTAGTTCTGACCACTCCAGTCGTTTGCGTCCGGGTCGGACTTTTCAGTTCTTGTAATACCGACTGATGCGGTTAGTGTGACTTAATACTCGATCGCTTTCTGGCACCAAAAGAGTGATGAGCTGCAGACTTGTGTGAATGCGTTGCAAGATGCTTGGAAAGAACGCGAAATCAGGTCTCTCCGGCAGATCTTTTAGCCCATCGGTTGCGATGGTCGCTGCTTCTCCGAGAAGTGTATTCTCAGGATACTGAGAACTGATTTCCACAATGTGAGACAAGCTGTGGCGTAACCTTCCACGAATATGAGTGAGCAACTGTGTCGTTCCTCGTGTCCTAGGATCCCTGCCTTCCAGAGAACCAATACGCTCAATATACTGTAGCGTATTATTCACGTGATTTGTACTGACGTACTCTGGTGATCCGATTTTGAAGGACATGTAAGGAGATGATTTAATACTCTGATTTTACTTTCTTGATGCGTGCTGCAATTTTCGCCTTCACTGCTTCGTTACCTTCACCCAAGATGCGTGCTGCACAAATAGCTGCGTTCTTATAGTTGAGAACCGTCATAACTGGGACATCACTCGGCATACGTAGGTTACTGTGGATATCTACCATGTACTCATTGAGGTCTGCATACGGTGGACAGTTAATGACAGGGTGGACACAACTTGCTGCAGCAACACCGCCAAGACCATTACTCATACCGACAACCGTAATCACAACTTGTGGCTGAGGATCTGCATTCAATTTTTCGATTACCTCAATTACTTTTTCTGGCACTTTATGTGCCGAAGCGACGATGATTTCGGATGGAACATCAAATTCTTTGAGGACGGCAGCAATCTTCTCTGCGTACTCTGTATCGACTTTTGAGCCAAGGAGTAGGGTTACTTTCATAACAGCATTATAGCTCATTTACAGTGCCTTGCCAAAGTTGTTGACTTATTTACTCAAAGTGGCAATTTATCCATATATGGAGTCGGATCCGGAAGTATCAATCGTCATTCCAGCTTTCAACGAGGAGAAGTTGCTTCCGCGCGCTTTGGAGAGCATTACCGAGGCGATAGTACATACACGGTTCATGACGGAACTGATTATTGTCGATAATGCGAGTAGCGATGCCACACCTAAAATTGCAGAGCAGTTTGGTGCAAAAGTTATTCTGGAAGAGCGAAAGGGAGTGGGTTATGCACGACAAGCAGGACTAGATGCATCACTGGGAAAAATTATTCTCACAAGTGATGCGGATGGTACGCAAGTACCACATGAGTGGATTGAGGCGCATAGGCATCACTATGAAAATCCTAAAGTTGTTTCTGTCTCTGGCAAATATATATTTTATGATCAAGTGCACCCTCTAATGAATGTCTATACTGCCGGGTCGAAAATTTGGCATCAGACTTTGCGAACAGCCATTCACTATGTGCGCGGTCTCGATCCACACAAGCACAGTAGTAAATTTGCTGGCTCGAATATGTCGTACAGACGTGATGCTGCAATCGGAGTTGGTGGGTATCGAGAGGGTGTGAATGTTTCTGAAGATACAGATTTGGGATATCGTTTAGAGGACATTGGCATGGTGATAAGAGATGAAAGTTTGGAGATTACTATCCGTACCAGTGCAAGACGCTTTCAGAACGCTGAAGATGTGCTGCAAAATCTTGCTTTTAGGTTATCTCGATTTTTCGAAAGGTATGTTCGAGGTGTCGAAAGGCCTCTTATTAACGAAGGCACGATGAAAGATATTCGTTAAAAAACGAAGGTATCTGGAGAGATCCTATACCGCGAAGTAACGACCGAATTCTGCAGGCTGTTTCGGACAAAGATCACGATTGCTCCATCTGCAAATACAGGTACCCATTGCGGATCACCCACACGAGCTTCCAGGAATTGTGGAATCCATTCGGCACGATCTTTGTAATTGAGCACTATCATATTGAAATCAAATTCCTGATCGACACCTTTCCAGAATGTGGAATCTTTGAGCATGGGGAGGTACACCTTCGTGAAGAATTCTGCGGGATGCGCTTCTGGTCTGTTATCCACAAAGGTAAGTTCTTGTGGGTAGAGGTAATATGTAAGGTATCCCGCGACATCAAAGTTGTTAAAGATGGGTCCGGCAATTTTATTTGTGATAATGAACTCTGCAGCAGCCGAAGCTCCTGAGCGAAGTCCAATCGTAATCGGACGTCTGGAAAGAAGTGGAATATTGGCAATACCTCCAATCATTGCACACAGCACCAGCGTACTCGCGAGAACGCTTGGTATAAACGATCCTCGCACTTGTTCATATTCATCGTGGAGTTCGGTGAACATGGCTGCGAAGGTCGGGATTAACATGAATCCCAGTGTCGTGATGTGACGTGCTCCAAACCATGCGAGCACGAGTACAGGAAGCGCGATGATGAGGTAGGGGAGTAAGACATTCATGCGTTTCTTCTGGAGAAGAAGAATTGTTCCAAGAAGAAGGAATACCGTTGCAATTTTGACGAAGAGGAAACTGGCTTTCGAGAGTCCCCATTCTTCTAAGAAAAGTATTGATTGATTTTCGACAATCATCAGTCCGTGATCTTGGAGAACGAGGAATGGATAGAGTGCTCCCCATATTCCGGATGGATTCACGAGTGTTGCGAGAATCGAGCACCCAAAGACGATCATAAGTTTCTTCGCCAGCGGTCTGTATTCCTGTTCGTTACGTGCTCGGAGAAGTGCGCTAATGGTGAATGCTCCAATGAAAAGTAATCCAATAGGGAAGGACACGTGAATGTTGGTCCAAAAGAGAATGATGACGGGTAGTGCCCAGAGCCACTTCTCTTTCAGTCTCTCTGTTGCGAATTCACTCAGTACCCACAACGTGATTCCCGAAAGAAGATACGCAAAACCTTCGGGGCGAACTTCCATGCGTTCACCAAGGAGGATTATGAGTGGCAAGCTGACCGCAAATGCTACCCATGTATTCGAAAGTTTTTGTGCAATGCGGAAGTAGAGGCCGAGTGTCACAAGGTGCATTGCAATGTAGAAAAGATGGAGCGGCACGAATCCTCCGAGTTTAAAGAATATACGAAGGAGCACAGCGCCGAACCAGTGATGGTTCACGATTGCAAAGTCTGTATAGGTGTACGTGAAAAAGTTGGTATAGAGAATATCGGGTAAGAGACTTGGAGTTCTCAGAATAATTTCTCCTGTCATGAGGAGTCTTCCTAAGTCGATGGATTCAAGATTGATAGGGTACGCGAGCCATGCTGCATAGAGCATAAACAGTAAAGCGAGAGCACAGCCGGTCCCAAATTTGCGCATATTCATAGAAGCCATTCTTTCGAAAGTGAGGAGGTTTGTCTATATATGTCTTGCCATGAGGATCCGCCGAAGGCGGAGACGAATGGTGGAGCTAATAAATGGAAGCTGGAGATGTTGGATTTTATACAGAAAGACGAGTGTTCTTATGTGATGCAGCACATCATTCATTAATGATGATGTGAGATTATTACTGCCGAATATTACATTTTTCTTTCTGCTGCTGATTCAATACTCCATTGTATTCATCCAAATCGTACGCACCTCTACAGCATTGTATTTGCCAAAGAGACATATCTTTTGACCAGTCAGCACTCCAGCCTTGCATAAAACTACAGGCATTCGGATCTTTGTTCTGTATTCCATACCACAAAAAACAAGCGTCTCTACTGTCCTCGGGCATAGGAGCAATTTTGCATATTTCAAGATTTTTACTCCTGATAGCAGTTTCTCGATAACAATTGATTGGTCTACTCTGAGAAGCACAAAGCTGCCAATTATCAATATTACTATCCACTATTTTTTGTCCAATGCATTTAGGATCATTATGCCAACACAGTGACTGTGTTTTGACAATGGAGGTAATCCAACTGCCTCCCAAAAAAACAATTCCCAATATTCCTGCCACCATACCAACCCTATAGCGCCATGAGAGTAACCTTCTAAATGTAATCCAATGTACAATAAGCAGAATCCAATGGAATATTCCGACAGTGATAGTAGTGATCAATACCTCACTATCAATCCATATTCCTATCAACAACAATGCTCCAGTTAACAATGATAGTTGAATGAAAAGAATGAGCAGGATCAATCTGTATTTGGTTGACTCTAATCCATAAGCATTGAGAATAAAAACTCCATAAGTAATGCTGATGATAAGAAAAGGAAGAGGAAATATACCTCTAATCAAACTTGTTATAGAACCGAAGAATGTATTTGGATTCCAAACAACAGATAATCCGATTGAATCAATAAATAGAATAAATGCAACAGGTGTGACTATTCCTGTTAGTCCCAACAGGACTTTGACTACTTTGTTCATATACTCACTATATGCTAACTCTCTTAAGATTATAAGGGTCTTCGATTTACTCACTTTGTTCGTTCACTCAGACTCATTCGACTCTAAAAAGCTAATGGTGGAGCTTAGGGGACCTGCCTCTGCCGGCAGGTTCGAACCCTGGCCTCCCCGCTGCGCGGGGCGCTCTTCTCAATTACTCCGTATCCCCCTCATTCCATCCTTGAGGGGATTTCTGGTGGAGCTTAGGGGATTCGAACCCCTGGCCTCCCCGCTTTGCGGGGCGCTCTAGCTAAGAAGCGCAATACCTTCCAAAAACCAAGCTAATGAAATTTTCTTTTTCTTAGATTTCAGGTTTTGTTCTGCGCTACGGGCACGTGCGATAGAGTCGAACTTTACTGTATGAATTAACTTCCAAGGGCATCGCTTTCGCGTCGAAGAAGACTTACCTTGATTGTGTTGGAAAAGCCGAAGACTAACATCTTTCGTAGAGCCAAAATAATATGTGCCATCTTTTTCACTTTGGATGAGGTAAATGTAGCCTTCCATATCTTTAATAAAGTTGGTGGAGCTTAGGGGATTCGAACCCCTGGCCTCTTCCATGCCATGGAAGCGCTCTAGCCAGCTGAGCTAAAGCCCCACGTTGTTTTCAATGATACAGACTTCGGACTTCGCGCTTCAGCGCTTTTCTCTGGCTCGCACTCGCTTCGCGCGTGCTCGACCCAGCTGAGCTAAAGCCCCACATTTATAAAAGAATGATAGATCATGCCATCGCGCAGCGCTTTTTAAATTGTTCGGATTTTCAAGAAAATCCTCAACCCAGCTGCGTGCCCACCGTAGTTCCGCCCAGGCGGACGAAGGTGGGAGCTAAAGCCCCACGAGGCAAATAGCACAGGTTCCCAGATTACTCCATAATTGAGATTTTCATACGTGGATTATCTTCCGAAAGTTTTCTAGCAGCTTGTAGACCTTTCCTATACCACTCTTCGGCGAGAGGGGTGGGATTCTCGCCATTGGCACTGAGAATGTCACTGAGCATAAAACACTGAGTGGGGGAGCTCTGGTCAATATTGCTAACAAGCCACTGTGCTTCTTCACTATAAGAAACGGGTGCTTCATCAAGCTTTTGAGGTAGTTGGTATTTTTTTTCTGGAGGCAACTCAAAAATTTTTTTCATCATAGAACGAATGAGGGTAATCATCTTGGAAGGCTTCTGAAGCTTCCCGAGAACTTCATATCGAGCATTTTGGGTAACGAGTCTATCTAAAAATCCACTTCGTAATAAGGTTCCTAGCAGCTCTCTTTCTTCTAAGGTGAAAAGCTGCAAGGCCCCTAAAAAATTTGGAATGCCCAATTCTCGCAGAGTTTCTCTACGTTCGAGGATGTTATCCATGTATCCAAGAAAGGCATTGAGTTCGCGGTTTCCTGGAGATGACGTCATAAAGAAAAGGAAGCACTATATTCTACGCGCTAACGATGCTCCCGGCAGTATTTTTCTTTATAAAAAGGGAAAGGTCCCGTCCCATAGAGAAGGAAAGCCTCAATTTTGTCTTCCATGACAAAGTTTTATGGTGCGCCCGGCCCTACTTCGCTAAAGCTACGAGGGCCTTATGGCTGTTTGAGAATTCTCACAGCCAGGTTTAAAGAAGTATATTCTGGTGCGCCCGGCAGGATTTGAACCTACGACCTTTTGGACCGCAACCAAACGCTCTATCCGGGCTGAGCTACGGGCGCACGAAGGAAAAAATGAAAGAAGGAGCTGTCACTTTCGATGTTATTGCTCCCGGAGCCGGACTAACCTCTGCCTGTCGGCAGGGCTACGGGCGCTAGAAAGGACCGGCAAAGGGTACCACCCTATTTACCGCTTAGCTAGCACTCATTCTGCTTTTCTTGCATATACACAAAGGGCGCAAACCCTAAAAAGTATTGCACCGATTTCATCAGAATTTTCACAGAATCGATTGCTCAAGCTTTTCTAAAAGCTACAATGGTATTGTTTCCTTCTTTATTATGGAATTTCGCCAAGAACATGCTGGAAAATGGGTGGCTACGAGAAAGCAAAAAGTAGTTGATTCTGCAAAGAGTTTGCAATCCTTGGTAAAAAGAGTTGAAAAAAGAAAGGATAGATCAGAGGTACGTTTTGCGCGCGTTCCGAAACAGTGCATTGCTGGGAGTGTGTATGGAATTTAAGTATTCGTCTTTTAGAAATAGAGAAGGGACGTTCTACCGCCCCTCTATTAATGTCACATTCAAATATAAATCAAAAAGTTTCCCTTATCAGGATGCATTAGTGGATACAGGTTCTGATTTTGTTTTACTGCCATTTAGCGTTGCAGAATTACTAGGTATCGAACCAGACTTTGACAGCATAACTGAGATGCTTTGCGCTTGTGGGGGAGTTTTTAAAACGTACTCTTCAAGATACCCAATAGAAATCGTTATTGATCATCGTGGTTTTAGACCTCATAGTTGGCAAACTCACGTAAAACTGGTTGATGCTGAAATTACTCCTTTGTTAGGACATCGAGGTTTTCTTGATCATGTGAACGCAACTTTTTATGGCAAAAAACATGTTATGGAATTAGTCCAATCCGCATAATTTCAGATTACACAAAGGGCGCAAACCCCCGAAGAGATGTGCGCCCATATGTCCCACTCCCGAATAGATCGGAAGCTTGACAGTGTGCAGGTGACATGAGGCCTGCATAGCTCCCCACCAATGATGCAATAAGAAGTGCACCGCTCTTTTTGTGTGTTTGTCTTGCCCTGTACCGAACGAAGTTCTGGTGCAGGGTGTCGGATTCTCGTGTTTTATGACGTCGAGAAGCGTCGTGTGTGTTTGTATGATCGGATAGTTGTCGACTATCCAAGCAGGGAGGAGTGAGAAGTGACTAAGAACGTTCCGATGAGGGAGCGCCTGAAACATCGTCTCAGGAATGGACCGTACCTACATGAAAGTACGAAGCGGTAAAGCCGCGGACCCCATGCTTGTACGGCGTCACTTCTCGCTTCTCCCTGCTAAAAAGGTGGGAGAGATGAAAAAGAACAAATCCTAATAGTATAGCATATTTGACATTGGGACGCCAGGGTATAAGAGCCCACAGATGGGGTTCTATTGGTGTTATTAGGTAGGCTCGCCAACCGAAGACACCGCAATGCGGTGCGAAGGTTGGAGCGCCAGGGTCATATAGGCTAGGATTACAGCAATGCAGGGCAAGCTCGTACTCATTATCGGACCCAGCGGAGTGGGTAAAAGTGTGATTCTCAAGCGTTTACGCGAGCGTCATCCTGAACTCCATTTTCCAAAAAGTGCGACCACCCGCGCGAAGCGCCAAGGTGAGGGGAATGATCTCTATCACTTCGTCAGTGATGCTGAATTTGATCAGCTGATTGATGCAGGAAAAGTACTCGAATGGGCGATGGTTCACGAAGGCGCACGCTATGGAACACTTGCAGATGAAATCGTGCCTCCTATAGAAGAGGGAAAGATTGTCGTACGCGAAGTTGATGTTCAAGGCTTTAATAGTATTCGTTCTCACAAGCTATTTCGCAGTGATACCGCGCAGCATGCGCTCCAAACGATTTTCATTTTACCCGAAAGCAAAGAGCAGCTTATTGATCATATTACAAAGCGCGCTCCTATCAGTGAAGATGAACTCAAGCGACGTATTGCGAGTATGGAAAAAGAGCTTACCTATGCCGAGGAATGTGATGTCCAAATTGTGAATGCCGAGGGAAAAATCGAGAATACAATTCGAGATGTAGAAGAGAAAATTTTCACTGAAAAATGAATTCCATAACCCTAGTAAAGCGTCGGGCAGTTCAGTAGACAGTCCGCAATTCGGTAACCATTTCGAACGGTATGGCTCGCGCTAAAATCGCTTTGCTCTATGTTGGTGGCTCAATCGGAATGCAGGTCAATCAAAAGACAGGGCGCATCGAGCCTATCGAATCTCTCAATGAAATCCATCGCTTTTTGCCAGAACTCCAGCGCGAAGTTGCGCTCAAGTTTTTCTCGCTGGCGAACGTTGGGTCTTCTGATATCACTCCCGAGCACTGGGTCGAAATCGCACGAGCTGTTCAAGAGCTCTACGATAAGTTTGATGGCTTCGTTGTTGTCCATGGAACAAACACCATGGCGTATACAGCGGCTGCGCTCAGCTTCGCTTTACAGGGTCTCAGTAAGCCGGTGGTCATGACAGGTGCACTTATGCCTATTAATGACATCGCTGGTGATGGTCGCATGAATCTTATTTTTGCCATCCGTGCGGCTCAATTAGATATCGCAGAAGTTTGTGTAGCGCTCGGACCACGTGTTCTTCGTGGATCACGCATCAAGAAGGTCGATCAATCTATGCTGCAGACATTTGATACGCCGAAAATGCGTGCACTCGCGGATTTTAGTGTAGAAGTAAACATGAGTCCCGATCGCTTTGTTCGCCGAAAACGCACACTCGAATGTCGTCCAACCTTCGATACTGATATTGCAGTCGTAACAGCGCACCCTGGTGTGCAGCAGAAGTTCCTCGATGCAATTACTGACAGTAAGCCACATGGTATCGTTCTCCGCGCGTATGGTCCGGGAATGCTTTCTGATATGTATTTCCCATGGCTACGCGATCTCAGTAAAAAAGAAATCCCTGTTGTGATTACCTCACAAGCTCTCCGTTCAAAAATTGATCTGCACCGATTCCGTAAGCAGCTCACCATGGAACATCTTGGAATCATTTCTGGAAAAGATATGACGCTGGAATGTGCGACCGTAAAACTCATGTGGTCACTCACACAAGCAAAGACACCACTCAGACTTCGAGAGCTTATGGAGCGTAGTCTCGCAGGAGAACTCGAGGAATAATTTAATCTTTCTCGTCGACGTCTTTCTTTCCGTTTTGCAATTCATCCTCATGCATATCCATGAGTTTTTTTCCGACAACGGAACCGATTGCTCCTCCAATGATCAGCCCTGTGACAAGCCGCTTAACAAGCTTATCGGACTTCACTTCTACTTTCTTTTTTCTGCGGAATGGCCACATACCTTTAGTATAGCAGATTGGGGTGGCTAAGGACTACTTTCTGGCTTGGAATAGGCAAATTGCTCCGTATTCCCTCAAAGAGCCCAGCAATGGCGTCGCTACTTTTCGAAATTCACTTCTGGATATAGTTCCATGTGTTCCAGAACAATTTCTTCTATTTCGAGAAGTTTCTCCGGTGAGCGCGCTTCGAGACATAGGGAAAGACAAGGACTTGTATTACTTTGGCGAATTCCTGCCCATGCACCTTCTCCAAAATCTATGCGAACGCCGTCCAAAGTATTCACGTCATAGCTCTTTGTAAAGTGCTCGGTGATTGCTTGTACAATGCGCGTCTTTTCTGCATCGGGACAGTACGGTCTTCGCTCCGGTGATTGATACACTTTTGGAAATTTTTCACAGAGTGCTGAAAGTGTTGTTCCCGAATCCTTCACAATCTTCAGTACACGTAACGCAGCTACAAGAGCATCATCGAAGAGGTAATAATCTTCTCCGCAGAAGAAATGTCCCGACTGCTCACCGCCAAGCTTTGCATGATAGTCATGCATCGCATGTTCTACGAACGAGTGACCCACTTTGCACATGATGGGTTTTCCGCCCCACGCAGCGATTTCTGTTTCGAGTACTCCAGAGTTACTTACTGTAAAAATAACAGGGGATCCAGGATTCCTCTGTAAGTGATCTTTTGCGAGGAGCAGCAAGATATCATCTGCAGTGCGAATCACTCCCTGTTCATCGACAAGTCCCAGACGATCGCCATCTCCATCAAATGCAAGCCCCACGTGTGCATGAATTTCCTTCACGGTATGTTGTAAGTCTTTCAGTGTGTCGTGTTTACTCGGGTCCGCAGGGTGATTGGGGAACGTTCCATCTGGTTCGATAAAGAGACCAGTCACAGCACATCCAATTTTCTCCAGTACATCTGTATAGACAGGACCAGCTACGCCATTGCCGCTATCGACGACGACAGAAAGATCTTGTCCCACATCTTGGAACATACTTGTAAGATGCGTGACGTACGGAGTAATGGCATCAAAGGGTTCTGACTTTCCTGCGCCACTTAAGAAATCTAGTTGTACAATTTTTTTATACAATAATTGTAAATCCTCACCACAAAAAGCTTCCGCATTTCGCATCTGGAGTTTCACTCCGTTGTCGTGTCCTGGGTTATGGCTGGCGGTTATGTGGAGTCCGCCATCCAGACCTCCGGCACAAATCGTAAAGTAGTTGAGGGGACTTGGTGTTTGTCCCATCGTGAGTACATGGCATCCGGAACTGACCAATCCTTCGATCAATGCGGCTTCAAAACTCGGACTATGTGTGCGAGCGTCTCTTCCTACTATCACACGCGGATGTTCCATCCCGTAACGCTTTCGGAGTTCAGAACCGAAACCTTTTCCAATCAGCAAACACGTTTCTTCGGTGAGCTGAGTTCCAGCTCTCCCTCGGATATCGTAGGCTCGAAAAATGTGGGGATCGAGTGACATATGCGTACGGCGACTGTACTAAAGACCGCGCCTGAGAGAAAGGAAATGCCGAGAAAACGTTACGCGTTTTACTCGTTTTTGGTTACGCGTTCCCTGTTTAACGCGTA
>Ga0105164_10002225_pt1 | contig 12039 bp, 7 predicted proteins | sample VDWuncwatermetaG_FD_89674 | JGI IMG/M metagenome (GOLD analysis project Ga0105164, IMG submission 89674) | Wastewater microbial communities from Netherlands to study Microbial Dark Matter (Phase II) - VDW unchlorinated drinking water | ecosystem: Environmental > Aquatic > Freshwater > Drinking...
CCTCAGGAGTTCCTTTCTCGCAGTTGTTTCTTCTCTTCCAATACAGCTAGCCAAAAAATTTGCATACCACAAGAGCCACCGACTTGCCACTGTTCAGCTATCAGCACTCAGCCATTAGCTGCCAGCTTCAAGAACCAGAGCTGAAAGCTGATCACTGACGGCTGACATCTGCACCCTTCCTGTGCAACTTTAGCAGGATGGACAGATAAAAGATTCGATAGTAAGATGGCTTTGTTCGATAAACCATGGGGCAAGAAGAATACAAGGAACTTTCCGCTTTCCTGGCCCGCTTCATCCGACGGTTGAGAATGCTCAAGGGGGCCGAGGGGCTATGTCTAACCGGCATATCCTTTCTCCTCCTCTTCTCCCTCGGCCTCGGCGTCCAGCAGATCAGAACCTCATTCCCCTACGCCCCCCTGGTCTACAGCTCTCTTAGCGCCATCCTCTTGCTTCTCATCGTGGGCCGGACGCTCTTTCAATGGGCCAAACGCGTCCCGCAGGAACGAGCGGCGCTTTATATCGAAAAAAAGTGTCCCCAACTCAAGAATAATTTGATCAACTCCCTCCAGCTCTATCCCCAGGTCGCGGACGAGAAACGGTCCGGGGGCATTTCCACATCGATGGTCCTGGCCCTGCTGCGGGTGACACAGAAGCAGCTCCGAACTCTCCGCCTGGATGAGCTGGTCAACAGTCAACAGGTCAAAGCCCAAAGCCGCCTGCTGGGAATCCTCATCATCCCCGTCTTCGCCATGATTTTTTTGAACCCTGCTTCCGTGGGAGAGACCTTCGGCCTGCTGCTCAATCCTTTAAAGGAGCTGCCTCCCTCTCAGACCTCCATCGAAATATCGCCCAAGGGCGCCCGGGTCGTCCGCGGCGCCGCGGTAACCATCCAGGCCACGGCCACGGGCGCCATTCCCAAGTCGATGGAGTTGATCCTCTGGTCCGGGGAGACCGAGGGCGGGAAGGAAATCTCCCAAGAGAAGCTCGCCATGGAGCCGCTGGGCTCGGGAAAGTTTTCCGCTACCGTTCAGGATCTGCAGAAAAATCTCCGCTACCGCGCGGTGGCCGGACCCTTTTCCTCCCCCAGCTACGCGATCGAAGCCGTCGATCCTCCCGAGGTCGGCAATCTGACGGTCACGCTTTACCCGCCCTACTATACGGGACTCCCCGCGCAAACTCTCCAGGGCGGGAACGTGGACGGGATCAAGGGCTCCACGCTGCGGATCGAAGCGACGGGCAGCAAGGAGATCGTTAAGGCCAAGATCCTCCTCGACGAAGGCAGAGAGGCGCCTTTGAAAATCAACGGCAGAAAACTTCAGGGCAGCCTGGTATTGCTGCAGTCTCAGAGGTATCAGATCCTGGCGGAGGACGCGCTCGGTTTTCGCAACAACCCCATCTCCTATGAGATCCGGGTGCGGCCGGACGGCTTTCCCTCGGTTGAGATCCTCAGGCCCGCGGAAGATCTCGAAATCAACGGTGACGAGAGCCTCTCCCTGGAATACAGCGCCAGGGACGACTTCGGTATCCAGGAGATCAACCTGGTCATCAGGGTCGGGGATCGGCAGGAAAGAGTGCCGATTTCCAAGGATGGAAACAGAAAGCTAATCGTCAGAGAGCGGTTCAACTGGGAATTGGGAAGACTGGGACTGCGCGAGGGAGAGGAGGCGGCCTACCATCTCGAGGCGCTGGATAATGATGCCATCTCCGGCCCCAAGCTCGGCACTTCGCGGGCGCTGAGACTGCGGCTGAAAAATCTCAAGGGAGAGCATAAAAAAGTCGCGGAGCTGATCCAGGATCTCTCCAACCGGATGGTCGATCTCTTGGCCGAACATCTGGAGACACAGCCTCCGGCCGGAAAAGAACTCCCGGCTGCGCGAGAGCAAGCCGACAAGGGCATGGAACAGGGGCTCCGGGAGATGATGAAGCGCGTCGAAGAGGTGATGGAACGGAGCGAAAAGGACCGCCTGTCGGACTTCTCCACCTGGTCCGACCTCGAGGCGCTCAAGCGCAACCTCGAGTTCACGAAAGAAGAGCTGCTCAAACAAAAAGGTCAAAGCCCCTCCGCCGAAGAAAGGGCGAAGCTGGATGATCAGATATCCTCGGAGCTCGAAAGGATGTCCCTGCTGGCGGAGGAGATCAACAAGAGGCTCAAGGCCCAGGAGATGGCCGCCGCGGCGCGGGATCTCCTGAAGAGTCAGGAGCGTCTCCTGGACTCGCTGGAGAGAATGAAGAGCGGCGACAAAAATCTGGACGCCATTATGAAGGAGATCTCGCAACTGGCCAGCCTGCTCAATTCCCTGCAGCAGAACCTCTCCCAGATGGCCTCCCGTCTGCCCGATGAGTTCGTCAACAATGAGGCCGTGCGCGGGCTGAGCTTCAACGAGATGTTCTCGGCCCTGGAAGAGATCCGGAAAAAGCTCATGCAGGGAGATATCGAAGGGGCGATGCAGCTCGCCCGCGAGCTCTTCAACCAGATGGCCTCCATGGTCGCCGCTCTGCAAAGCGCGCAGCAGTCGGCCATGTCTTCCATGATGGGGCGGATGCAGGGCGAGATGACGCGCTCGACGAACGAGTTGCAGGAGATCGCGCGCGAGCAGCAGGAGATCCTGGTCGAGACGGAAGGGATCAACAAAAAGGGTCTGGGAGAAAGGGAGGATATTTTGAAGGAAAAACTGGACCGGTTCCTCGCCAAGGCGCAGGAAGAGCTGGCCGGCCTGGCGGAGCTCTTCCCCGACGACGAGATGGAAGGCCGCGCGGGAGCCGAGGCGGATCAGTTGGACGAGGCGACGCTCAATCACCTGGTGAAAAATATGATCTCGCGGCTTTTGAAAAAAGATTTCTCCGGCTTTGCCGAGATCACGGAGATGGCCCAAAAGGAGCTGGGGAAAAAGCGCACCGCCCAGCAGGAACAAAAAGGGAAAAAGGCCGAGGCCGGTCTCAGGGGGCTCAAGGCGGGCCTCGAGGGGCTGCTGGGAGAGCCGCTGGCGGCGCTTAGAGACGAAGAAAAGAAAAGGCTCCGCGATCTCTCTCAACGCCAGGGGATTTTGAAGGAACGGACGCAGGAGCTGCACGAGAAGTTAAATTCGCTATTCCAACTCTTCCCATCGCTCGACCCCCAGATCACGAAGAATATCCAAGAGGCGGGGAGCGCCATGGAAAATGCGCAGGGCCGTCTGGGCGATCTCGATGCCAAGGGCGCCGTCCCGCCCGAGCGCGCCGCCCTGGAACGGCTCTCGCAGTCCCAGCAGCAGATGCAGACCTCGATGCAGCAACTCGCGCAGCGGGGACAGCTGGGAAATCTGCCGGTCTCCCGTTTCGTCCGCAGCGGCCGGTTCCTCCCCCCCGGGATGCTTATTCCCCTTCCCGGAATGGCCGAGTTTCCTCAATTCGACGTCGAAGGAGGAACTACAGGCCTGGACATGGAAAGATTCCGCTTGCCGGGAAAAGAGGACTACAAGGCGCCGCGCAGTTTGCGCGAGGAGATCCTGGAATCCCTCAAAAAAGGGGTTCCTCCCCAGCTAAGAGAGCAGATCGAAAGCTACTTTAAGAATCTGTCAGAGTAATTTTCCCTTGAAGCATCAGCGTATTCACCCTTCAACTTTTTATCCCTTGATCCCTTTAACCCTTGTAGCGCTTCTGACCCTTCTAACCCTTCAACCCTTTATCCCTTTATCTCTTCGCCGCTGAGCCCAGCCAGCAGTTAAAGCAGGCGGAGGAATATCTGGAGGCCTGGCGCTTGCCCCAAGCCGAGGAGATGGTCTCCCGGCTCATGCGCGAAAACGGCAAATCCGCCGCGCTCCTCGATCTCGCCGCCCAGGTGGGATTTTATCAGGGCCGGTATGAGGAGGCCCTGCGCTTGGCGGAGCAGGCGCTGGCGGTCGAGTCTGCAAGCAAGCGGCGCCAGGCTCTGCGCCTGCTGGTCCAACAAACCTACGACACGGCGAAAAAGCTCAAACGTTTTGAGAGCGCCCATTTCATCCTCTACCTGGACGAAGAGAAGGACGGAATTCTGGCGCCTCACGCCCTGGATACTCTGGAAAAAACCTACCGGGCTATCGGCCAGGCGATGGGCTACTTCCCGCAGGGGAAAGTCCGGGTGGAAATAGCCCCGGACGCGGCTTCGTTCAACGCCATCTCTACCCTCTCGCTGAGGGATATCGAGGAGACCGGCGCGGTAGGGCTTTGTAAATTCAACAAGATCATGACCATCTCCCCGCGCGCCCTCATGCACGGCTACCGCTGGCTCGATTCCCTCAGCCACGAATACCTTCACTACGTCATTGTCGGCTTGAGCGGAAATAAAGCACCGATCTGGCTGCACGAGGGCATGGCGCGATTCTACGAGACCCGCTGGCGCCATCCGGAGCCGGTCAAGGGAAACGAAGATTACCTCACCCCTTCCAATCAGACTCTTCTGGCCCAGGCGCTCGAAAAAAATAAATTCGTCGGCTTTCAAAAGATGGAGCCCTCGCTGATCTACCTGGAGACGCCGGAAGAGGTCCAGTTGGCCTACGCGGAGGCGGCCTCGGCGATCGATTTTCTGGTTCGGCGCAAAGGTCATGCCGGCATCCGCGAGCTCCTGTCCGAGCTGGAGCAGAGGCCGACGCAGGAGGCGATCGAAAAGGTGCTGGGGAGCCCCTATGCGGGCTTTGAGACGCAATGGAAGAATTTTCTCAAAGCCAAGGGGCTCAAAGAGATCGAGGGGAGCCGGGTGCGCAGGCTCAAGGTCAAAGGAAGCCAAAAGGAAGACGAGGAGAGCGTGGAGCTTAAAGAGATCCAGTCCGTCGTCGCCCGCAACCGCACCCATCTGGGAGACCAGCTTTTAGCAAGAGGGAGAATCATCGCCGCCGTTCAAGAGTACCGGCGCGCCTTGCAGGCGAGTCCCCATTCCCCTATTATCCTCAACAAGTTGGCGCGGACTTTGATTCAAGACGGCAGGCACGAGGAGGCGCTGCCCCACCTCAGAAGGGCGCAGGATCTCGAGCCCGACTCCGCCAATACCTATATTCAGTTGGGGCGTCTTTACCATGCGACGAAAAACTTTCCCACGGCCAGGGACGCCCTGGAGGAGGCCGTTCAGATCAACCCGTTTGATCCGGCCATTTACCGCCTCCTCTCCGACATCTACGCTGCGTTGGGCGAACAGGATCAGGCAAAGGACGCCGGGACAACTCTAAACCGGCTCATGGGGACGAGATAAAGAGGAAAAACGAATGGAGCCAATCGAAATCAGAGACCAGGAGATCGCGGCGATCGAAGATTTTGCGGCCAAGAGAGACGCGATGCTGGGCGAGATCCGCAAGGTGATCGTGGGACAGGAAAAGGCGATCGAAGAGGTACTGATCGCCCTCTTCTCCAGAGGCCACTGTCTTCTCGTCGGCGTTCCGGGCCTGGCCAAAACGCTTCTGATCAGCACCCTCGCGGAGATCCTGGATCTGGAGTTCAACCGGATTCAGTTCACCCCGGACCTGATGCCCTCGGACATCACCGGCACGGACATCTTGCAGGAAGAGGCCTCGGGCAGAAGGAAATTTCAATTTCTCAAAGGGCCGGTCTTCACCAACATTCTCCTCGCCGATGAGATCAACCGCACGCCCCCGAAGACGCAGGCGGCCCTGCTCCAATCGATGCAGGAATACAAGGTGACCGCCGGCGGAACGACCTATCCCCTGGATCTTCCGTTCTTTGTCCTTGCAACCCAGAATCCGATTGAGCAGGAGGGGACCTATCCCCTGCCCGAGGCGCAGCTCGATCGCTTCATGCTCAATATCGAAATCCAGTACCCTCCCTTCGAGGACGAGGTCCAAATCGTGATGCAGACCACCTCCGTAGGCAAGCCCACGCCCCGCAAAGTCATGGATGGCGCCGCAATCCGAAGCTACCAGGAGCTGGTGCGCCGGGTGCCCGCCTCTCCATTCGTCGTCGAGTATGCCGTATCTCTGAGCCAAAAATCCCGTCCGCAGAATCCTGCCGCTCCTCAATTCATCAGGGACTACGTGGAATGGGGCGGCGGACCGAGGGCCTCGCAATACTTGATCCTTGGAGCCAAGTCCAGGACGATTCTTCAGGGCCGGTACGCCGTGTCGGTCGAAGATATCCAGGCCCTGGCGCCTTCCGTTCTGCGCCACCGCATCATCCCCAACTTCAAGGCCCAGGCCGAAGGGCTCTCCTCTCGCGACATCATCGCCCGCCTCTTAAGCGAGGTGAAGCCGTCGGCGGATGGGAAGGGGGGGAGGTAGTTACCTGTCAACAGGAGCGACCATCATACATATGGGTAAACTCGGAAGAAAGGCCGAGGGGGGCTTCACCTTGATCGAGCTCCTCGTCGTCATCGCGATAATCGGCGTCTTGGCCGCCATCGCTATCCCTCAGTTTGCCGCTTACCGCCGCCGGGCGTACGACACCGATGTCAAGACCAATATCAAGAACGCCGCCGTTTCCCAGGAGTCGTACTATACGAACAAGGAAACTTACACCTCTGCTTTGACAGATCTTACATCCTGGGGTTTTAAACAGAGCGTCAATGTGAATGTTACTCCGACTGGCGCGCAGACGACGTATGTCGTCAGCGGCGGGGCCACGGCCGGATGCTCCTTGAATACCGGGACCTGGTCCTTTGCCAACAGCACCGGCATCACTACGGGAGCGCTCTGCAATTAACCGACCGCTCCCGGAGGTTGGCCAACCCGCTTGAATGGAAACAAATAAAACCGACGGCGAAAAAAGTTATTTTGATCCGCTGGTCCTGGCCCGTCTATCCAGCCTCTATCTCAGGGCGCGCTGGGTCGTGGAGGGGGTCATGTCCGGCATCCACCGCAGCCGCTCCAAGGGCTTCAGCGTGGAGTTCGAGGAGCACCGGGAATACTCGCCCGGAGACGAAATCCGGCGCATCGACTGGAAGGCGCTGGGAAAGTTCGACAGGTATTTCATCAAAGAGTACGAGGACGAAACCAACCTCAGGGCCTATCTCATCCTGGACTCCAGCGCGTCCATGGATTACGCCTCTAACGGGATTTCCAAGTTCGAGTACGGCTGCATCCTCACCGCCTCTCTCGCCTATCTCATATTGAAGCAGCAGGACGCCGCCGGGCTGGTGACTTTCTCGAACCGGATCGAATCGTTCATCCCGCCCAAGGCCAAGCGGGGATACCTGATGGAGATCCTGCACGCCCTCGAGGGGCGAAGGCCGTCCGGAGAAACCAACGTGGGAAAAATTCTCCTGGAGATCGCGGGGAAGATGAGGCGGCGGGGTCTGGTGATTTTGGTATCCGATCTATTGGACGAGCCCGAGGAGATTCTCAAGGGGCTTCGCCTCTTCCGCTTCAAGGGCAACGATGTCGTCGTCTTTCACCTGTTGGATAGCGCGGAGCTCGATCTCCCTTTCGACGGCAACATCCTCTTCGAGGATACGGAGCAGGCCGATCTCAAAGTTACCGCCGACCCCCAAGCGATCCGCAAGATCTACCGAAAGGTCGTCGAGGAGTTCATCGATCACCTGCGAAAAGAATGCCGCCAGAACTCCATCGACTACCAACTGCTCTCGACCTCGACCCCGCTGGATCACGCCCTGGTAAGCTACCTGAGCTGGAGAGGGTAGAGAGATTCCATGTCCCTTTTTTTTCTCCAGCCGGTCTATCTGTTGGGATTAATCGCGACATCGATCCCCGTCCTGATTCATCTCCTGAACCGCCGCCGGCTGAAAAGGATACGCTTCCCGGCGGTCCGCTTCGTCCTCCTCTCCCAGCGCCGCATCTCCCGCACCTATCGCCTGCGCCACTGGCTCCTCCTCGCCCTGAGGACCTTCGTGGTCTTTCTCTTAGTCCTGCTGCTGGCCCATCCTATCTTCCAGACCGGCGTGGGACTCTTCGCCGGCGGCGGTCCGCTCTCGCTGGCGATCATCCTGGACAACTCTCTCAGCATGAAATGGAGCAAAGGGGGCGAAGGGTTTAAGCAGGCAAAGGAAGCGGCCCGTCTGCTGATTTCCTCCCTTCAGGACGGAGATCGCGGAGCCGTGGTCCCGACCAACGCACCGGATCAAGGCCGGATTCGTCTCAAAGGCGAGAAAGAAATTCTGCTGCGCGATCTGGATGCCATCCAGATCGCCGCGGGAACGGCCGACTTTGCTTCGGCCCTGGGCAGGGCCTACGAGCTTCTCAAAGAGCCGGCCGCGCAAAAGGAGATCTGGCTGATGACGGATATGGCGCTGACGGGCTGGGAAAATTTCACCCTATCCACCCTGGGACAGCGCGATCCCCTGATTCCTCTAAAGATCGTTAAAATCGAAGGCCAAGGGGAGTCTTTAAATGCGACTATCAAAGAGGTAAAGATGCGGGGGCATGGAGTGGGGGTGGGGCTGCCTGTCGAGCTGGAGGCGACGGTTGTCAACTTCAGCGGCAGGGAGATCAAAGATATCCTCGTGCAGCTAAATATCGACGACCAAAACAGAGAACAAAAATTGATTTCTCTGCCGCCAAAAGCGGAACGGGAGATAAGCTTTGTCTTCAACTTAACTCAAACAGGAGACCATCGCGGCACCGTGACGCTTAAAAAAGAGGCCCTTGCCGGGAATCCCATCTCTTATTTTACTCTTCAGGCCCAGGACAGGCTTAAGGTCCTGGTCGTCGATGGCGATCCGCAAACTTCTCTTGTCCAAAGCGAGACATTTTTTCTCACCCGCGCCCTCAATCCCGCGGCAGAACGGGACTCATCGCTTTTTCTCCCCACCGTGATCATTCCGGAAAGTCTGGGCGCCGTCTCTCTGGATTCCTATCAGGCCTTGATCCTCTGCAATGTGCCGGTACTGCCCGACGCGTTTCTCGCCAGGCTGAGAGAATATTTACGCAAGGGAGGAGGGCTCCTCCTCTTTCTCGGAGACCGCACCCAGGCGGGCGACTACAATGCCAAGCTCTTTGAGTCGTACCCGGCGCTGCTGCCGGCCAGAATCGGGGAAAAAAAGATTCTCTCCGAAGCCGCGGCGGAGAAGATCCAAGGCGTGGACACCACCCATCCCGCCCTGCAGGGTTTTACCGATGAGATCCTTAAGGAATCGCTCAGATCCGCGAAGGTCCAGGGTTACTTCCGGACCGAGATCGCCGCCGGAGCGACGCTGCTCTCCCTGGCGAACGGAGCGCCCCTTCTGGTGGAAAAAAAGGGCGGGCCCGGCCGGCTCCTCTTCTTCACCACCGCCGCGGATCGGGACTGGAGCGAGCTGCCCTTGAAGACCGCTTATCTTCCGCTCATGCAGTCTCTCGTGAGCTATCTCGCCGGTGGAAAACGGGGCACGATGGAGCCGGGCATATCGGTTGGAAGCGCCGAAATTTTTTCCTTTCCCCCCTCCTACGTGGGCAAGAGCCTGAGGATCATCAAGCCCGATCTGAAAGAGAGGGAGATACCTTTTACGCCAAACGGAGAGAAGGCATCGGCCTCCTTCCAGGAAAATGATCTTGCGGGAATCTATCGCCTCTCACTCCCCCCGGGAGAGGCTCCGGGGGCGCCGCAGATCTATCCGGTCAACTCCCCTTTCCTGGAATCCCGTCTGGAGGCGATCGGGGATCGGGATCTCCAGGCCAAGCTCGGCGCCGTCCGCGCGGAGATCCTCCCCCTCGAATCCCTCGAAAAAGGGGGAAAGAGGACGGATCTCTCCCTTCCCTTATTGTTTCTCTTGATCGTCACCCTGGCCTCGGAAAGCTGGCTGGCACAGAGATTTTAATGGATGCCATGCATCGAAGAGACTTCATCCGCATGATCTCGTATGGCCTGCTGCTGGCGGCCGGACTTGCGCCCAGGAGAGTCGAGGCCGGCCAGCCCGGCGAAAAAGGCAATCTCACGCGCTTTGTCTTCGCCCAGCTTAAATACCGGGGGGGAGACTGGAATCCGCATCCCCTGGCCGTGACCCCGCTCATGGAAGAGCTGATGGAGCGCACGAGCGTCGAGGCCGCGCTCTCCCGCCGCGAGATCAGCCTGACGGACCGGGATCTCTTTTCCTACCCTTTCCTCTATATGGCCGGGAAATATGACTTTGAGCCTTTCACCGACGAAGAGGTCGAGATCCTCCGGCGCTTCCTCTCCTTCGGGGGCTTTTTACTAGCCGATGACGCCCTGGGCCAGCCCGGCTACGGCTTCGACAAGAGCCTGCGCCGGGAGATAAAGAGAATTTTCCCGGACAAAGAGTTCAAGCGCCTGCCCACCGGCCACGCGGCGCTGCGCAGCTACTATCTCCTGCGAAGAATCGGCGGGATGAGGATCATCCATCCCTATTTGGAAGGGATCAACGTGGGCAACGCAACGCCGGTCATCTACTGCCACAACGACCTCGGCGGCGCCTGGGAGAGAGATCAGCTCGGTAACTGGCTGAATCCGTGCACTCCCGGAGGCCAGGAGCAGAGGAGGGACACCTTCCATCTCGGCATCAATCTCATCCTCTATTCCATGACGGAGAACTATAAGGAGGACCTGATTCACGTTCCCTTCATCCGGCGGAGACTATCCAGGTGAAAGCATGAAAGAGCTGTTCTTTGTCGGCAACCTTCCCTGGTGGCTCATCCTGCTGATCGGCCTGGGAGCCTCGGCTCTCCTTGTCCAGCAGTTTCTAAACCTCCATCAGCGGCTCGGCGCAAAGCAAAGCTGGCTGTTAATTTCTTTGAGGGGCCTCGTCTATGCCCTGCTGGTATTTTTCCTCTTGAGCCCCGGACTAGTGCAAAAACAAGTCACCAAGCTGCGCCCGCCCCTTACTGTGATTCTCGATAGTTCGCAGAGCATGGGCTTTCCCGCGGCCCCGGCGCAGAGCGCCGACGGCAAGCAGGCGAAGAGCCGGATCGAGCTGGTAAAGGAAAAACTTTTAGCGGGAAAGGAACCTTTGCTCCAGAGGCTGGCCCGGGATTACGATCTCCGCCTGTATCAGCTCAGCACCCGCCTGGAGCCGACCGCGCCCGCGTCGCTGCCCCGGCTGGAAGCCAACGGCAGAGGCAGCCGCCTCCTGGAAGCGCTGCGCGAAGCCGCTCGCGCCGGCGGGGAACAGTCCGGGATTATTCTCTTCAGCGACGGAATCACCAACGGGGAAAATAGAGTCTTGGACGAATCGATCCCGTTCCCGCTCCCCATCTTCACGGTCGGCGTCGGCGAAGTCAAAGGATTCACGGATCTGCGCATCGCCGATGTGAGCGCTCCCGAGTTCGCCTTTCGGGGAAGAGAACTCAAGCTCGACGTCACCATCCAGGCCTACGGCCTTGCCGGCAAAACCGTCCCGCTCTATTTCAACCGGGGCGGCAACCTCGTCTCCAGCCGCAACATCACCATCGACCGGGATCCTTTTGAGCAGCGGCTGACCCTCAGCTATACCCCCAGGGAGATCGGCCCGCACAGCTTCTCCCTGAGCCTCCCCCAGCAGGAAGGAGAGCTGATCGCACAGAATAACCAAAAAGAATTCAAGATCGAGGTGCAGCGCGATAAGATCAGAGTGCTCACCCTCTCCGGAGCCCCTTCCTGGAATTATCGCTTCCTGCGCATGGCCTTGAAACAGGACCCCTTGATCGATTTAGTCTCTTTTGTTTTTCTCAGAACCCCCACGGACAGCGTCGACGTCCCCGACAGCCAGCTCAGTCTGATCCCTTTTCCCATCGATGAGATTTTTCTGGAAGAGCTTAAAAATTTCGATTTGATCGTCTTCGACGACTTTTCCCACCGCGCCTATTTCAATGTCCTCTATCTGGAAAGGGTGAGAGACTTCGTCCGCGACGGCGGCGGCTTCGCCATGTTGGGAGGGGCCCGCTCCTTCGACAGCGGCGGCTACGCCGAGAGCCCGCTGCGCGAGCTCCTGCCGGTCGAACTGGACGGCAAGGGCGGCTTTCAAACGGGAATCACGCTGCGCGGCATACTGACGGCTGCCGGCAAGACGCACCCCATCGCCCGCCTGCTGCCGGATCTTCGAGCCAACGAAGAGGCCTGGAAAAAGATGCCTCCCCTGACGAGCCTCAACCAAATCGCCCGGGCCAAAGGAGAGGTGCTTCTTTCGGCTGCGCCGGACGGCGCCGGCGGCGGCTC
>Ga0105164_10002226_pt1 | contig 12035 bp, 9 predicted proteins | sample VDWuncwatermetaG_FD_89674 | JGI IMG/M metagenome (GOLD analysis project Ga0105164, IMG submission 89674) | Wastewater microbial communities from Netherlands to study Microbial Dark Matter (Phase II) - VDW unchlorinated drinking water | ecosystem: Environmental > Aquatic > Freshwater > Drinking...
CAACTTCCTTGACCGCATAAGCTTTAAGCTCACTTTAAATCCGCTGGGTTTTGAAGAAACCAGGGAGATGATTGAATTCCGCGTCCGGCAGGCCGGCTATAAGTCAAGTATGCATATATTCCTGGATGAGGGGGTCAAGGAGATTTTTCAGTATAGCCGCGGTTATCCCCGGCGTATAACCATGCTTTGTCACCGCGCCCTGAAGGCGCTCGTGTTAAGGAAGAGGTTCGCAGTGGATGCGGCGTTGGTAAGAGAACTTGTTGATGAGGAAATAAAATCGGGATGGCACCGGAAAGACCTGTTACTCCAGAAAAACAGCTACTCAGGTTAATTGAGGAACACAAGGCCCAGAAGAATACCTCCACCGTTCAGGTGCAGGCCTTAGAATACCACCATCTCAGTTTTTTGTCTTTGGGGGCGTGGCTGGGAAGATTTTCTTTTTTCAAGGATTGGCTGCAAAAGAGGCTGCATGAAATAAGGAGGCAGCCTTTTGATATTAAAATTATAAATCAAGCGGCCGTTGTCTGTGTATATATCCTGGCCGGCTATTTCTCATTTGATTTTATTTCTTCTCTGGCGGGCTTATGGAAAATTCCCAATTTAGAGATTATATCCTCTGAGAAGATCAGGCCTTTGAGTTTCCGGGAAAATTCGGTTTTGAAGACAGCCGCCTCTTCCTATCTTGAAGGTGTCAGGGGAAGGGATCTCTTTAAAATCGGCCAGGGGACCGGCATGGCAACAGAAAATAAGGAAGTTAAAGGCCCATCTCCCCAAGCGATGGATGCTTCGGCAAATTTGAAATTGGTAGGAATCTCCTGGTCCAGCGATCCTGATGCGATCGTTGAAGACACCAAAGCCACCCGGACTTTTTTTGTGAAGGTGGGGAACATGATCGGAGAGGGGAAGGTACAGGCCATTTTTAAAGACAGAGTGATCTTAAGGTATGGCGACCAGGAGATCGAGTTAAAATGAAAAATTTAATGGTTTTCGTCATGGCCATGGGTTTGTGGTTATGGGCGGGTGGGAATCTTTACGCCGTTGTTTCTCCCGCGCCCCAGAAGGTCAACGAGGTTTCTCCTATTCCCGGTGGTATAGAAGGAAAGATTTCCCTGGATTTACGCAGTATTGACATAGTGGATGCTCTTAAATTTTTATCTACCAAGGTCGGATTGAATATCATTTCGACCAAGAATGTCGCCGGCAGGGTAACGCTCACGGTTGATAACGTTCCCGTCAAGGATGTATTTGATATTATGTTACGTTCCAACGGCCTGGCGTTCATCAAACAGGGAGACATCTACAATGTGATGACTGACGATGAATACAAAGCAATCTATGGCAGAAAATTTTCCGATGTGCGTCAGGTCAAGACTTTTCGACTCCAGTATGCCATACCCGACCAGGCCTTTAGCATGATGGATGTTTTGAAGAGCGATGTGGGCAGGGTGCTCGTTGATCCGGATTCAGGGACTGTCCTGCTGATGGATACGCCGGATAATATCAAGAGGATCGAAAAGGCCTTGTCGACGCTGGAGCAGAAAAATGTGGTGCGGGTTTTTGATCTTAAATATGCCAGGGCCAAGGAGGTGGAAGAGCAGCTCAAGGGTCAATTAGACGGTAAAAAGGTAGGTTCCATCAAGGCCGATGATCGTTCTAACCAGGTTACCGTCCAGGCCCTGCCCGAAAGGATGAGCGCTATCGAACGCTTGATCGGATCCATGGACAAAAAAACCAAAGAGGTCCTTATTGACGCCAAAATCATAAAGATTTCGTTATCGAACGCGCTTGCCTCAGGGGTGGACTGGGAAGGATTATTCAATGTGGGCTCAGCATTAGGCACCGACTATCTCGGTTCGTTTCCTTTCAGCGTTATACAGGCGTCTACCGTGGCAGCCCAGTCGCGGCAGAGTTTTCTTAATGCTAATGGCGGTAGTATCGGCTCCGGCCTTCCTTTCAGCGGCAATACCGCAACCGCCAATGCCAGCCAGCCGGTCCATCCAGGTCAAATTGATGTTGGTATCATCAATAAGAAAAGGGATTTTAATACCGTGATTAAGTATCTTCAGACGATCGGGAATTCCCAGGTCCTTGCCAATCCCAAGCTGGCGGTGATCAATAACCAGGAAGCCAAGATCCACATCGGAGATCGCCAGGCCTATGTGACGAGTACCACGACCACCAGCACGGCCACCTCCAGCGTTTCCGAAGAGGTTACCTTCATAGATGTCGGTATTCAGCTGTCTGTGACCCCCACCATCAATGACGATGGCTATGTCACTATGAAGATCAAGCCCGAGGTGTCGAGCGTTACCAGCTTCCTCACCACACCAAGCGGCAATAAGATCCCCATCGTTAATACTTCCACCGCGGAGACGACCGTCCTGACAAAAGACGGCTCTACGATTATCATCGGCGGCTTGCGTCAAGACGAAAAGGACTCAAGTTCCAATGGCATCCCTTTCTTAAGCAAGATCCCTTTTATCGGTTGGGTTTTTCAATCAGGGACCAAGACAACGGTAAGGACGGAATTATTGGTTATGTTGACTCCGCATATCGTCACCGGAGATACCTTGGTCACCGGAGATGAAAGGGAGTTTGGGGTCAAGCCCGGCAAGGAATATCAGTCCTACAAGCCGTTTCTCGCTGGTACCGATTTGGGACCCGGCCAGCATGTTATCGAAGAGAAGTTGAAACCTTATCAGGAATACGGTGACCTTAAGCCGCAGTTCAAAGAACTGGCCCCGGCTATCAAAGGAGGCATCAGTGAATAAATTTAAAATAATGGCCGTCGTTGTTTTAATCTGCATCTTTGGCCAGGGCGCGGCAGTGTTTGATTTTGTGGACAAAGTCGTAGAATCCAGCCCGAAGTATAAAGAATTGGATAAACACCTTCAGGAGTTGAGCGCTAAATATGCCGCCGCAGTCAACGAGTTGGAGACGATTAAGGTCGACCGCGACAATATTCTCGTTCAGATAAAAAGCCTTTTGGGGGACAGGGCGAAAGCAAAAGAACTCGAAGAGGTAGTGCAGAAGGCGAAGACAGAGGCAAGCTCAGCAGAAAAGGAGTTGGGGCAGGCAAAAGAAGAAATAAATAAATTACAGGCCGCGCAGGCCCAGCTGACCAAGGAAAGAGACGAGCTTAAAATTGATTATGAGAAGTTGGCAAGCAATACTCGTATACAAAAGCTCAAGACCCGTATAGAAGAGCTTAGAACCAAGAATTCCGCTTTACAGAGAGATTTGAACAGAGAGGCTGCCAAGGCCCGGGCGAAAGAGCGGGAAAATTCCCGTTTGACTGAAAGAGAGAACAAAGGGGATGTCGCCCGTGATCGGCTGACAGACCAGTTGAATGACTATAAGAAAAATTACGCCGGGGCAGTCAGGAAAAACAAGGTGATGGAGTCTAAGATAAGCCAGACGCCGGCCAAGTTCACCGAGATTGCCCGTCAGAATAAGGTCCTTTTAAGGCAGACTTCTGAGATGCATTATAACCTGGGAGTGTTTTATACCAAGAACAAGGAATATGATCGTGCGGTAGCGGAATTCGAGAAGTGTATCGAGATCAATCCCAACGATGCCTTTGCCCAGTTTAATCTCGGGTATATCTATTCCGAATATCTGGTGAACCGCAAGATGGCGATGGAGCATTTCCGCCATTATTTAAGGCTGGCCAAGAGCGACGATCCCGATGTGGATTGGGTGAAGAAATACATGCTTACGTGGGAGACGTATGACGGCAAAATGCCGATGCAGTAGGGGCGATTTGTTGGTCACAGGCACACAGGAGCACAAGAGCACAAGAAAAAAGTGTTTACCTGTGTACCTGTGTTCTGGTGCACCTGTGCTCTAAAGTTAGAATAGAGTTTAACGTGTAGCATAACAAGGAGGGGAAGATGGGTAAAATAGCAGCAGGATTAGCGGTCATTGCAGTTTTTGCAGCGTCCAACTTAGGGTACGCCGGATTCTTTGACTCGGGCAAGCCAGCGGCAGACCAATCATCATCTTCGGCACCCAAGAAGGCGGCTCCGTCTCCAGAACTGCTGGCGAAAAAAGCGGCTGACTTTAATGACACCGAGTGGATCGTCAAAATAGCACCCATGGACGGCAAGGGTCAATCGCAAGAGGATACGTTGACTTTTATTGACGGCAAGGTGGTTTCCAAGAATATGGGAGAGAAAGGCTACAGCTCCACTAATTTCTCCCCTAGATTATTGGATGACGGGACGACCTTTAGCTGGGAAACCATGCAGACCTCCGAGAAGGATGGTATCGCCTCTTGGCGCGGGGACATAGGATCTGATGGGGTCATGCGCGGTGTCATCAGTAAACGCGACAAAAAAAATAATGGCAGCGATTTTACTATCGTAAGCGTGAGCAGCAAGAAGATCACTCCGCCAGCGCCTCAACCGGCACCGGCATCGGCGCCTGCTAATGATTAGTTTGTCATTCCCGCCCCCGACAAAAACATTCGGGGGTAAACTCCAGCGGGAATCCATAACAAAATTAATTCTAAAATGGACCCCCGATTAAAACATTCGGGGGTGATATAAGAAATAAGTGAATATGCTTATACGGTTGACCACAACTTCACGTCGGAATCAAAATGTTGGCTCCATCGAAGTGTTGTAATGAAGCGGATAAGCGTATAAGTGAATATGACGAAAGATAAAATTTGGCGGGGACAGCCTGCTTTTATTATTTTAAGCACGGCCTTTTTTTGTCTTTGGGCGGTATCATGCCTGATTTCCTGGAGGACGCTGTGCGGGATAATGATGGAATGGAGTTTTTGAAGGATTTTTATATGGTACGTCAAGAACGCTCAAGAATTGAACAGTGGTTGGAAAATAAAATCGACCGTTGGCATAATGCCCAACGGCCGATAGGAAAAAATAGATTAAGCGGGATGTTTAATGCTTTTGAGGCTTTTTGTCAAAAGTCCCTTTGTTATAAAAATGAGACCATATCCCTATGCCAATCGCGAACAGGGCAACCATTATTGAGAGTTCCATTATTCGTCTCCTTTTTTATAAAACCAGATACTAAACAAAATCAAACCTATGCCAAGTATACCAAAGACGATGCGAAAGAGCAAGGGCAAATCTTTGAAGAAATAGCTGGCAAATCCAACAGTAGTAATGTTTTTGCCCAAATCGCACAGTATTTTAGCGATAAATTCATTAACCATGTCTTTACTGACAGTCATAAAAATAACCTCCTAAATAATGTTGAAAATGATGAAATTAGAGGGGATTATGATCAATCTGCAGGGGGAAACAGAGGAAACAATAATAAGTATAACTCATTTACCGCGCAGATGTCAAGTCTGATTCTCAAAAAAATTATTTTAAGCACGGCCTTTTTTTGTCTTTGGGCGGCTGATGGTATCGCCGCCGAAGAGATTAAGTTCACGGCAACTTTGGACAAAATGGAATATAAAACCGGCGAACCGATCCTCATCACGTTTACTTTGAAAAACGAAAGCAAAGCTACCGTTTATGTCAACAAGCGGTTCGCTATTGGCCCGGAGTCGGTGCCGAAGCAGAAGCGGGATGTCTGTCTTTTAGTGACTTCTCCTTCCGGGGAAAAGCTTACCTCTCCGAATAATTACGAGGCGGGATTACCTAAAAGCGATGATTTTGTATTACTGGAGCCGGGAAAAGAAGTAAAATCGGAAAACCCGCGCAACTTGGAAGGTTTTTTTGAGTTTAACGAGCCGGGGACCTGCAAAATCGTTGCAGTTTACCAGAATTTTTTTGGCCCGGAAATCGGCCTGGAGGTTTTTAGAGAGAAATTGACCTCCCAGCCCGTTTCATTGACGATCATAAAATCGAATTCTACTTAAGGAGGAGACTTCCGTAAGAATATAGAAATTTCTGAGGAGGTTTTATATTTATGCCTGAAAAAGGGTCTTTGAGAGCAAAAATCGGGATTTTATTTAATCAAGGAGAAATGAAATGGAAGCCCTGATTCTTTTTTCTTCTTTATGCGTTATAGGTCTCATTAGTTTGATCGCCGTCTGGATTTACGATCGCAATCATCACAGACCACAGCATCCATAAAGAGGTAATCGCCAATGGCAAAGGGTCACGTCTTTTTATTGGCCTTACTTTTTTCTTGTGAGCTCTGTTCATGGCCATCTCGCGTTCAGGCTTATGATTTTAATGATGTTTTAAAAGTTGAGGTGGTGGGCGATGCTTTTGGTTTACCGGTAAGCCGGAAGGACTTTCTTTATTATTATAAAATAGCTGCTTTGTTCACCCGCCATGGAGACAAGAAAGACCGCACCGACGAGGACCGTCGACAGGAGGCCTGGGAGAATCTGATATTCGTCAAAGAAGCCAGAGCCCTGGGACTCTTCGTCCCTAAAGAGGAATTACACCAGGAGCTTAAACGTCTTTTATTTGAGAAGGATGTGGTGTATGGAGGCGACCAATATGTCCTTTGGGTGGCGGCCAATTTCCACGAGTCCCCGGAAATTTTCGAGCGGCGCATCGAAGACCTTTTGTTTATCAATCAATTGATGAAACTGAAGAGCGACCCGCAGGTGACAGTCACTGAAGCCCAAGTCAAGGAGAACTACTTCAATCAGTATAGTTCCTTTGAGAGCGAATATATTCTGTGGCCCAATGAGCAAGAAGCCAGGGAATTTGCCGCCAAATGCAGAAAGAATCCCCGCCTGTGGAAAGAAACTTTTGATGCCAAAAAACCCCTGGGGCAAAAGGGTGCCGCGTGGATCAATATCATGTCGTTGTCGGCTTTGATCGATTTATGGAAAATCCCCCGGGAGGATACCTATCGCATTTTAAACAGTAAGAAGGGGGATTTTATCCCCGCCAAAAATATTTACGGGGACGTGGTGTTTCGTCTTCTCGACGCTCACAAGGCGGACCTTAAGGATTACAATACAGCCAAACTTCAGCAGGACCGCGAGAAGATCTTGGCTTACAAAAAGCAAAGAATAGTACAGGATTATTTTGACGGCCTTTTTAAACGGGCCAACTTTCATGATTATATAAAAGATAAAGAGGATGCCCGGAAGAAAGCAATGATAAAAGACAAATCTTTTATTGCCATTCAAACCAATCAGGGTAATATAGAAGTAAGATTATTCCCGGACACAGCGCCTTTGGCCTGCGCAAATTTCATCGGGCTAATTGAGAAAGGTTTTTATAACGGTATTATCTTTCACCGCGTCATCAAGGGTTTTATGATTCAGGCCGGCGATCCGACGGGAACAGGCAGCGGCGGAGATACTATTTGGGGCGGCAAGGCTTTTGCCAACGAAACGACGGACAAGGTCATTTTCGACAAGCCCGGGATTTTGGCCATGGCCAATGCCGGTGCGGACACCAATACCAGCCAATTTTTCATCACCGTCAACCCCGCGCCGGGGCTTAACGGCCGGTATACTATTTTTGGGGAGGTGGTTTCCGGGATGGAGACAGTCCATAAGATTAATACCGTGGCGACCGACGGTAACGATAAACCAAAAGAAGTGCAGACGATAACCAGGGCGTATGTGGAAATTAAACCGGGAAACAAATGACATTCAGACTTATAAGTCTGAATGTCATCCCCGAATGTTTTAATCGGGGATCCAGTCATGCGTGTCTGGATTCCCGCTGGAGTTTACCCCCGAATGTTTTTGTCGGGGGCGGGAATGACAAAAATGATGCGTGAGAAGAATTAATGATGAACTCTATTTTTCATCACCCAGATATAGAAAATGACAGCAAAAATAATCGCAGAGATGTAGAAAGCGGTCAAATAACCGTTCATGATTAATGTGAATGCTTACGGTGCTTGGGATCAAGGTAAAACAAAATCATGATTCCAGAAACAAACAATAGAGTGGCAATGGCAACAAACATTATTTAGCTCCTTTTTTAGATTTTTCGAAAATATTAATGCTGGCGATGATGAAAACGAATCCGGATATTGTAAAAACAATCCTAAGGACCAGCGGGAGTTTTTCAAAAAAGTAACTGGCAAATCCGACGGTTAGAACCGCTTTACCCAAGTCGGAAACAATTTTGGCGATAAATTCCCACGTTTCATCATGGAACGTAATCATCAGGTTAAGGTTATCATAATAAGGAAGGGCTGTCAAGACTTAGGGCATACGCCCGTACCGGGAAGGGAGAAGAAAAAATGAGATTCTATGGATTAAGGTCATGGTTTGTGATAATTTTAATATTTGGATGGACAAGCAGCGCTTGCGCGCAAGGAGCGAAAGAAGTCCAGGGCACGATCAGCGCCATCGGCAAGAACTATATTTCCGTTGTTTATAATACCGATACGGCTAAGGGCGTTGAATATGAGATGATGCTGCCCTTTGATGAGAACATAAAGTTTGAATATAAAAAGAATCTTAAGGAGTTCGCTGTTGGTGATACTATCAAGATAACGTATGAAGAGACTACGGAAGGCAAGGGAGATAAAGCAGTGACAAAGCGCAAGGCCGCGGTGATTAGTTTTATAAGCCCGGCGCCGGGTCCACTGCAGTCGGGCGGTCAGTAGTGTAGTGAGACACGCATGACTGGACCCCCGACAGAAACATTCGGGGGTGACAATGGAAGTAGCGGGAATGACAATAGGAGGTATTCTATTTTTCGCCGAATTCTAACAGGTAGTATTTTGGCTGCGTTGTTGGCCGCGTTCTTCTGTTTCTCTGCGAAAGCCGAGGCCGCTGTGCAGATCAACCAGGTGTTGAGGGGCAGCTATACTTTTGCTGGAGGCAGTACCGGAATCGGCGGAGAGTCGAGCACCGTCGTTGCCATTGGCGCTACCGTCAATACGGCCCACTCAATCATATTAATAAGTCAGAGCGCCAACTATAACTCCCCCGGCGAATCACTTTTTTCCGCTTCCTTCGATGATAGTTCTCACATTATCATTCAGCGCGGTGTGGCCAGCGATCAAAATAGCACCACCCCTACCGTATACTGGCAGGTCATTGAATTTGGCACCGGCGTAACAGTCACCGCGGGATCCACCACCTTAGGCACCACCACCCTGTCTAAAGTAGTTACCTTGCCCACCAGTCTTACCGATAGCAGTTCCATGGTCATTCTTGGCGGAGGCAACCTCACCGGTATTTTCGAAAATTACTTTTTCGCGCTCGGTAACGCCAACGGCCGCGCCAAGGCCGCCCGCAATGACGAAAACTGGACCGAAACAGCGGAGATCACGACTTACGGCAGTTCTCCTCAACTGACCATCTCGCGTACTACCGATTCCATAGACTGTTCGACGACGCATCTTGCGGTGACGGTGTATTATCAGGTGATTTCATTTGACTCGGCGGTAAGTATCCAGCATAACACTGCCGGTAGCCCTTTGACCATAACCACCACTGCGGCCACAGCCACAGCTACGGTGACGTCGGTAAACACGGCTAAATCAGTGTTGTTTTTTACTGAAGCCGCTCCGACCCCTGCAGCTGCGTGCGCTGCCGGTCAAGGTGTGGAATCAGACTATTCCCTAAGCGGCGTGATTACCAATGCCACCACCTTGACCTTTACCCGTGCCACCACCGGCAGCACATCGTCAACACAACCGTTGAATATTGTCTGGTATTTGTTGACGTTTACAGACGCGACAACAGTCCAGAGCGGGACTTTAAGCAGCGCCACTGGCACAGCTTCAGCCACCTTGTCCCCGGCGGTAGACCTTACTCATAATTTCAGCAATATCTCGGTCTCCGGCGCCAGCGGGGACACCACTACCGGCCTCCCTGATGTGCTATGGGGGCAAGCGATTACCAGCACTACCAATTTAACTGCCACCCGCGGCAACTCCGCCGGCACCGCGGCTGCCACCATTCCGTATTTTGTGGTCCAACCTCCGTTGCTCAAATTAGTCACTCCTGCCGGCAGTGAGAGCCTGTTTATCCACAACAGTTTTAATATTACCTGGACAGCAGCTGCTTCGGTGGCTAATGTCAAACTCGAATATTCCCCTGATAACGGAACTACGTGGAAAACCATCATTGCCTCCACGGCTTCGGCGGCTTCCACGGTCAACAGCTATACCTGGACCGTGGGATATGACTCCACCAGCACCGCCATATTCCCAACTTTGGAAAAAGCCACCCAGTGTTTGGTCAGGGTCACGGATACGGCCAATTCCGCCAATACGATGACTTCCCCGGTTTTGACTATTGAAAGTCAATTAGCCATTACCGCGCCCGTCGGCGGAGAGTTGTGGTTTGTGGGGGATACAACCAGGAACATCACCTGGAACTCCTATGGTAATTTTGCCAGCACTGTCTCGCTGCAATATTCCATTGACGCCCCGCATGCCACCTGGACCAACATCACCGGCGCAACCGCGCTTACGGCCTCATCAGGAACCTTTACCTGGGGCACAACTACGGGCAGCACCCCTATCCCTTTAGGGGCCAGTGGTACGACCACAGAGGCAAGAGTGATCTCCAATACGAATTCCGATATAGTATCTGCCAGCCCCTCCAATTTTGAAATTCGCGGAAGTATCAGCATCACCGCCCCTATCTCGACGACCACATGGTCAACAGGTTATGCCCACACCATTACGTGGACCTTAAGCTCCACTACCACCAACGTAGATATTTCTTATTCTCTCAATGGCGGAAACACCTGGACGAGCATTGTCACCAACCAGAACGCGCAGAACATTGACTCCACACACGGTTCATACTCCTGGACCCCTCCGATCGCCAGTTCCAGCACCACCTCCGAGGTCAAAGTCGTTGACCACAGCAATGCTAATGTGCTGGCCACCAGCGCTCTGTTTACCATAACACCGTCTGTCCAGGTTACTGCTCCTGTCGGCGGTGAGCTATGGAGGGTGGGTGAATCTCACCCTATCACCTGGACCCTCGGCGGCAGCCCCCCTATAACCAATGTCACCATTCAATACTGCACTGATTTTACCGGTGCTCAAACCTGGCAGACAATTGCAAGCCCGATTTCCGCCGCCCTGGGTACTTATGCCTGGATCATCCCTGATGCTATCGGCAGTACTCTGGGAGTGAAGGTTGTCAATTATACTGATGCTACTATTTACGGTACATCCGGCAGTTCTTTCACCGTAAAAGGTAATATAGTGGTCAGCGCTCCTAACGGCGGAGAAACCTATCCTGTGGCCTCTTCCCAGATCATCACATGGACTAAGTTTGGAACGATAGGAAACGTAGATATCTATTATTCCACGGACGGCGGAGCAACCTACCCTAATAGTATTACCACCGGTGTTGCCGCTTCAACCTTAAACTATACCTGGGCCTCTGTTCCTGATAATATTTCCAGCACCGCGAAAGTAAAGATCCAATTGCAGTCTGATTCGAGCGGTGTTTTTGGTACCTCCACCGCTAATTTCGCCATTAAAGGGTCTTACACCTTAACCAAGCCCGTTGGAGGAGAGTCATGGGGAGCAGGAACACCCCAGTCGATTACCTGGACCAAGACCGGGACAATAGGAACGGCCAATTTGACATATTCAACGGATGGAGGCTCGACCTATCCCAATACGATTAACGCTTCTGTTTCTTCTTCCACCGGTAGTCCGTACTCCTGGACTGTTCCGTCCACGGCCGGGATCCAGTACCGTGTGAAGATTACGCTCAACAGCGACGCGACCGTCTACTCCGCCTCCGGCTCTAACTTTACTGTCACAGGGTCCTTGACCTTAACCTCTCCTGTTGGCGGGGAGGTGTGGGTTGTGGGAGGACCGGCACAGAACATCACCTGGACGGTGCTCGGCGGTATCGCGAATGCAAAACTCGAGTATTCCACCGACGGGGGCGCCACCTGGCCGGGAAGCGGCCTGATTGTTGCGTCTGTTTCGGCAGCAACCCAGGCCTATCTCTGGACCATTCCGGATGCGATCGGCTCAAATCTCAAGGTACGCGTCAGCGATGCCGGCAATGCCGTTACCAACACGGTATCTACTAATCCATTTACGATCAAAGGTTTATTGACCCTGACCTCTCCAGTGGGAGGTGAGGCCTGGATCGTCGGCACCTCCTATAACATCACCTGGACCAAGTCCGG
>Ga0105164_10002229_pt1 | contig 12033 bp, 8 predicted proteins | sample VDWuncwatermetaG_FD_89674 | JGI IMG/M metagenome (GOLD analysis project Ga0105164, IMG submission 89674) | Wastewater microbial communities from Netherlands to study Microbial Dark Matter (Phase II) - VDW unchlorinated drinking water | ecosystem: Environmental > Aquatic > Freshwater > Drinking...
ACCCTGACCTATCGGGTCGCCTACCTGATTGAACGGGGGGTTCATCCTCAGCAGATCCTCCTGGTTACCTTCACGGTCAAGGCGGCCCGAGAAATGCTCTCCCGGGTGGAGCGCCTTTTGAAATATCATCCTGAAGGCCTTTGGGGAGGAACCTTTCATCATATTGGCAACCTCATTCTTCGACAGCACGCCGAGAAAGTTCGGCGGACGCCGACGTTTGGCATCCTAGACGAGGAAGATGCCAAAGATCTAATCGGGTCTTGTATCAGCGATCTCAAACTCTCTTCCGCGACAATCCGCCACCCGCAAGCAAACGTGCTGAAGTCCATTTTCAGTCTCTCCGTCAATACCTGCCGCCCCCTAGAGCAGATCGTCACAGAGAGCTATCCCCAATTCTCCGAATTCATCCCCTTCATCCAGCGCGTCTCAGACGCATGCCGGGCCAGAAAAGAGAAGGCCAACCTCATGGATTACGACGATCTTCTCTCCATGTGGTTGACGCTCCTTCTCGAGCATCCGGAGATACGCCAATATTACGGCGAACGATTCCGCTATGTCCTAGTGGATGAATACCAAGATACCAACCGCCTCCAATTTGACCTCATCCATCAGATGGGGCAGCAAAGCCGGAACGTGCTTGCCGTTGGAGACGACGCCCAGTCGATCTACGCCTTCCGTGGAGCGGAGGTAAAAAACCTGCTGGAATTCCCCGAGGTTTTCCCCCAAACCACGATCTACCGCTTAGAGACGAACTATCGATCCACCCCTGAAATCTTGCGGCTCGCTAATATCTCCATTCAGTTTAACAAACACCAGTTTCCAAAAGAACTCAAGAGCGTCCAGGAATCCGGACCGATGCCTGCGGTCGTGCCGCTGAACTCATCGAAGCAGCAGGCCTCCTTCGTTGCCCAGCGGGCGCTTGAACTCAGGGATGAGGGAGTCCCCCTCCAAGGAATTGCCGTCCTCTTCCGAGCCCGGTTCCAAGCAGCTGAGTTGGAATTGGAGTTGGCCAAGCGAAACATCCCTTACGTCATTCGAGGGGGGCTCCGCTTCTTTGAACAGGCCCATATCAAAGACGTATTGGCGTTTTTACGCATTGTGACAAATCCCCAGGACGAAGTGTCCTGGGAACGGATCCTGAGACTCCAGGAAGGAATCGGTGCCGCGTATGCCAACCGGATTTGGAATGCCCTCAGGGCCGCCTCCAACCCCCTTGAGGAAGCCCGCCAGGGTAGGGTAGGGGAATCTCTTCCCTCCCGGGCGAAACAGGGCTGGAAACGGGTCTGCCAGACCCTAAAAGAACTCACAAACCGTTCCATCGCCAACCGCCCCGCAGAGATGATTCTGACGGTGCTGCAGTCCGGATATGAAAACTGGCTTCAAACTCATTTCGAAGATGCCCGAGATCGAAGGGAGGACTTGGAGCAATTAGTCAATTTAGCCGCTAATTATCACAGCGTGGATCGCTTTATAGAAGATCTAACCTTGCGGGAGCCATTTAAAGGAGAATCCATCCGCGGATGGGAGGAACCAGACGAGTTCCTGGTCTTATCAACAATTCATCAGGCCAAAGGATTAGAATGGCAGGCTCTTTTCTTGATTGGCTTAGTGGAGGGTCAATTTCCACATCCCAAATCGATCCAGGATCCGGACGCACTGGAAGAAGAGAGGCGCCTTTTTTACGTGGCCATCACCCGCACCAAGCGGGAGCTGTATCTGACGTATCCGATGACCCGGTACAGCTACCAACGGGGAGAGGTGATGATGCGCCCTTCTCTCTTCCTGCAGGAACTGCCGGAGGATTTATGTGAACTGTGGCGGGTGGGAGAAGAACCGACTCCCCCTGATTAGCGTGGACTCTCGCCACGGCCATGCCCTCCAGGAGTGTTCCCACCTCCCGAGCGGGAGTTCCCGCCGTCGCCTCTTTGGTATCCGCCTCCCTCCATTAGGGTAATGCGTTTGTTTTGGCCCCTCACATTGATGACAACCGCCGTCTTCCCATGAAGATGCCGATAGACAGCGTCTGTACCGTTATCCGATTCGATGATCAAATCTTTATCAGCGTTTGCGGGATTCTTGAACCAGGAATAAGGCTTACCCGCAGCCCCATCGGCTCCTGATGAAATCGCATACGATATCGGACCATTCGGTCTGCTGGAGTTATTAAAACCGGTAGCGAGGTTATGCCGCCTATCGAAAGGACACTTCAGCACATTGACATCCCGGTTATAGCAATTAGAAGGTACATAGGTGCTCGATTCCGCAACAGGAGAACCCCACCAGATCCTCCATTGCTCATCCAGATAGGCCAACATGGTGTAGGGACGGGATCCCTCATTGATCACCAGAGCATAGGCCCGATCCAGCGCCTCCGGAGATAGCTCGGCCAAACTTCCGGCAATTGTCCCGGTACTGGCCGCATCCATCTGTACAGCCGCATGCCAGATCTTTTGGTTAATCTCATCCCTCAACATCGCAGCTTGATCTTGGTAGCCCTGATAGCTAAATATGGCTACGGAAGCGATGATCGTCAAAACAACGACAGTAACCATAAGTTCCATCATGCTGAACGCTTTTCGCTTTGACCATTTATGCATCGATAACCCTCCTGTAAACAACCATACCCCGGAATCACCCTTTTTGTCAAGGTACCTGCCGGTTTGACTTTCTCGGAAGGGATGTGATAAGCTTTGTTTTGGAACCTTAAGAGGGAAAACCAGTTACATCAAATGCGTGCCTTCTGGCGTAACGATCATACGATCCGCTTAAGCCTTCTGGGTCTTTTCCTGACTCTTCTCTATCTAACCATCCTGATCCCTATCGGCTTTATCCAAGACGCACGGTCCGCCAGCTCAGATAGTTATTTGAGATGGCGAAAAAAGCTCTTCCCGCCGCCGCGAGAAACTCAAGAGCTCCTGATTGTCACTGTGGACGACGAATCCCAGCGGACCCTCAACCAGAAATGGCCCTGGGATCGGACCGTTTTTGCTGAGTTCCTTCGCCGCATCTCTGCTTACTCTCCAAAAGGGGTGCTATTCGATTTTGCCTTTCAGGGAACGAGCCGGCCGGAATCAGACAACGCCCTCGCTCAAGCGATTGAGACCGCCCCTCCAACGTTTCTCGCGGCTTATCTCGACCCGAAAGGGAACCTGATGCTGCCTCAAGCCCGATTCATCGAAGCGGGGGGAATGCCGGGGCTGATTAATAAGCCTTTGGACCCTGATCAGCGGATCCGCCGGGCGCGGGGGATCATTTATCTGCAGGGTCAAATGGAACCCTTGTTGGCCATTGAGGCCCGGGGGGCTGCCCTCTTATTAGGCACCTCCCAGGATCAAATCCAGTGGGAAAGATTCGTTTTAAACGTCGGCCCGAAGTCTATCCCCACAAATTGGCTGGGTCAGTTTCCGATCAACTATCTGGCTTCCACCCCTGATTTTCAAACGGTCTCCTTCTGGAAAATCTTAAGGAATTCCATTGATTCGGACCAGATAAGAGGCAAACTGGTGATTGTCGGCACCACGCAAGAGATAACCCACGACATGCATCCGACTCCACTGGGCCGGCTGTCTGGAATTGTAATTGAAGGTAACGTCATCCTCAATTTCCTGACAGGAAGATCTCTCAAAATGTTCCCACTGTGGGCAGCCCTCCCACTGGCGCTCCTCTTTGTGATCGGGATACAGCAGCTAAGCTACCGCACCCCTCTTCCCACCGGATTCCTGATCGCTCTCCTGACGACAGGACTGGCCATCGGAGCAGGCCTGGCGCTTTCTTGCTTGGACATCCTTGCCGAATTTGTCAGCCCCATGGTTCTGGGGGGCGCCGCCTGGTTGAGCGGCTTTCTTTACAAGTACCTGGTCATGGCATCCGGAACCCTTCGACTTCAACGCCAAGCGGTCACCGACAACATCACGGGGGCCTTCACAAACCGCTATTTCCAGCTCCGCCTTCAAGAGGAGCTCCGGCAGTTCCATTGGGTTAAACGACCGGCATCTCTGATTCTAGTTCAGGTCGCATCCACTTCCCATCTGCTCCAACATCAACCTTGGGAGGAAGTGAAGCGTTTTCTCTCTTCGCTGGTCCAGACCTTCAAAGGAGTTCTCACTCCACAGAGTTTTATCGGCATCCTACAGGAGGGTCGTTTTGGATTGTTTCTGCCGAATACACCGCTTTCTAAAGCGGAAGAAATCGTGAAGAAGCTGCAGGGCTCAATCTCTTCAACGAGTGGAATTTCCACGCTCAGTCTGGCGAGCACGGAACAATGCCCGTCCCGCGCAGGAAATGCGCTGCTCCGTTGCGCAGAGGCGGCCTTGAGTCAGGCGCTGTCGAAGGGATCCAGGATGGAGGTTTATTCTCCGACAGGGGGCGATGCATCGCCGAAACAAGGAGGAAGCGAAACGGAGGACTCCAGGGGATCGACAAACCTCGATTTGGTCTCATCCGAACTGGAGGAAAGGAATCTGGCACTGGAGAAGGCGCTGACGGAGCTCCGGCAGGTCCACCAACAATTGGAATCCTCTTTTCTTGAGGTCACCAAAACTCTGATCCTGGCGTTAGAAACGAAGGACACTTACACGGCCGGACATCTGGAGCGTGTTTCCAGATATTCCACTCGGCTCGCGGAAGTGCTCCATCTCCCCAAGGAAGAAGTAGAAGCGATCCGGGAGGCGGCCTTGCTCCACGACATTGGAAAGATCGGGCTGCCGGACGAGGTGCTCCACAAGGTTGGAAAATTGACGGATGAAGAAAAAGAAATCATCCGACAACACCTTTCTATCGGGGCCAAGATTCTTGAACCCATGAAGTTTTTCAAGTCGATCACAACTCTCATTTTCCACCATCACGAGTGGTACAACGGGCACGGCTACCCGCACGGACTGGCAGGTGACCTCATCCCATCGGGCGCCCAAATCATCGCCATCGCGGACTCCTTTGATGCCATGACAACTCAGCGGTCCTACAACAAACCGAGAACCCCTCAGGAAGCGTTAGAGGAACTCCGTCGGGGGGCGGGCACCCAATTTAATCCCGCCTTCGTGGATAAGTTTATAGAGGTGATTACCCAGGAAGGACCTCAGCTCGCCGGCTACGCGGCTGCCTAGCCTTTGGAAAACACCCTCCAACTTACTCACCTCATCAAGAGGGAAGCCCTTGCCTTAGGTTTCCAGGCCGTTGGAATCGCCCCCGCTTCCTCCCTTCAAGCAAGAGGAGAGAACCTCGCCCAATGGGTGACATCTGGTTTTGCCGGCCGGCTTCAGTACATGGAGGCCTTCTTTGAAAGGCAAGCCCGCCTCAAAGCAAGCTTGCCGGACCTTAAAAGTATCCTGGTTGTTGCCGTCCCGTATTCAGATAACTCCAGACCTTCTCCGCAACCCGGAACCGGCCGAATCGCCCGTTACGCCTGGGGCAGGGATTACCACCGGGCGATCGATAAACGCTTTAAGAAATTAGAGACCTTTATCCGCACCACCCAAGCGATGGATCCAATCCGAATCATCCGGTCTGTGGATACAACTCCACTCCAAGAGAGGGCGCTGGCTGAGATGGCAGGATTGGGTTTCTTCGGGAAGAATACCTGCCTGATCCAACCCAAGGGGGGTTCCTACTTCTTTCTGGGAGCTCTTTTGACCAATCTGGAGCTGATCCCGGACCAACCCATTCAATGGGACTGCGGAGCATGTACGCTCTGCCTAGAAGCTTGCCCCACGCAAGCCCTGGTGCGCCCTTATGAACTGGACGCGCGCCGCTGCATTTCCTATTTGACCATTGAACTCAAAGAGACCATCGAACCTGAACTAAGACCCTTGATCGATGAATGGCTCTTTGGTTGTGACATTTGTCAAGAAGTCTGCCCCTACAACCGGAAAGCGGAAGCAACTCAATGGCAAGAGTTTAAGCCCCAAACCGGGGCAGGGGTACGATATCCCCTTAAGGAACTGCTGGAATGCCGTTCCGAGATCCAATTCCTTGAACGTTTTGCCGGAACCCCCCTGATGCGGGCCAAGCGGCCCGGACTCTTAAGAAACGCGGCCATCGCTGCTGGAAACAGCAGGGATCCCAATCTGGTCGGCCCTCTTGGAGAATCCCTTTTAACAGATTCATCCCCTCTGGTGCGCCAACATGCCGCTTGGGCCCTAGGGAGGATAGGGTCCTCTAAAGCTAAACAGCACCTCGAGAAAGCCCTAGAAATAGAACTGAATCCAGACGTAAAAACTGAGATCGAAACCGCATTGAGAACCGTCCCAGTTCCGGCTTAAACCTCTTAAACATTACGTATATAACCCGCCACTTCGCCCATTAGCAATGTCTGATAATGTTTATTATGTTAAGTTATATGGGGAACTAAAATTGTATAACCCACTTACTCTATTAGTGTTACACATAACGTCATTCTGGCGTCGAAAACGGATGCCTGGGAAAACAGCCAAGGAGAGAACCTGAAACTACGCGTTCAGAAGTCCTTAGAAAGTAGAGATAAAAACAGCGGGAACCTATCCTGCAGCATTAGCCGTGAAGGAAAAGCGTTCTGACGAAAGTCCCCACAACCATTCCAATGACAATTCCGAATGCCATCGGCCGGCTGAGGTTGAAGTTAAACCATGGAACCATCATTTTCGGAGATTAGTCTACACCGAGGAGATTTAGAGCGTCAACCTTAATCTTTGATGGAGACCCCAACAAGGAAGGTGTGCGTATTGAGGCCGGCGTTGTCTTCATGGAGGCCCGCGTTCGAAATATGAATATGACGATATTCTAGAATGAGCGCCGTTCTCTCTGTCATCCGATACCGGGCCCCTGCTCCCCCCTGGAGGTTAAAATTAGTATCGCTGCGGGTTTCCCGACGGTTGACATTCGCCCATAGGACCCCTGCCCCAGCAAAGAGATAGGGTGAAAAACGCCCCTTGGGGGACTCAAAGGAGTAGCTGAACTGGAGAGGAGTAACTCCGAAGATCGGCCGAACATACGGATGCGAGAAAAAAGCAAGAAAAAGCTCCGGATTCCATCCGAAACGACCCCGATACCAAGAAGACCCCCTTGGTTCTGTCAGAGGAATCGCTAATGACGGATACAGGGGGGTGACTTGAAAATTATTGGGGCGGCTGTTATTGGTATATTGGTATCCATACCCGGTGCGCAATTCCCATCTTTTCTCCTCGAAATGGATGTGGGCAAACGCCTGTTCTAATGGAAAACCCGTTAACAGAACAAGTACCCATGCCAGCACCCTAACACCTACCCGGAAAAAATCTCGTTGGTGTCTCATAAGTGGGAACATTATACAAAAAAAAACAGCCCTCCGTCATCCACAAATGACGGAGGGCTGGTGGTTGTCTGATTAGCAACCGAGAGCTCCGTTTAGCGGAGGCCTAGGAACTTAAGTCCAAAGACCACCACTAGAAGCCCTACTAGAATCGGCAGGATCGTCGCTAGATGCGCCGAGTATACTCCACCGATGACGGTACCAACCAGAATCCCTGTGATTAAATCGTTATACTCCCCCTTCATGGTTTTCACCCCCTTTCTCGAGGAGTGACGCTTGGCCGGCCACTTCCTCCTAAACACCCGAAAACCCCCACTCCACAACGAACCGCCTTGGCAGAATGGGGGTCCTCTTTTCTTCCTTCTATAATAAGTATACCCACCCCTACGAGAGAAAACAAGACGGCCTATTATAACCACATATGAATCAATTAGTTATTGAGCTAAATTTAGACCCCCCAAAGCAGAACGCACCCCTTCCCTGCCACGGCTTGGCATAACTCTTTTCATCAGAATATGTTACAAAATAAGCAATAACCCATTATGCAAAAAGGGTTTGTGAAACCCATAGGAATCAGCTTTCGAGAGGGGCGGGAGTTTCTTCTAAACGCAGTTTTCCGACGGAGCGAAGAGGGCAGAGGTGACATTTCGGATGGGTCCGACAAAGCTCCTTGCCCAGGACAACCAAAAGGGCATGGTATTCGTTGAAAAGAGAGGCATGCCGCGGCAGATTCTTCTCAAAAAGACGCTGGATCTCCTCGTAAGAAGTATCCCAAGAGATGATGCTGTGGCGCGCAAGGATCCGACGGGTATAAGCATCCACGACAAAGGTTGGTTTGTCCAAGGCGTAGAGAAGGATGCTATCGGCCGTTTCAGGACCGATTCCCGGTAGATTCAACAGCTCCTCCCTGACAAGATTTAAAGGGACTTCTTTCATCCGCCGAATCGATCCCCCATATTTTCCGTGGAAGTAACGAACGAACGTCTTTAACCGTTTCGCCTTCTGATTGAAATATCCAGAGGAGTGGATGAGTCTTGCCAAACGACCTTGAGGGATCCGAAGAAGCATGGAAGGATGAAGCAGATGGGCCTGCTTCAAGCGGGCAATGGCAAGGGAGGCGTTGCTCCAAGCCGTGTTCTGCGTCAGGAGTGCTCCCACCACCACTTCAAAGGGAGTTTCTCCGGGCCACCAGTGTTGGGGCCCAAACAGCGCAAAGAGTCTTCTGTAGATCGTCTCCAGCGTTCTCCTATGGGACATCATGGGGACTCAAGGAGGAGAGATGGGAACCGACCAGGAGCCGTACCGTCAAAGGAACTCGCAGTGAAAACACCCCCTCCATGGTTCTTTTGACAAGGGGCGCTACTCTTGCTAAATCCTCCTGGGGGATCTCCAACAGGAGGCCCTCTTGAAAAAGAAGGACAATCCTTGAGTCTCGAGACGCCTCCTGAAGCGCTTGAAAAACCCGGACGATGGAACACTTTAGGAGATCCGCCACAGACCCTTCCAGGAGCGTGGCCACCGCCTCTTTCTCGGCTGCTTCGCGCAAACTGGTGTTAGGGCTGTTAAGCTGAGGAATCTTCCGGGAACGCCCCAACAGAGTCGAAACCTGGGCCTCCCGCTTGGCTTGAATGATCCAGCGTTGAAAGGCCTGCTTGACATCTTCCCCAAACCAGTGAGTCATCAGACTCAGCTTCGGCTCAAGATAAACGGCTTTTAATAAGGTGAAGCCGGGCGGGGGAGCAACGATAGAACAAAGTTGATCTTCCATCTCCCTATCTTCCGGCATAAGAAAGAATCGACCGACCCTGATCTGGCCTGTCCCGGTTGCCGCCTGATGGTAGCCGAGATGGAACCGCCCAGTCACAGGATCCACTCTCTCGCACAACAAGGTCAGCTTCTCCTTTGCAAAACGGACCCAGTCCTGGTACCGGATAATCCGCCCTACGATGGGATGCCGGTCGACAACGGCCTGAAGACTATCGCGGCGTATGGAAACCCTCTTGGTCCGCGTATGGAAAGGGAGAACCAGACCGAGATGCTCTTTGAGGAGACCCCGGATCTCTTTTGGAGAGCCCAAATCGAATCTCCTGCCGGCTAAGTTGAATATCTCTTCGGCAAGCTCCTGGACCCTTTCCCCTGCCCTGTTGAGCAGTTCCTGTGCCAGCTCCCGATCGATCAACACGCCCCTGCCCTCAATCGCAGCCAATGCCAGCAACAGAGGCATCTCCCACTGGATGAACAGATTGTTCAGGCTCGACCGCCCCAGTTCTTTCGACAGCAGCTGATAGAGTTGGAACGTGACATCCGCATCCTCGCAGGCATATTCCGTCACCGTGGGAATTTCCACTTCGGCCATCGTCTTGCCGGTCCCAATCAATTCCTTAATGGGGATCATTTTGTATCCTAAATAGTCTAGGCTGAGCGCGTCCAGGGAATGGCTCCGCCGGTCGGGGTGGAGCAGATAGGAAGCCACCATAGTATCGAAGATCGGTCCCCGGAGGGAGAACCCGGCCTGATGAAGAGAGTGCAGGTCGAATTTCAGGTTCTGCCCGATCTTCATTTTAGCGGGATCCGCCAGGATGGGCCCCAGTCTCTCAAGAATCAGTTCCAGCGGCAGCTGATCAGGCGCTCCGGGGTAAGTATGTCCTAGGGGGACGTAAAAGGCAACATCCCGTTCCACTCCAAAAGAGATCCCCACCAGCTTAGAGCGAGCCGGGTCAAGACCCGTCGTCTCCGTATCAACGGCAAATCGGTCAACCTGATGAAGTCGGTCCTCCAACGCCACAAGCTGATCCTCTGTCAGAACCACCTGATGACGAACTGGACGCGGGTGACGGTGTGGAACTAGATGAGGGAGAAGATCGGTCATCCCGGCCCGGGTAAAAGCCTTTGTGACTAAAGTCGGATCCGGTCGTGAAAACCTGCAGGATTCAAGAGACAAATCCAAACCGGATGGAAAGCGGGCCGGGGACCCGCTCTGTTCCGGGCGCAGAGAACTAAGAGAAGAGCCGATTCGTTTCCGAATCGGAAGCGGCAACTGGTCCAGAGAGGCCCGAAGCCGACTCAATGACCCGAACTGTTTAAGAAGCTTTGCCGCCGTCTTTGGTCCCACTCCTTTGACTCCGGGAATCCTCTCTGATTCATCCCCCACCAGATTCAACCAGTCGGAGATCTGAGAAGGAGGCACCCCATACAACTCCATCACCCGTTCCGGGTCAAAGCGGAGTCCGTCCCGGGCAGGGTTCACCAAGATAATCTCCGGCCCAACGAGTGGAAGCATGCTTACCCGTGTACTGACAAGAGTGGTCGGGATCCCCTTCGGCTTCGCCAGAAGAATGAGGGCAGCAGCCAATTGGGGGATCGAACAACCCGGCTGCTGAATGACTGGAATGCCGGCAAGACGCAAAAACTGTCGAATCTGAGGTAGCTGTCTCCGTAGTTCTGACGCCAACAGAACAGGTTCTTCCAACAGGACAGCAGCATAAGAGGGATCCTCGGATCGGACCAGTTTCAGGACCAGCCCGATCAGTCCATGGGCGGCGGAACGGAAACGGCCTTTTGTCCCCAGCCGTGGAGAAACCGCATAGTAGGCCCGCGCCGCACAGGCATTTCCATCGAAGAGGAGCAGTCCACCGGTCACGAGGAGTGCTTCAGGTTTTGAGAGATCTCCCTGTCTTTCGAAGAACGGAAGCCACCTTCCCCGCTAATCTCGCCTTAGCCCCCTTCCGGTCATCAATCAGGATGTGGGTGAGAACTCGAGGACTCTCCGTCAATAAAAGATGATGGCACCGCTTCACCAGCCCCATCACCTGATCCCAACGTCCCTCCACAGAGGTCCCCATAGGGCCGACCCGGTAGTCCAAACCGCTGGAATCGATCAACCGCATCACCTTCCCCAACCGGCCGCTCATTGAGGTTCCTCCGCCGACCGGAATGACCGAGAATTCCGCAATCATGAGTTCCTTTCCCTCCGTTTTTTTGAAACCCACGTCAGAAGACCATCCAACCCCAGGGTGTTCAAAAGGTCTTTTGGCTCCGCCCAAGCCCGCCGGGCCATCGCAAGACCCAAACCAATGCTATCCAACTGGTCCAGCGAATGGGTGTCCGTAGAGAGAACAAGCTTGACCCCAAGTTCCCTGGCCCGTCTCGCGTGGACATCATTCAGATCCAGCCGCTGGGTATAACAGTTGATCTCAAGCGCTGTGTCCGACCGGCAAGCGGCTTGAAAAACTTCATCCAGATCCACCTCAATGGGCCCCCTCTCGCCAATGAGGCGCGTGGTGGGGTGAGCCAGGAGGGTAACATAGGGGTTGGCGATGGCCTTCAGGATCCGCCGGGTCATCGCTTCCCTCGGCTGCTTGAATGCGGAGTGCACGGCAGCAATCGCCAAATCCAGTTTGGCAAGCAGGCGATCCGGATAATCCATCCGGCCGTCCGGGAGGATGTCCACCTCCGCCCCCATCAGGATCCGAAAAGGAGCCAGCCGCCGGTTCAATTTCCGGACCTCCTCCATCTCCTCCAGCAATTCCGATTCCGTTAAGCCCCCCGCCACCCGAAGCGATTTGGAGTGGTCCGAAAGAAGGATGTAGCGATGCCCTTTGGCCTTGGCGGCCCGGGCCACTTCCTCAATCGAATGGTGCCCATCCGACCAGTTCGAATGGATGTGAAAATCTCCCTTAATGTCTCTCTGCTCCACCAAATGGGGCAGCCGCCCGGCCCCGGCGGCCTCCACCTCTCCAAGGTCCTCGCGCAGCTCGGGAGGAATCCAAGGC
>Ga0105164_10002230_pt1 | contig 12030 bp, 10 predicted proteins | sample VDWuncwatermetaG_FD_89674 | JGI IMG/M metagenome (GOLD analysis project Ga0105164, IMG submission 89674) | Wastewater microbial communities from Netherlands to study Microbial Dark Matter (Phase II) - VDW unchlorinated drinking water | ecosystem: Environmental > Aquatic > Freshwater > Drinking...
GCCGGATCGACAACCCCAAGGGCGAAGGCTGTGGCCACCGCGGCATCCATAGCATTGCCGCCGCGCTTGAGGATCTCCATCCCGGCCCTGGTGGCCAGCTCGCTGTCGGAGACGACGATCCCGTTCCCGTTTTGCTGGGCAAAGGCGAGAGCGGTCCACGCAGAGACGAGAAAGAGTAGAAGAAAGAAAAATAGGCGATAAAATTTTCTTCTCGGAAACATGAAGAGAGGGAAGATTCCGCTTCCTGTTTAAAACTTTGCCTGCGAATTTGCAACTTAAAAATCTTTGACGCCCATATCGGTTGTGTTAATCTCGGCTCGTGGGTTTTTTATGCGGACAGTCCTAGGCCCATTTCATCCCTATCTGGAGGATGCCTTGGTGGAGGAGATCCTCGGCCATAAAGAGAATCTTCCGCTTTCCCCGCTTTTGATTCTGGTCCCCTCTGACTCTCTCAGGCGTCGGCTCAAGCTTCTTTTGGCCCAAGAGCGCGGCTTGAATCTGTTGAATCTTCACATTCTGACTTTTTATCAACTCTCTCGTCGCCTTTTAGAAGAACGCCTTGGAGCCCAAACTCAGCCTCTGCAGGACAACTCCGTCCTGGAGGAGATATTGCGGCAGATTATCCGCATGGGGCTCCCAGGCACCGCGCCCTTCGCCGGCCTGGAAGAAAAAGCGGGCGGCTGCGCCGCCCTCTGGCAAACTCTTAGAGACCTCAAGGACGGCATGGTCAACCCCGCCGCGGCTCTGGAGGCCGCGAGAAGCGACCTTTTCGGCGCGGAGGCTCGGCAAGGAGTTGAGAGGCTTTTCGCTCTTTTTCAGACTTTTCTCTCTTGCTGTGAAAAGTGGAACTTGCGGGACTACTCGGACTTGGACCTCATGGCCATGGAGCAGGTCGCTTCGTCGGCATACCTGAAACAGTTCGTCGGCATCTTCTACTACGGTTTTTACGACCTCACGCAGGTGCAGCTCGATTGCTTCCAGGCTGTGGCGCGCCAATACCCGGTCACTCTTTTTTTCCCGCTCCTCCATGAGCAGCCCCGACATCCGGCCTGGACCTTTGCCGAGCGCTTCTATGAAAGGTACGTGCATGGTCTCGCTGACGGTCAGTCCCGAACTCGCAATCTGGCTGTGAGTTCCGGCCCGGACCGCATCACGCCGCGCGCATCGCGTCTCCCCCTCTTCAGCGAGGGGGACGAACAGCGCAAATTCAAACTCGATGATTTCCCCGTTACGATTTTCAGCTGCTTCAGCGGTCCTGAAGAAATCGACGCTGCGGCCAAAGAGATTCTAAGGCTCGTCTCCGAAGAGAATTTCTCCTTCGATCAGATCGGAGTGGTGGGGCGCACTCTCGAGCCTTACCTTCCGTGGATTAAAGAAACCTTCTCTCAGCATTCTATTCCCGTGGCCACTTCCGCCGAGGAGCCGCTCGTCCAGTATCCCCTGGCCAAGGCGGCGCTCCTGCTCGTCAATCTCCCTCTTCGAGACTATCTACGCTCTCATGTCATAGACCTGGTTGATTCTCCTTTCTTCAACAGCCGCCCTTCGGCGCCGGAGAAAATCCCGCCCCGGCCCGATCTTTGGGACCTTCTCACTCGCCGCTTGGCCATCGGCAAAGGCATCGAGGAATGGCGACGGCTGGAAAAGTATCTCCTTCAGGATGTCGTGCTGGCGGAGAGCGCGGATGAAGACGATGAGGCCAGGAAGCTGACCGTCCCGGCAAATCAGGTCCAGGCCCTGTGGCATCTCTTCGGCGAGCTCCATGGGGACCTGGAGACTCTGCCCAAAGAAGCGTCGTGGAGCCGCTACGTGGAGATGTGGCAGGACTTGCAAAAAAAATGGCTGGGCGTCGATCCGCAGGCCGCGACTCAGGGCCCCGCCGTCCGGCAAACGGTGGCAGCGGTCGGAGAGGCGCTCCAGCGGCTTTCCGCGCTGGATGTCGTCGGCGGAAAGGTTGCGCTCACCCATTTTCTTGAGACCTATCAGCATTGGCTGGAGCGCGCCTCGGTCCCGCTCCGCGATGACAACGTCAAAGGGGTGGCGGTTCTGGACGCCATGGCGGCGAGGGGAATTTCCTTCCGCGCGCTTTTCATCATCGGCCTCAACGAAGGGCTCTTTCCCAGGACGATCCGCGAGGACGCCTTTCTCCGAGACCGCGAGAGAGAGATGCTGGAGACCGTGCTCGGATACAAGGTAACGACCAAGCTCGGCGGCTTCGATGAGGAGAGGCTGCTGTTTACTCTGCTCGTCGGAGCGGCCAAGGAGAGACTCTACTGTCTGCACCAGAGAAATGATGGAGCCGGGAGACCGCTCGCCCCTTCCTGGTATCTCGACGAGCTCGGCCGTGCGCTGGGCCGGGAGAAAATCACAAAGACCATCATTCCCCGCGGCGTGGCGGAAAAGGCCGAGTTTCAGCCTTTTAACCATAGCGAGCTGCTGCCTCCTCAAGAGCTGGCGCTCCGGTTGATTCTCACATCGAAGGAGCCCGCGCCCCTCGTAGAGCTCTGTTTGCCGTCGCCCTCGCTGTACCGGCGCGGCAGCGAAGTAATCAGGCGGCTGGAAGCGATCACGGACCGCCTCGCCGAGCATGACGGCGTCGTGGGCGCCGTCCCCGACTATTGGAAGCGGATTGTCGAACAAGGACTCTCCCCGACTTCCCTGGAGGGCTATGCCCGCTGTCCCTTCCAATTTTTTGCCCGCAGTCTGCTCGGCCTGGAGCGGCTCAAACGACCGGAAGAAGTTACGGGCCCCGGCGCCGCCGACGCCGGACAGATCGTTCATTCGATTCTGAAAGCGTTCTACCGGGAACTCCTCGACCGTAAATTTTTCTCCGTGAAGGAAAAGTCGACGGACACCCATTCGGCAGGCTCAGGGCAGGCCGCGGCGATCCTTAAAGCCGTGACGCACAGAGTCCTTCTCGACTTCGAGCAGAATAATCCCACCGGTTATCCGCTCGCGTGGGAAATTCAACGCGAAGGGATCGCGGCGCTGCTGGAGCAGGTGGTTGACCAGGATCTCAAAGAGCTATGGGAGTCTGGCTATCAGCCCGTCGCCCTCGAGTATGAGGCCGCGGATCGGCTGGCGGAGAGCTGGCCGGCCCCGCTGAGCGGACTCACCGTACGCGGGCGCATGGACCGCATCGACTACCAGCCGGAAGAAAACCGCTACCGAGTCATCGACTACAAATTTAAATCCGCAAAGTCTCGATACCCCGAAGACAAAGATCTCCTCCGCTCCGCCTTGCGCGGCCAGAGACTCCAGCCGCCTTTCTATCTGCTCTTGGGAAGGAAGCAGGCCGCTCGTCAGACCTCCAAGAGTGCAGAGGCCGTTGTCGACGCCGCATTTTATTTTCTCGCGCCCCAATGGTCCGAAGGCCCGCTGGTCGTCGAGCATTTGGCCGGCGATGCCTGGGAAGGACCATCCGGCGGCGCTCTCAAGGAAACCGTCGCCTTCCTTGCGGAGGCGATCCGCCAGGGACTTTTCTTCATTCAACCGGATGAATACTGCCGATATTGCGAGGTCTCGGAGGCCTGCCGGAGGAACCACCGCCCCACCATGTGGAGAGTCGAGAGAGATCCGAGGAGCAAAGCCCATCTGGAGCTCAGGGACAAAAAGGCTGAATAGCGATGACGAACCCAACGCCGCAGTTGCCTGACGCCTCAGAGCGCGAGCGCGCCGCAACTACCTTCGACCGCAATGTCGTGGTCACGGCCGGCGCGGGCACGGGAAAGACCCGCCTGCTGGTAGACCGGCTGGTGCACCTGCTGATGCGCGATCCGGAAGTGAAGTTGACGCAGATCGTCGCCCTGACCTTCACCAACAAAGCGGCCAACGAGATGAAGATCCGTCTGCGCGAGCGGCTGGAATCTTACATTACCGCGCGCCTGGATACGGCGCCGACGAGTCCAAGGGACGAAGAGACTCAGAGAGAGCTGCGCTCGCTCATGGAGAGATATCACCTTTCCAAGGAGAGGCTGGACCACCGCGCCCTGGAAGCCCTGCGCCAGATCGAGAGGAGCGAGATCGGAACCCTCCATAGCTTCGCCGCAACCCTGCTCAGGCTCTATCCCATGGAGGCCGGCGTGGATCCGCAGTTTCTCGAAGATGACGGGACACGCTTCGAGCGTCTTTTCAACGAGCTGTGGGGGCTATGGCTGGATCAGGAGCTCTCTTACCAAGGGAGCCGGCAGGAGGATTGGAAGAGAGTTTTGCGGAAAATCGGCCTGGACGAGATAAAAACGCTTGCCTTTGCCCTATGCTCCGAGACCGTGGATCTTCAGCGGCTCAGCGCCATCGCCCGCGAAGGAAAAACCCCTGAGCCGATCCTCACGTGGCTAAAATCGCTGGAGGGAAGAACCGCCTTGCTGCTACAGCGTCACCCCGAAAACAGGGGCAACGAAAAACTGCTGCGCGCCTCTCGTGCGATCCTGCAAAAATTTCTTGATGAAGGCGGCCTTGCGGAAGGCCGGCTTAAAGAAGAAAAAGATCTTCTGCTCTCAGGCAAGAACATCAGCAGCAGCCTCAAGGGATGGAACGATGACGATGTGGAAGAAGCCCGGGAGGTCCTGCGCGCGGCAAAATGCCTGTGCGAAGTGGATGATTCTTTAACCGCCCGTCTCTGCGATCTCCTCATCCCGTTCGCGGAGAGCTTTCGCGAGGCCTTCACTCGACAGGGGATGATCTCTTTCGACGGCCTGCTCGGGAGCGCGCGGACTCTCGTGCGCGACCACCCCGCGATCCGCGAGGAGCTGAAACGCCGCTTCAAGGCGATCCTCATCGACGAGTTCCAGGACACCGATCCGATCCAGTACGAAATCCTCATCTATTTGGCCGAAGAGCTGGGCCGACGGGCCACGGACTGGAAAGATGTCAAGCTTACTCCGGGAAAGATCTTCGTGGTGGGAGATCCGAAGCAGTCTATCTACGCCTTCCGCCGGGCCGACATCGAGGCTTATCTCGAAGTCGTGGAGAAAATCATCAAGGCCCAAAACGGCATCGAATGCCGCCTGATCACTAACTTCCGGAGCCATGGACGAATTCTTGACGTCGTTAACGGCGTCTTCGATCGGCTGATCCAATCGCGGGCGGGGCTGCAGCCCGCCTATGTCGCGATCCAACCGGCTCCTTCAAGCGGCACTGAAAATAGCCGGCAAAGCCCCCTTCCCTTCCGCAAAGTGACCATCCGGAAAGTCCAAGGTGAAAGCGAAAAACTCGACACCGAGCTGGCGCGCAGACTGGAAGCTGAGAGTTTGGCCCGCTGGCTCGAGGAAGAGGTTCTGGGCAAGGCGGAGATCCTGGATGAAGAAGGAAAGACCACGCTTGTTCAACCGAAGCACGTGGCTATCCTTTTGCGGAAACTCACCGATGTGCATCACTACCTGGAGCCGCTCCGCAGACGAGGACTGCGCTACGTGGTGGAGGGAGAAAGACACTTCTATGCCGTCCAAGAGGTCATCGACGCGGTAAATCTGCTCCGGGCGGTAGAAAACCCCCACGACAAGCTGGCGCTGGTGGGCGTCCTGCGCTCGCCCTTGGGCGGCCTCACAGACGCCGAGATCTACGAGCTCCATCGCCGACGGCTCCTGGATTACCGCGCGGCAGAGCGCTTTAAAGACGACAAGAAAAAGCCGTTCTCGAATATGAAGGAGCTTTACACGCTCCTCTGCAGGCTGCACCAGGAGACTCGAATTCTCCCCGTGGGGGAGGCGGTAGCCCGCGTCTTTGACAGCGCTCCGATTCGCCTTTTAGCGGCCAGCTCGTTTCATGGAGAGCAGGCGGTGGCCAATCTGGAAAAGCTCCGGCTCCAGGCGGAACTCATGGGAAGAGAAGGGTTGAGCACCTTAAAAGAGGTCATTACGAGACTCGGATCAAGGGTCCTCGAGATCAAGGAAGAGGCGGAGAGCGCCCTGGCGGAAGAAAACCTCGATGCCGTCAGAATTCTCAGCATTCACAAATCCAAAGGACTGGAGTTCCCGGTGGTCGTTCTGGCGGGATGCCACACGGCGCCCAATCAAGCCGGCGAGAGAGATCCGGCGGCGTTCCACGATTGGTCTACGAATCTAGTCGGGCTGCGCACCAAGTCCACCTGGAGCCTGGCCGGACTCTACATCGCCGAAAAGGCGCGGCGCCGCGAAGAAGAAGAGCAAAAGCGGGTGCTCTATGTCGCCATGACCCGGCCGCGCGAGCACCTGATGATCTCCTGCGCCCCGACGGAGAGAAGATCTCGCGGGAGTTATCTTTCGATGCTCGAAGAAACCCTCAACCGGGACATCACCTCCAGAGAAGAGCCTCATCTCATCACTGCCGGCGATGGAGCAATCGAGATCATAGTAATCCGGGAGAGCCTCAGCCCTCCGGGAAGAGCGCGGACGACAAAGAAAGAAGAGCCATTGCAGATTGATTGGAAGTCCTATGCACAGGTCTGGCAGCGCCGGGCTGAAGAATGCGAAGCAGTTCTCCGGACGCCGCTCTTTCTCAGCCCGACGCTGCTGAAACGGCGGGAGGCGGAGCTGGCCGAGAAGCTGCGGGAAAGGGAAAAAGTCGCCGTCTCCTCGGAACTGCCCCTCCTGATCGGGGAACTGGCGCATCGTTTCCTGGAAGACTGGAACTTCAGCGAGGAGTCGCCGCGGTTTCAAGAAAGGCTGGAGCCGTTCCTGGATAAGTGGGTCGAACCCGCGCAACAAGGAAATCGAGAACGGCTCCAGCGCGAGCTCGAGGAGATCTTTGATTCCTTCTTTTCCTCTAAAATCTATCGCGAGATAATCTCCTCTCGGATTCTGGGGCGCGAAGTTCCGTTATTGATCCCCTGGAACGGCCAGGTCATGCAGGGAGTGATCGACCTCCTCTACGAAAAAGAGGGCTCTCTCTACGTAGCCGACTACAAAACCGATCGCATCGATAAAAGGGAGCTGGCCAGAGCCGTGGAAAACTATCATTATCAGGCTCGGATCTATTCCGAGGCCGTCCGGCGGAGCCTTCAAAGGGAGGTGGCGAGCTTTAAACTGGTCTTCTTGCGATTGGGCGAGGCCTTTGAAGTTCGTCCTTAGGGAGCGATCCTGATAGACGGTCTGCCGATATGAATGTGCGCCCCGGTGGCCGATCCGGGGACGCCGTTGCGAAAAGCCATAAAAGAGATTCCCGCCGTCCTCAGGTAGGACATGAGCACCCTTCCCTCCGAGCTGTCCGGTTGAAGCGCCACATCCATCGCCTCATGGTGGTCAAATCTCATCCGCTCATGGAACGGGGTTTGGCCCAAGGCGCTGATCGGAAGCATGTGGCCGAATTTATCGGAAAAAAACTTTTCAATCTTGCCCGCTCCGGCGAGCGACCAGTTGGCCTTGCCGTTATAGCGGATGAAAACCCCCGCCTCCATATACTGTCCGGCCGCCAATGGCGGGAGCCTCAGAAGCTCTTTGAGGGCCGTCGCCTCGGCGATGGCTGTCTTCGCTTCCGCAATCTTCTGTTCGACCTCCCTCATCTTGGCCCCGGCAGCGGCAAGCTCCCGCTGGCTCTGCTCAAGCTCCAATCTTGAAATGTATCCCTTCTCGTAAAAAGTTCTCTGCTCCGGAACCTCTCTGAGTTTTTTATTGAACTCTTGCTCATAGACCTTGAGCAGCTCCTCAAGGCTCGCTTTGTAGGCCGTCATGGTCTTGACGATGTCGCCATTGAGCTTCGCGGGATCCGCGGCAGCGGCGGGGAAAGTCAGGAGCAGAAAGAAAACAAACCAACGAAGTGAATGACGGGCTGGTCCCATGAAGTTTCTCTTTTGCTTCGCGCTTGTTAAACAGTCTACAAAATTTCTCCGCGCCTCACAACGGACCCCTGCCGGACTTATCGAATAATCGGCCAGTAGCGCCCTTTTTTCTCCGTGACGATCAGCGATACCCCGTACAACTTCTTGAGGATCCCGTGTCCTAAGATCGCGCGACTCTCTCCCGAATCCAGCACTTTGCCATCCTTCAGGATCAGCGTGTTTTTAAAAAGAGGAAGAATCTCTTCGATGTGGTGCGTGACATAAATAAGCGAGGGGACCTTTTTCCGCCGCCCCAGCCTTTGCAGGCCGGCGAGAAAGATCTCCCTCGCCCCGGGGTCCATGCCGGCGCAGGGCTCATCGAGAAAAATCAGGTAAGGCCTGGTCATGCGCGCCCGGGCGATGAGAACCTTTTGCTGTTCTCCCTGGGATAAAGTCCCGAACTCCCGGCCGATCAAATGGGCGCAGCCCATCTGGTCCAGATATTGTCCGGCTTGGGCGAAGTCCTTCTTCTTCGGTTCTTCCCAGAGTCCGATCTGCGCGAATTTCCCTGATACGACCGTCCTCAAGCTCTTTTCGCGCGGCGGGATCTGAGAGGCCAGCGTCGAGGTGACCCAGCCGATGCTTTTTCTCAGTTCGCCAAGGTCGATCAAGGACTCGCCCTTTCGATAAACGGTACCGCCGTCATTCGGCCAGATATAACCGCAGGCGATTCTTAAGAGCGTGGTTTTGCCGGAGCCATTCGGCCCGAGGATGGCCCAGTGCTCCCCCTGCCGGACCGTCCAGTGGATCGACTGCAGGATTTTTTTGTTGTCCGGGGAGGAATAAGAAACATCGCAGAACTCCAACGCGGGAACTTTTTTCATTGGGGGATTAGAGAGAGCGCGACGACGTGAAGGACTTTAGGAGTTCCAGGGAGGGGGCAAAAAAAGTCGCGCCGGAGACCGCCCGGGAGTAATCCATCAGGCGGTCATGGAGACCGTCACCGCTGGTTCCCATCATCCGACTCAGCATCTTTTCGGGGATGTCCGGATTCTTGCTGTAGGCGATAAAGAACAACCCCGCCTCGGAAGTGGTTCCATAGGGGAAGCTGTGGCGGACAATTTCCAGTTCCTCGCCGTTCTCCTCGATAACCGTGCGGCTGATATGGGCGGTCGCAGGTTTGATCCTGTCTGAGAGCTCCTTGCTGTCCGCTTTGCGCCTGCCGATCACCTTTTCCTGCTCCTTCTCCGGAACAGAGGCCCAGAGCTTCAGGTTGTGAACATAGCGTTGCGTAAAAACATAACTGCCGCCGGCGCAGGCTTGATCCTCGCTGCCGATCAGCGCGACCTCGGCCCGCTGCCTGCCTTTAGGGTTTTCCGTTCCATCGATGAAGCCTGTGAGATCACGGGAATCCATGTAGCGGAAGCCCTCGACCTCCTCCATCACTTCGACCCTCCCGCCCAGTCGGCTTCTGATCCGCATCGCCAGCTCGAAGTTGAGATCCTGGCGCCGGGAAATGATGTGGAAGAGCAGATCTCCGCCGGTATTCGGGGCGCTCTTTTCCCCCGCCTCGATTGCCCGGAAGGGACGGAGACCCAGAGGCCGGCGGGCCGGGGAGATAACGTTCCAGAATTCCGAGCCGAAACCCGCCGTGCAGACGAGCCTTGCCTGGCGATCCTTGGCCCCCACCTTCTGAACGAGCACCGGAACCCCGGCGGCAACCGCCGCCACTCCGGGGCCATTCGTCCCAGGATCAAGAACTCGCAGGATCAGAAACAGGGCATGCGGATTGGGGTCGGGAATAATACCAGCCTGAGGCGTTGCCATGCGTGTCACCCTCCCTATCATCGCTCCTCCGGTGTCAGGAGCTGAAGTCTATGGCCGTCGGGGTCGGAGAAATAGATGCAGTGAGGATCGCCTCTGCGGCCGCTGACCTTACAACCGGCCTCCTCCAACAGGGCTTTTACTTTCTCGTACTCGCCGGACTTTAACCGCATGGCCATGTGGTTCACCTCGCTCCCGCCGTGGATCGCGTCGCCGTCTTCCGCCTCAAACAGCGCCACGCCCTGCTTGCCGCATTTGAGAAAGAGCTGCCAGGAGCTTTCATGCTCGACTTCCATTCCAAGAAACCCTACATAGAATTTCTTGGAACGGGTCAGGTCCTTTACGTGAAGCACGACATGGTCGATGCCGGTGACTTTAAGGGGGGCCTTCATGATAACTTGCTCCTTTCCTTAGGGAACTACCGCAACGGTTTCGATCTCTATGATGCGGTCCGCACCGGAGGCTGCCCGTCTAATATGTTGCATCCATGAGTCCGTGTCAACTTTCCATTTCTTTCGTGTCTGTCATCCTTGATTGGTGGAGAATAAGCGCCTATGATGTTTATAGCTTAAGAGGAGGAACGTATGGAAACAGAGGTAACAAGAGAGAAGCTGATATCGGACTTTAAAGCTTTGGTCACCGACTCCGAGGAGCTACTCAAGACCACTGCAAATCAAGCGGGCGAAAAGGCTTCCGCGGCGCGCGCCCGCATCGAGCAGAGTCTCCAGGAGGCCAAAAAAACGGTCTCCGATGCCGAGGGCATCTTAATTGATAAAACCAAAGAGATGGCCAAGGCGGCGGACGACTATGTGCGGCAAAACCCGTGGAACGCCGTGGGGATCGCCACCGGAATCGGCCTGGTACTCGGATTGCTCCTCCGCCGCGATTAGTCCTTCAACATGGCTGCAGAAGACGGCGAAGCAGGCGCGGCCCGCTCCAAGGGTTTCCTCGGCTCGATCAAGGCGCTGCTGGATTCATTGCTTGACCTATTGCAGGTCCGGTTAGAGCTAATTTCCACTGAGCTCGAAGAGGAGCTGCAGCGGCTCAAAGAGACCGCCCTTCTGGCCATCATAACGCTTTTCTTCGCAAGCCTGGGAATCATTTTCCTCACGCTTTTCGTTGTGGCGATCTTTTGGGAGTCGCACCGGCTGTACGTCCTCGGCGGATTTGCCTTGCTCTATCTGGCCCTGGGCCTGATCTCCGGTCTCATCATGCGGAAAAAGGGCCGCTCCAAATCGAGACTCCTTTCCGCCACATTGTCTGAGTTGGCCAAGGATCGTGCACACTTAAAATCCTCATGAACGGCAAATCGGCAGACTTAGCGCGGCGCAGACAAAGCTTGATCGAGCGGTCGGCAAGGCAGAGGGGAGGGCTGGCTCAAAGCTATCGCGAGCTGCAAGCGTCCCTAAGCCCCCTTAGGGCACTGTTCGGGTTGATCAAGACGCTTAAGGCTCATCCAACGCTGGTCATGGCGATAGCTACCCTCGTGTTGGGCGCCCGCAGAGGCAAGCCCGATACCACGTCCAAACGCCCTGGGCTCGGGCAGGGGATTCTTCGCCTGCTTCAAGCGCTGAGGTTGGCGCCGCGCATTTAAGCCCGGGGAGTATAAAAAAAGTTAAATTGGCAGGGACAGTTGTTTTCTCTCTCCGCTTTCCTTCAAGCAGCGGCCAGCCAGCTTTTTAATCTCGGATTCGAGCCACTTAAGATAAAAACGGAAAGTCTTGCGTTTCTCTATCGCCGCAATACAGAGGGAGCGGACCGGCTTTGCATACCGCGGCCACTCTTCCCGCACGGCGCGCGGCAGCCTCAAGTAACTCGGCGCGTCGTCGCAAAACAGGCTGCTGCGCGCCAGCGTCCAGACGTCGCACTGTTTCTCGCCGCCGGGGATTCGAGTTGCGGGCGCCGATTGTCTTGAGAGACCCTGCACCAGATGGGTCAGTTCATGACCGATAGTGCCGTAGGTCAGCTTGCGGACTTTTAACCGGATCGTCAACCTGGATTCGGGCGTGGGGTGACGCGGCAGCAGCGCGCTGCCGAGGTGTGCCTGGGTATAGCCGATGGTGATCCTTTTTCCGTCCAATTCCGGAAACTGGCGCAAGGCGAGCTCCAGCATCCCCAGCGCCCGCCGGGTCAGCCGTCTCTTCATGCGCCGGGTGAAAGTAACGTGGGTATTCATTCCCTACGTCATTATTTCGGAGACCCTCGCAGCAGTCAAGGGAAGTTCCGTTCGGGGACCTACCTCTCGCGCCGAAGGCAATAGATCTCTGCTTATGTCGAATCGTTTAGTCTCGGTGCCTTCGGCTTGTTCGGCAGGCCCCCTCACTCTCAGAGGAGAGGCCGAGGGGAGCGCGAGTGAGGCGGCGCACGTAGAGACGACAGGGTCCGGTTTACGCCCTGCTCTATCGGCCGCAGCCGAGAGCGCGTTCCCCGAGGACTCGATCCATCGGCTGTGGTTCGACGAGCTCACCACTCTGAGC
>Ga0105164_10002231_pt1 | contig 12030 bp, 10 predicted proteins | sample VDWuncwatermetaG_FD_89674 | JGI IMG/M metagenome (GOLD analysis project Ga0105164, IMG submission 89674) | Wastewater microbial communities from Netherlands to study Microbial Dark Matter (Phase II) - VDW unchlorinated drinking water | ecosystem: Environmental > Aquatic > Freshwater > Drinking...
GCACATCCCCAATATAAAACTTCAACTTGGAATTGTTGTACTTCTTGCGCATATCGTCTTGTTTCTTTTCATCGCGACTAAATATGCGAATTTCCCCAATTTTTGTGTCCAAAAACCGCCTTAAAACCACATGCCCAAACGAACCAGTACCACCAGTGATAAGTAATTTTTTAGCTTCGAACACACTTTCCTCTTTTCTATGGTTTTTACAGAATCACTTAAGCTGACAATTCCAATAGACACCTAATAAAAAAAACATGCCGCACCGCCAGACAGGACCTGCAATTTCTTCATTACATCCCTTTTACATAGCTTTTTAAAATAAACAGCCAGGCAAATTTGAACGACTGTAACTAGTCCAGCAAAAGTATCCCAAAATACAGAAAGCACAAGAGCTTGAAATATAACTGCATAGGCCAAAATAGCCCACACTTGTCGTCTGCGCGCAGAAATATAATAATAAACAGCAAAAAATTGTAAAATAACACCACCTACAATAGCTCCAATAATGCCAAAATCAGAAAGATAGCCCGCATAAAAAGTGGAAACGTTAAAACTCTCATTAACCAGGTCTAGCTGATATTGGGTTGGATTATACAGAAAAATTCTAACAACAGAGGGAATCAAACCCGCTACTGAAAAATAAGGCACGTAAGACGGAGTGACTGTATCAATTGCACCTATGACATTATTTAATCCTGCCGTGACATACATATATATCCAAAGGAACCCAGAAGGTAAGAATTCAAATAATTCTTTATAGTCATCAACAACCATATTTTTCATATAGTTTCCGTAAAGGCTTTCGCCCATCCTTGCATCACCAATAAATCCAAATAATACAATGACAAGAAAGCAGGCAATCGTAACTTTGATTAGTCGTGAAAGACTGATTCTATGCATAACAAGGTATACCCCAAGCATTTGTAGGAGAGCCCACACAAGCGCCCCTCGACTGATAAGAAGGATTTGCCAAATAAGAAGAAAAATGATTTTGAATAAAAGTTTTTTCTTTTTTCGTATGCAATATTCTAGAAATGTCGCCGAGAGGCTAAACATAAAAAAAGCATTCATCAATCCATTAAATGTGGAAACCCCATAATCTCTATAATCTTTATCAGTATTTCCACTGATCATCCAAAAAATAGGAAGCCCTCCTGATGCTATGACATTTACGATCGTGCCGATAAACCAAATCTGCAATATTTTTTTTACGAAGCCACGCAAACAATCCAACAATTCAGACGGAATCTCCGCTTGTTGACTAGTACTCAGCTTTGGAAATCTAAGTGAAAGAAAAAAATAGATAACCCCACATGTAAAAATATTTGTAACAATTAAAATGACTGTGCCTTGATTAATTTCTAGCAAATGTATGGAAAGACGAAGATAGACAAGAAATAAAATTGCCAGCCATACTGCAGTAAAAATTAAAAATGGATTGGACAAATCTAGTTCTAATTTTTTAGACAAAATTGTCTCTTCCTATTGGAAAATGTATAGACTGTTCCAACACAGTGGATTCATAAGAAGTTGAGACCTCTGAGGAACCTAAAAGAGATTTTAGCCCATTGAAGATTGGTCTTTCGACCAACCTCCAAAAAATAACACCAGCACCACAACTGACAAGCCACAATAAGATAGACATAACGCCTATAGGCAATAGGTTTATCAAATGTAACTCGTAAAATAAGTAAGCTAATCCAGGCAAACTAAAAACTTGTAAAAGATAAATTGAGTAGGATGCATCTCCTAGAGTGACAAGCAAGCTTCCAAAATGTCCCAAACATTTGAACTGCAACCAAATAACAGCAGTCAGTAGCATAGCCGATGGCAAACCCCAAGTGATCACACGTGCCGTATCTGATTGAGGATAATACACACCTGTCAGGCCTATACTCGTAACCGACACACACAATAGGATCCAAGCAGTTATTTTACTTGGATGAAAATAGGAGACCAGCAGGAAAATAAGTATGCCAAACACAAATTCAAGGAGTATTGACCTAGTCAGCAATTGTATCCACGGGTGTTTGGGCTCTAATAATACGCCCATAGTTACAGCCGTCATTATAAATGTGAAAATCAAAGTGATTCCGTATTTTCTCTTCAATATAAGAGCGACCGCAAAAAGTAGATAGAAATGTATTTCGTAGTTGAGCGTCCAAGCAACAGCAAGGATGGGACTGATTGCACCTGTTGACTGTGGCCATGGAAAGAAAAAATAACAACCAAGAACCCATGGCAAATTTACCCCCTGATAATGTGGGAATAAACTCGGAATCAGAAATAGTAATAAAAATCCAATTGAATTCAGCAGCCAATATATTGGAACAATCCGAATTATCCTTCGAATAATAAATTTTTTCGAAGCATGGAATTGTCCAAAATCATCGAAGTGTAAATAAAACATCAAAAAACCAGTGATTACAAAAAAAAGATCGGCACCACAATTACCCAAATAAGAGAAACTTCGAAATGCATACAACAAAGAAGAAAAGGGTTCGTGAAGGCGCAACCGTTCAACCCAGACGAAAGCATGGCTATAAGTAACCATAGCAACAGCAATAGCTCTGAGCACCTGGATGGATCGTATTTTTTGTGATGATAAATTTGACACAAAAATGAGTACCCTTAAGAAAACTCAGGAAAAACTTGCCCTATTCGTCCGTCTTTTATGCACAAAATTCCAGATCGCACTTGGCATCATAAGTAAAAAAAAGAGGAGGAAGTATTTATAATTAACAAAGATAGATTTTCTTAACTGTCCTACAGCCTCTGTTTTTTTACCCTTGGAAAGAAAATATCTTGCCCGATAGTAGCTTGCACGAGCATAGGCCTCTTTAAAACCTTTTGGATACCTTGTCTCAATCGCTGGATGATTTTTTTGGATGAGGCGAAGAGTATATTCCCTTTCATCAGCCCATTTGGAAATAGAATGATTTGTTAGAGATTTTTCATGAATACGATACTTGGCCAGTATCTTTGGCAAGACATGAAAGGAGTAAGTGACAGCCAATTGCATAAATAAACAATATTCCTCTGAGGCGGTCACACTTTTATCAAACTGAAGACCTGAGTCTATTAAACAAGATTTTTTTATCATGACAGTGGGAACATTGATGTCAAACTGTTGCAACAACTCATTAAAAATATTTCCACTTTTTGGCTTAGGTATGCTTGACCCTAATGTATGCCCACTCTCATTAATTTCTAAAACTCCAGCGTAGCAAATGACACAATCTTGCTGCAACATGGCTTTGATACGATCCTCTAGACTAGAAGCAAACCAGAGATCATCACAATCGAGAAATGCGATGTATTCTCCCTGCGATTGTTTCATCGCTTCATTACGTGCAGCCCCTAGAGGAATCGTTTCTTGTCCCCTGAAATAACGAAGACGACTGTCATAACTCTGAGCAATTTCTGCGCTCTGATCCGTAGAAACATTATCCCAAAAAATTATTTCCCAATTTGAATAAGCTTGCGAATACACTGAATCAATGGCTTCACGCAGATGCGTTGCGCTGTTGAAACAATTCATAACGACACTGACTAAGGGTTTTTTGTTAGAAAAAGTCATCGTAAAAAAACAACCACAGAAAAACTGGGAATGGCTCTCAATTTACTTAATCACCACAATCGACAGAAATAAGTACTAATACACCACACTCTTCACAATCCAAAAAGTCAAAATTTTTAATTTTCTGACATTAGCGAACATGATGCAACGGAGGGATGAGCAGGAGTAAAATCACTTTTTTTTGCAAAACCGAGGTTAACGGCTATTGCAAATGCCAGCGCATGATTGCCATTTTGATCATAGTGAACACCATCTCCTATATCATAACTTGGGTTTATATCCCAAAGGTTCCCTAACTGCCCACCCTGCCTAAATTGACCAACGTACTCACTCGAGTCAAGCAGAGATGCATTTTTGTACTGACTGACTAAATTTCTAAGAGAGAGATTCCATTGATCTCTTAAAATGAGCTGCTGTTCATTGCATTTACTACAAGGGAGAATTTCTTGCACTAGCAACACTATATTTTGTGCACTTGCTTCATCCAACATGAACGTCCAATTACCCATAAATGTCTCCAAAGAACCCCCTGTGACAATGTCATTTATCCCCCCATCCGCAACAATGACACTCGGATTCAAGGCCACAGCATCTGCTAAAAACCTTTCAGCTATTTGAGTTGTTGTTTGTGCTGGTATCCCCATATTCTGATAAACCAATTGAGTACAATTTTCAAACTGGCTCTCAATTGTCGAAGTCAAATCTGTCATTTCCGTCGTTTCTAAAAAACTATGGTTGCTTGGATAGCCTGAAATAATGGAGTCCCCAATAAAAACGACATCAGGAACATCCATATACAATTCAATAGGTAAAATAAATTTTGGATTTAATTTTTCGTTCCCAAGCCAGTCATACTCTACTGCTTCAGGAAGAGAATTTAATACAAAATATGTGTTGGCCGTGTCAGAAGTCTTCCAAAAAAAAAATCCAGCACTCCCCCATTCCATCGAATAGCCATAATAATCGCCCTCCAGCACATTTGTGATTGGGGTATTTAAATCAATCACAGAAAAATCTTCTGAAACAAAGTCATTTGCAAGATTTTCACTTTGACCCACCAAATCAAAAGTTAATCCATTTTTTCTCCAAACAGTTAAATAAAAACTAACAAGACCATCATTGTTCGCCGTATAAATTTTGACTCGTCTAATGGTCCCATTTTGTCTGATACGATAATTTTGACCAATGGTTATAAAATCACCTGATGCATTTGGAACCAGCACAACATTTGCCGGCCCTAAGACAGCCTTATCGGCCGGACCGACAATGGAAAAATTTGTCGCCACTTGTCCTAAAACTTTTACAGGTACTGTAAAAAACAACCAGCCAATAATCATTAAAAACAACAAAGAAGAGATTCTGAATCCAGTTTTCACCTTAGGCATATCCTTTTAATTACTGAATTTAAAATTCTTTTTTTATGACTTCCTTGTCTAAAAAACGGCTAAACTTTTGAGCGCCATTTTTATTGAGATGGTCATAGTCGTAAAAGTCGTCAATATTGAATCTGCCGTCTTGCAAATAATTATAATAATTAACACTATATTTTTCGCATAAATTCTCGATGGAACTTCGCATATCAGATAACTTTTTAGAATCTATCGCTTTCCAATAAGCCTGAGAAACAGGCGTTGTAATAAAAACAAGATTAACCTTTTTATTCTGAGCCGCTCTAATGAGTGAGTCAAGAGCTGCAAGGTTAGAACCCAATAGATCTTCATGCATGAGATTCTCATGCCTTTTTACTTGACGCCTACCATCTGCATCGTTGAACTTTGCCTTTTGTTCAGCTGAAGGGACATCTGCCGACAACCAACCCTTCTCAGAAATATTTTTACCAAGTAAAGCGGATCTAAAGGGATTATCAGAAAGAAGCTCAAAAAGGTGTTGTGGGCCAAACATCCATAAGCGCAACTGATATCGAGGGTCTAATTTTAATAAAAAGCTAGGTTCTGCGTTCTCGCTCACCCCATATGTTTTAAAATAAAAAGTATCTCTCCAAAACTCATCACCTCTTATTAGCCTATACTTAAGTGAAAAATAGCTAATAGGCAGAACAATCAACTTAAGCTTTGGAAGCTTGTCAAGCCACTCTAAACTAAGCTTTGTGTCAAGAATAAGGGACTGCCCACTGTTAGCAAAATTGAATCCAAATTTTGAAAAAAGATCTGGGTTAATGTTGTACAATCCGTGACTTGAGCCAAAAGTCAAAACTTCAATATCTGACGCATATTGTTCTAAGTGTTGTTTTTTAAGAGCATAACTTGTTGGTAGCAAGCTCAGTTTATATTCAATGGCAAATTCAACTAACAAAAGCGGTAATATGAAAAGACTAAAACGAATAACAAATTTAAATAAATCTTTGTTCATAGGCTAGAACTGAAAATAAACAAATTGGCTCGACCCAAGCTTGCCCCAAAAAACAATCAGAAAAATGGCAATGTAATAAATTGTCCATCTGCAAAACATAGGCACTCTATGTTGAAAAAAAACACTGAAATCACAGATTAAAGAAATTCTCTCACCTGTCAAAAAAACTATAATAATAACAAAATACAGAACTAGTTCACTTTTACCAATATTAGCCCCAGAGAAAGTGGCATGCAGCCCTTCCCCCTGTAGAGAGAAAAAATGGGTCAGCACGTAAAAACCGTCTCGAATATTTTCTGCACGAAAAAATATCCACGCAAGACTGACACATATAAAAATGAACCATGTACGAATAGCTATTAACAACACACCTGGTGATGTAGATTTCTTAGCAAAAGTTTTTAGGCCAGTTTCAAGTATCAGATAAAAACCATGTATGCCTCCCCACACAATGTACGTCCAGTTCGCCCCATGCCATAGGCCGCTAATGAGAAAAACAGTCAAAATATTAAAAAAATGTCTCGTGCGTGACTTTCTATTTCCACCCAACGGTATGTAGACATAATCTCTAAACCAAGAGGACAAAGAAATATGCCACCGCTGCCAAAACTCTCCAAATGAGCTAGAAAGATAAGGACCATTGAAATTACGCATTAGATTAATACCCATAACTTTGGCAGAACCAATCGCAATTTCTGAGTAAGCTGAAAAATCAAAATATATTTGTATAGTAAAAAATAGAGTTGCCAGTATCAAAACAGGCCCATTGAATGCGTGGGGATTCGAGTACACTCTGTCTACAAACAGGGCAAGATTGTCCGCGACAACGACTTTTTTTACCATCCCCATCAAAATAAGTTGCAGCCCTTCCACTGCTTGTCGGTACTGAAATACATGTCGTTGTCGAAGTTGTGGAATAATATTTTGAGGGCGCTCAATTGGCCCTGCAACCATTTGAGGGAAAAATAAAACGTATACGGCATAAATACCTAAATGTCGCTCAGCCTTGAATCGGCCATAATAGACTTCAATCGTATAGCTCATAGATTGAAAAGTGTGAAAAGAAAGCCCAATAGGAAGAATCACATTCAAATGTGTTATTAAAGGGCTGCCAAAAAAATGAAAAAATGGTGCCAGGTTATCACTCAAAAAATTGAAGTATTTAAAAAAAACAAGAAGCCCAATATTCATCGCCAGGCTCACAATCAGATATAATTTTCTCCTTAAACCAAAAGATTTTTCAATAAGTAGTGCTGCAAAATAATCAGTTAAAATAAGAGAAAAAAGAATAAAAATATACTGCGGTATAAGAGCCATATAAAAAATACAACTCGTAAAGAATAGTAAGACCCATCGAAGTTTATGAGGACAATTGAAATACAAAACAACAGTTATCGGAAAAAAAATAAGATACTGAAAAGAATTGAATAACATTCTTAGAAATCCTTTAACTAAGCCAGGACCGACCCCATCTCAAGAGTGTTAAGAGTATCAACTCGTTCCAAGTGATTAATTAAATTCAATTATAAAGTTAACGTCACCACTGATACCCCATGGGAGACAACTCAGATTTTTCCGACTCACCAAGCTCATGTGTCAGACTCGCACAATTGGCAATCAACGAAGAACACTCTGCCATACCTTTAAATCCATACCATATCATAGGAGGCACAATCAGAAGAGAATAGGCATCAGGGCGCCCCAAGATGACTTCCTGTGTTGTGCCATGGCTTGGTGAGTTTGGTCGATTGTCTTGAAAAACAAAAAGGACACGACCGACGGGCACGGCAAAATATTGAGTCATCTTCAAGTGACGCTTCCAAGCCTTCACAATCCCAGAATTTATTTCTGAAAAATAGACTTCGCCAAAGCTACTAAAGTGAGGCGCATCACTCCGCAGCATATGCAAAACTGCACCACGATCATCTGGAATGACACGCAAAGGGACGCATTGTATGCCATAAATTTTTGTTGGGATTACTTGACCCAAGACAACCCCCGCTCTTTGGCCAGTTGCATGTACGCTTGAATTTGGGAGGATGTATATTGCCACATATCAAATTTTTTATTTTGATAATAAGTTTGATACCAACGACTGGTAAATTCTATTGTTTCATCGAAATTTAAGACGGCCCTCCAAGAGAGGTCGGCGAGAGCCTTATCACAAGATAGTTTGAGAAGCCTTGCCTCGGGCCGCCCTTTCAAACCAGATTCATCAGAATGCCATGCGGCCTTCGGCCAATGCTGACTAAGAGCAGCAATCAGTGTCTCCACAGGCTGATTGACCGAAGCATCAGGCCCAAAGTTGTAAGAAGCATTTAATGAATTGGCATCGCGATTCCAAAGATGCCGGCCCAACAAAAGATACCCGCTAAGAGGTTCTAACACATGCTGCCAAGGTCGTGTGGAATGAGGACTTCTCAGAATAACCTCTTCATCACGAGCCCAATTTTTCATGCAATCGGGAACAATACGATCCTTTGCCCAATCACCCCCACCAATCACATTACCAGCGCGTGTAGTCGCAATAGCTGTTGAATCAGGGGTTTTAAAAAAAGACTGCATGTAGGAATAAGCAATTAACTCAGCACAGCCTTTGGAAGCACTGTAAGGATCTTCCCCACCTAATCCATCAGTTTCGCGATATCCCCAAACCCACTCAACATTACGATAACACTTGTCACTTGTAATCAATACGGCAGCTTTGATCCAAGGGCGAGCCCGTAAACATTCCAACACATTCATCGTCCCCAAAGCATTGACTTCAAAAGTGGCGACAGGATCTTCATAGGATTGACGAACTAGTGCTTGTGCCGCGAGATGAAAAATGATTTCAGGACGAAAGCTATCAACAAAAGAATTAAAGTCCTCACGATTCCTGATGTCCCCAATACGGTGCTCAATCTTATCAACAAGCCCTAACGTCTCGAAGTGAGACGGCTGAGTGGGAACATCTATGGAATATCCTACCACTTTGGCACCTAAATTCAGCAGCCAACTCGTCAGCCAGGATCCTTTAAAACCTGTATGGCCAGTAACGAGAACACACTTTCCGGAATAAATATTTTCAAACATTAAAGTTTTCTCCCCTTGGCCCATGGCGCATGCCCATTTTTCCATAATTCGTTCAAGGTATCGCGATCACGAATTGTATCCATTGGATGCCAAAAACCTTCATGCTTAAAAGCCATCAATTGTCCATCACGCGCTAGATTTTCCAGCGGTTCTCTTTCAAGAATAGTCATATCACCATTCAGATAATCAAAAATTTGACTTTCAAAAACAAAAAAGCCTCCGTTAATCCAACCTTCTCCCGTTTGCGGTTTTTCCTGAAAAGCAACCACTTGATTACCTTCAAAAACCATTGAACCAAAACGAGCTGGAGGACGGACGGCAGTGACTGTAGCCATTTTGCCATGCTGCTTGTGAAATTGTATCAGAGCTGAAATATCAATATCCGAAACACCATCACCATAAGTCACCATAAAGGTTCCTTCGTTTCTGAGATATTTTTCTAATCGGTGAAGACGTCCACCAGTCATACTTTTTGCGCCCGTATCCACCATACGAACGGTCCAGTCTTCCATTGTCTCGTTGGAATATTCTGCTTTTCCTGTTTTAAGATTAACGATGATATCGCTATTCAATAGGTGATGGTTGAGAAAATAGTCCTTAATGACTTCACCTTTGTAACCCAAGGCAATAACAAAATCTTTGAAGTCATGCTGAGAATAGGTTTTCATTATGTGCAAAAGAATGGGAAGCCCTCCAATTTCGACCATCGGTTTTGGTTTTATTTGGGTCTCTTCACTCAGGCGAGAACCAAGCCCACCTGCAAGAATAACTGTTTTCATCGTTTTTCCTTCAATACATTCAAAACAACGTCACAAACACTATCAACATCTGAAACACTGAGGCCTGGATGCAAAGGTAAAGTGAGTAACTCTTTATAAACTTGTTCGGTGACAGGCAACAAATTCTTGCCTCCACCGTAGAAACTCAACAAATGATTTGGCTTGTAATGAATACCTGAAGGAATGCTATTTTTCTCCAGAGCAGAACGCACCTCGTCACGCAGACCTTTTAAGATCCTTACGACTTGAATATGAGGAACCACCGCACCTAACTCTATATTGAGTAACTTTATACCAGGAACATCCTGCAAACGTTTCACATATTGTTGCGCCAATTGAACTCGTTTAGGGGCAAATTCCCCTATAAACCGCTGTAACTGAACACGACCAAGAGCCGCAAAAATATTGCTCATATGATAGCGATATCCTTGCCTGGTGACATCAAACTCCCAACTTCTTTCACCACTAAAACGTTTTTCAGTATCCTTTTCAACACCGAGAAGACGCGCATCACAGACTCGTGAGAGAACCTTTGGGTCAGAAGAAATAATAGCCCCCCCTTCCCCACTTGTAATATTTTTGATGCCATCAAAGCTAAAACATCTCACATCCCCAAAACTACCAATTTTTTTCCCCTGAAAAAGGCAGCCAAAAGCTTGTGCAGCATCCTCAATCACTCGTAAATGGTATTTTTTTGCAAAGGCATAAATTTTATCGAGAGCACCCGGGTTACTAGCATAATGCACAGGCATAATCGCTTTAGTTTTAGGAGTTAAATGCTTCTCCGCATCACTCAAATCAATCGTCATGTCATCTGGCAGAATTTCACAAGCGACAGGAATAGCCCCAGCTGCCGATATGGCCTGGAATGTTGCCACATAAGTAAGCGATTGAACCAGAATCTCATCTCCTGGATTGGTCACAGCTTGCACAGCCAAATGCAGGGCTGACGTCCCCGTATTGACACAAGCAACTTCATGAGGTGACACACCCAAAAAAGTGGCAATCTCTTCTTCGAATTTTTTGACTTCGGTTCCCATGCCTAGATAGCCATCTTCTTGAATGACTCTGGCAATAGCAGTGCTTTCTTCAATTCCAACAATGGAACACGAAAGGCGCATCGAATTTTGGGCATTAGGCACAAACCCTCCTGACAAACTCATAAGACCGGCGAACCACACCTTTTTTCAAAAGTGATTTAGGAATATCTCGATAGCAAAACTGACAATTTTGGGTCGCTTCGAACAATTGTTGAGCAACAACATTGATACTATGATTCTGCATCACATAATCATAAGATTTTTGTGACAGCGCAACATAATCATTTTTCAATTCTGTGAGACACTCTTCCAACGAATGATTGCCTTTGTGCAGTCGTGATTTATCTAAGATCTCTCCCAGACTGCATTTGTGACTCTGATGTAGCCAACGAAATACATAATCTCCCACAACAGGTCCATAAGCAATATCCAGTAAAATTGTTGGTATCCCCAGCCGGGCTGCTTCTAATGCAGATGTTCCCATAGCCATCATCATGTCTACATTCTCAATCAGGAATATATCCAAAGCTTTTCCAGTTAAAACACCCTGATGTTTTAAACCAAAAAAATCGTGCGCTACATCTAAATTATTTAATCTAAAACTATCAGGCCCCTCACCAATAATATTCATCTCTATCTTAATTTTCTGACGAGCGGCCAGACTAGAAAGAGCCCGGATAGAATAGCAAAGTATATGAATCTTAAAATCACTCAAGCGCCCCAACCAAGCAACACGTAAAACATCTCTTTTCTGGTAATTATTTTGCGCTACTCTATTAATGGCGAGCATTTCGCAAGGCACAGAAATAAAAACGGGATCATTGATGACAGCCTTTAATCGCTGCGTCGTTGTTTTGAAATTTGTTTCATCCATGAATAACAATGAGTGTTTGTGATGAAGTTTTTCCACCAGCAACTTCAATCGCCTTGTTAATTTGGGAATAAAATAATTAGCGAGGTGTTGGAATAATAAGCTACGTCCTTGTAAATCACGAAAGTAAGGTATTGGAACCAGTGTTTGAATCCAATTGAATGGGTGTAAGGTCCAAAATAAAATGCGTGTATCAGGGTGTATTTTAAAATCAGCACGCATTGTGTAGGGCAAAATAGATTGCATGACTAAAACAGCATCAGGCCCCAAAAATAAAGGACTCCCGTCACATAAAGGAACTAACTCAACCCC
>Ga0105164_10002232_pt1 | contig 12022 bp, 14 predicted proteins | sample VDWuncwatermetaG_FD_89674 | JGI IMG/M metagenome (GOLD analysis project Ga0105164, IMG submission 89674) | Wastewater microbial communities from Netherlands to study Microbial Dark Matter (Phase II) - VDW unchlorinated drinking water | ecosystem: Environmental > Aquatic > Freshwater > Drinking...
ATAATTTGAAATGAATCAATAGGCGAGGTGTTCCGATATGGCTGAAAAGGAACACCGAGCACAAGATTATGCCGAAGGCGGATTGAATCTTAAAATTAACTTCAGAAAGCTAAAGTATTACGTCTTAAATGAATAGTATGAATCAACACAATCATCCTATACAGGCAACAATAAATTCTTAATATCCTCTTCCTCAAACTCCATGAAAGATTTATCGGCAAATACTATATTTGAGTTCACAGAATCCCACAGCAGAAGACCGGAATATCTTTTTTTGCCGTAAACAAGAATTACATCAGGAGCTAAAAAATATGACGAATAAACATTTTCTTTTATAGTGTCTTTTGTAATCATATCTGGATGAATCTTTCCAACCTCGACTTGTTTTGATATCAATTTGCATGCATCTACAATCTCTTCCTGCCCGTCATAATTTATGCAGAAATTAACAAAAAAATTATCGTATTCTTTAGTGTTTTCTATCAGTTTTTTAACTGATTCAACCAATTTTCCCGGAAGATTGTACCATTTCCCAAATACTGAAATTTTTATTTTCTCTTTTTGAATAATTGTATCGTCGCATAACCAGTTAAAAAAGTCAAACAGGAAGTTGCAAAAAATCATGTAATCATCTGTGGATTTTTCAATATCCGGCAGCAGATAAACCGTAAAAATCGGTATTTTAGAATTTACCTGCAATTCAAGCAATCTACTTAAAATCTTAAAATATTCGGCATAGCATTCATTGGATTTTTTATTTTTTTTACTACACCAATCAGAAATATCGTCCAAACTAATTGCAATATGTTTAGGCATTGCCATATATGCTAGTTATGCATCCCCCATATATGGCAATAAATGAAATAAATTTATAAACGTTTTTATTTTTTACTAAATGATGGCATATAATTGGCTTGGAAATGGCATTTTTCCTTTATGCATAGCTTATGGCATATCATTTGTTGCGCTTGTAATAGGATCAATCACAGATTTAAAAACAAGAGAAGTTCCAGACTGGATAAATTATGGCTTGATTATATCAGGAATCATTTTAAATCTATTATTCTCTGTTATTTTCTCCAATCCTTATTTTATAATTAATAGTATTGTTGGGTTGTTAATATTATTTGGCATTGCTTATTTAATGTTTTATGCCGGTCAGTGGGGAGGCGGCGACAGCAAAATATTGATGGGTCTGGGAGCAATGATTGGCATAGATTTAAGATTTAGAATGTCTCAGTTTTTATTTGCGTTTCTCATCACTGCATTGTTAATTGGCGCGCTTTATGGTCTATTCTGGAGCATTTTTTTGGTTTTTAGAAATAGAAAAAAATTTTGGAAACAATACAGCAAAATGCAATCAAAAGATGAAATTATTAAGTCGAAAAAAATATTATTGTCTGTTTTAGTTTTATTTTGGGTTTTGTCATTGCTATTCAAGTACCCTTATGTGAGGTTATTATCCTTGTCTGTGGGATTCTTAATTGTCACTACTTTTTATTTATGGGTTTTTATTAAGTCAATAGAAAAATCGTGCATGCACAAGCTCGTTGAACCATCAAAACTCACTGAAGGAGACTGGATTGTTAAAGATGTCTTTGTCGATAAAAAGTATATCTGCGGACCAAAAGATTTAGGGATAGATAAAAAACAGATTAATCAGTTGGTGGGATTTTACAAAAAAGGAAAAGTCAAAAGAATCTTGATTAAGGAAGGCATTCCATTTGTGCCTAGTTTTTTAATCACTTTTGCAGTTACTTTTGTTTTTGGGAATCCTATGACATTGTTAATTGGAAATATTATGGGATGACATTAAATTCAAAACTCTTAACAGCATTATATCCAAAAATCAAAATGAATGAAGTCAGCACAATTGCAAGTATATAAATGAATATCTGGTTGTAAATCTGAGCAGTTTTCATTCTCTCACGGCAATCTTCTCATCTGTTTTGAATGATACTCTTCTTCCTCATCGGACAAAACTGCATTTGGCAAAAAAACCTGTTTTGCAGGTTTTTTTGCAGTAGTTTCTTTTTCAAAATGTCCTATGTTTTTTGTCTGCTCTTTTAATTTAAGCTCGACTGTTGACATTTCTTCCTCGCTTAGTTGCTTTGGCTGCCATTGCAAGTTGATTCCGTCATTTTCTTTTCTTGGAACTACATTAATTGTAAAATGAGCAACTGTCTGCCCAGCTGGAATGCCATTTGCTACAAATATATTTGTGCCATGCGCGCCGAGCGATTCAAAAATGGCGCTGGATATTTTGTTTGAAACTTGAAATAATCTCGCTATTTCTATGTCAGGCACCTGCTCTATGATGGGATAATGATTTTTTGGCATAACAAAACAGTGACCAGGATTTGCGCCATTGACATCAAGTACTGCCAAAGTAAGCTCGTCTTCAAAAATTTTTTTAGAAGGAATATTATTTGCAACAATCTGACATATAATGCATGTTTCTCTTGGTTTAGCTGCCATTATTTAACACCAAGCAGTTTTGAAATATCATCAAGATTTATTTTATCCTTAGCTTGTTTCTCATCTTTTTCAAATGATGCGCTTAAAGATGCTATCAATTTATTTCCTATTTCTTCAACAATCTGTTGCTCCATTGTTTTTTGCGGAAGAACAAAATTAATCCCATCATTTTCTTTTCTCGGGATTATATGCACCATAAAGTGCTGCGCTTTTTGGCCAGCTTCAATGCCATTGGCTACTATTAAATTTGTTCCTTGTGCGTCTATTCCTTTAAGCAGAGAGTTGGAAAGCGATTTAACTACCATGAAAATATGCGCAATTTCTTCGTCAGGAACTTGCGGCATTATTGAGTAGTGCTCTTTTGTCAGAAGAAGGATATGGCCTGGGTTTGAAGGATTAATATCAAGTATTGCTAGCGCTGTGTCGTCTTCATAAATCTTTCTTGATTGCACTTTCCCTTCAACTATATTGCAGAATATGCACTGCTTTTTTTGAAACTCCTTCAACTCTTCAGGAGACATTTGCTTAATCTTCTCTTGCAATGCCTTAAGCTGTTCAGGACTTATATTTTGTTCTGCCATACGCAGTTTTTTGCCAATACTTATTTAAACTTTACTAATTATTGGACAGGGATATGATAAAAATGAATTATGGAAACTAAATGAAAAATCTCCAAAATATAAAATAAAAATTTTCAATAAAAATAAAACAAAAGAAAACATTACAAAAACTCAATAACGAATCTTACATTAATAAAAATCATTAAAAATTAATTAATAAAAATTGAAATAAAAAATAAAATAGGGTTTTTTATTATAAGTAAAATTTAAATTAATGGCAGAAACGTTTAATGCGTTATGTAAAATAGAACAACATCACAATATGCATAAAATTCACATTAATGATAAACATTACAAAGATAAATATTGAAAATAATATTCATATAATAAAATAACAAAATGGCAAGGCTTGTGCTGGATTTGACGAAAAGCATTGATGAAAATGCTTCTGTTTATTTTGAAAAAGCTAAAAAAATAAAAAAAAAGATTGAAGGCGCTGAAAGAGCGTTAACTGCAAATCTAAAGAAGTTTCAGGAATTGCAAGAAAAGAATGAAAAATTGTTGCTTAAACATCAAAAGAACGAAAAATTCAAGGAAAGAAAGCATGAATGGTATGAAAAGTTCAGATGGTTCATCAGCTCAGAAGGTTTTCTGGTTATTGGAGGAAGGGACGCTACTTCCAATGAAATAGTGGTCAAAAAACATACTGAACCGAATGATATTGTTTTTCACACTGATTTGGCAGGCTCTCCGTTTTTTGTTGTTAAGAGCGAAAACAAGCATATTGGAGAAAAAACAAAAAATGAGGCTGCTGATGCGACTTGCACATTCAGCAGGGCATGGAAGCTTGGACTGCAAACAAGTTCTGTTTTTTATGTTTCCCCGACGCAGGTCAGTAAAAAAACTAAATCTGGAGAATATATGGGAAAAGGCTCTTTCATGATTTATGGCAAAACAAGTTACATAGATAACAAGATTAATTTGGCAATTGGAGCAACTAAAGCTCAGCAAGTTATGGCTGGTCCATTAGAAGCAGTTCAGGCAAATTGCGAAAAATATGTCATTTTGGAGCAGGGCAGTGAGAAGGCGAGCGCGGTTGCAAAAAAGATAAATTACAAATTTGGCGGAAATTTTGATTTGGACGAAATAATCAGAGCTCTGCCAAGCGGCGGATTTATGGTTAAGAATTTGTGATTTTAAACAACAACAAAATATGCAATTCTTATTTTATCGAAACAAAAGAAAGTGAAGTATACCACAGAAGGATTTTTGGCATTTCTGCATTCATCTTGATAGTTTTGCTAGGCGGCACAATTTTCTATCATTATGTTGAAAAATGGAGATATCTGGATGCCCTTTATTTTTCTGCATACACCATAACTACAGTCGGCTACTGGGACATAACTCCTAAAACCGATTTGGGAAAGATTTTTACTATATTTTATCTATTTGCTGGCGTGGGCATAGTTATCTATGGTTTATCCATCTTAGCCACGCATTTCATCGAATTTAGATAAATTAAAAAAATTCATTTAATAAGTTTAATTCTTATTTCAGTTATCACATTTTTTGTAGGAATAATATAAAGAACATAAAATAATAATTTACAAATTAATTGCAGCTTCGTCACTTCGACTTGTATTCTTTAGCGCAGTGGCCGCAACAGAATGTCATCAATCTCCCATTAATCCTCTCTTTGTGTCCGCCAGAATAAATCCTGCAGCCGCACGGGCAAGTTGCTATTCTCGGCTCTATTGACAAATGTATTAAATCGCCGAATTTATCAAACATCTCATGAGTGAATTTCTTTCCCTCCTCTGTAAGATAGTAAACTTTCTTGTCCCTTTTTCCAATTTTATCAAATTTTATCAGTTTGTTTCTAACGAGAAGGTTCAGGAAAGGATAGACATTGCTTGCGCTAACTTTCTTTTCAAATTTTTCCCCCAGTCCTTTTATTAATTCATACCCGTGCTTTGGCCCGTTTGCAATAAGGCACAATGTGTAGAATTTCAGCATATTCGTTATTTTTATTTTTTGCATGGTTTATGCTTATAACACTAACTATAAATATCTTTCTTTTTTTGACATATCTAAATACGATATAAAAAGAAAAGTTTAAATAGTAGTTCTGATATATCAGAAACAGATATATAATAAAACTGTATTCGTCATAGTGCTGCGAGAATAGAATTCAAATGGGATTTAGAATCAAATTGGAGTGAAGGAAAATGGCAAAAGACCCGATATGCGGAATGGAAATTGATGCAAAAAAGGCTAAATTCAGTACTGTAAAGAATGGCAAGAGATATTATTTCTGCAGCAAAAACTGTTACGAAAAATTCACAGCAAAGACAGATAAGACAGATAAGAAACCTACAGCAGAAGGAAAGCCCGATTCAAATATGCAAAAATGCACAATTTCAGTTTCTGGAATGCATTGCGCTACTTGTTCGCAGACAATTGAAAAAGCTTTGTCAAAAACTTCTGGCGTAATAAAAGCATCGGTAAATTTTGCATCTGAAAAAGCAACTGTTGAATTTGATAAAGATGAAGTTGATGAAGAATCATTGAAAAAGGTAATTAATAAGACAGGCTACAAAGTTGTTGAATCAGCCGATTCTTCAAATGTTGCAGAGTTAAAGCTTAAGGTCATAGGAATGGATAACCCTCATTGTTTAGGCACTGTAAATGATGCCCTTAATCTTGTCAAAGGAATAATTTCAAAGGATTTGTATGTAAATGAAAATGCTTTCATTAAGTATAACCCAAGGCAGACAAGCGTTGATGAAATAAAGAAGGCAATAAAAAATGCCGGTTATGATCCAATTGAACAGACTGGCTTGAGTAATGACAGGGAAAAAGAAGCAAGGCAAAAAGAAATAAGAAGGTTAAAGTGGGAAGTTGTAGCTGGATTTATTTTAAGTATTCCAATTTTCATTCTGTCATTTCCTGAGTGGTTTAAAATAATAATACCTTACCAGGCATTTGTGTTGCTGATTATCGCTTCACCGGTACAGTTTATTCTAGGCTACAGATTTTACACTGGCACTTACATAGGTTTGATGAACAAGACAGCGAATATGGACACGCTGATTGCAGTCGGAACAGGGGCAGCATACATCTACAGTGCGCTCGCAACATTATTTCCAAAAACATTTCCAGGAAATGTTTACTTTGACACCTCAGCAATAATCATAACTTTTATACTGCTTGGTAAGTATCTGGAAGCGCTTACAAAAGGAAAAGCATCAGAAGCGATTAGAAAACTCATAGGGTTGCAGGCAAAAACTGCAATTGTAATAAAAGACGGCAAAGAATTAGAGGTTCCAATAGATGAATTGCAGATAGGAGACATATTCACCATTAAACCTGGGCAGAAAATTCCTACAGACGGAGTTGTAACATCAGGTTCTTCTTATATTGATGAATCAATGATAACAGGAGAGAGCATGCCAGTGTCAAAGAATATTAATGATAAGGTAATTGGAGCAACAATAAACAAAAGCGGATCTCTCAAAGTACAGGCAACAAAAGTTGGTAGCGACACGATGCTTGCTCAGATTATAAAGCTTGTTGAGGATGCCCAAGGTTCAAAAGCTCCAATACAAAGGCTTGCTGACAAAGTGTCGAGTATCTTTGTACCAGTTGTGATAGCAATAGCCATCCTGTCATTCTTATTTTGGTATTTCATAGCTCCAAGTTTTCTAAATCTTCCATTCAGTCCATTTATTTTTTCATTTTCCATATTTATTGCTGTTTTAATTATAGCATGCCCTTGCGCTCTTGGCCTTGCAACCCCCACAGCTATAATGGTTAGCACAGGCAAAGGTGCAGAGCACGGTATATTGATTAAGAATGCAGAAGCACTTGAAACAGCTCACAAGCTGACAACTATTGTATTTGACAAGACAGGAACCTTGACAAAAGGAAAACCTGAGGTTACAGGCATTGTTGTTCTTGACAAGAAATATGTTGAAGATGATGTGCTAAAATTTGCAGCCATAGCAGAAAAAAGCTCTGAGCATCCTCTGGCAGAAGCAATCGTAAATCTCGCAAAAAGCAGAAAAATCGCATTGAGTGAGGCGAGTAAATTTCAAGCAATCCACGGAAAAGGAATAACTGCAAATTACAAGAATTACAACATTTTGATTGGAAACGACAAATTGATGCAAGAGCACAATGTAAAAATAAGCGATTACACAAAAGAAAAAATAAAACATCATGAGGAGCAGGGAAAAACAACTGTAATTCTTGCTATAAATAAGTCGATTACAGGACTGATTGCTATTGCAGACACTTTAAAGGAAAATTCAAAGCAAGCTGTTGAAGAACTGCATAAGCTTGGAAAGGAAGTTGTTATGATTACAGGAGATAATGAAAGGACTGCCAAAGCAATTGCTTCTCAAGTTGGAATAGACAGTGTTGTAGCGGAAGTGCTTCCGCAGGATAAGGAAAAAGAAATCAAGAAAATGCAAGAAAGGGGAAAAGTAGTTGCGATGGTTGGAGATGGCATAAATGATGCACCTGCTTTGGCTGCTGCTGACATAGGAATAGCAATAGGAGCTGGCACTGACGTAGCCATTGAAACAGGCTCGATAATTCTTATAAAAAATGATTTGAGGGACGTTGTAACAGCTATCAAGCTAAGTTCCTACACAATAAAGAAGATAAAGCAGAACTTGTTTTGGGCATTTTTCTATAATGCTGCAGGCATCCCAATAGCTGCCGGCTTATTGTTCCCGTTCTTCGGATTTTTATTAAATCCAATAATTGCAGGAGCTGCAATGGCATTCTCATCTGTATCTGTAGTGAGCAATAGTTTATTAATGAAAACATGGAAAGCATAATGATTTATTATGACATGGGAGGAGGTACAAAAAATGAAGCAAAATTAAATTTCAAACTTTAACAATTCTTGCTTTAATAACTTTTTTTCCCTGAACATCTTCCATTATTATCTTAAAATTCTGGTAATTTATCTCTTCTCCAAGCTTTGGGGCTCTTCCGAGTGTTGCAATTATAAAGCTGTCTAAATCAACATAATCTGAATCCTTTATAGAAATTCCAGTTTTGATGTTTATCTCATCTGTTTCAATGCTTCCCTTTACAACCCATTCATTTTTGGCTAGATGGGTTATGCTTGGATTAATTTTATCGCTTTCATCAATAATTTCTCCAACAATCTCCTCCAAAATATTTTCTATAGTGACTAAACCAATGATACGGGCTTTTTCGTCTATAACAATTGCCATGTGTTGCTTTCTATTTTGGAAAAGGTGTAGCATCTTATCTATTTTCCTATAACCAAAAACAAAAAATGGCGGTCTCATAATTTGTTTGATATTATAATCCAGTTTGCCCTCTCTTATAAATTTTAGCATGTCCTTAAGATAAACAATACCAACAATATTATCCTTGTTCTTTTCATAAACGGGAAATCTAGAATACATTTTAACCATTGGAAGCTGAAGCACATCCTTAATTTTTACATCAGAACTTATGCAAACCATGTTTTTCTTCCTTGTCATCACATCGCTTGCAGTTGTGTTATCAAAATCAAAAATGCGCTGTATCATCTTTTTTTCCAATTCCTTAATTGTGCCTTCCTCTTCACTTGCCTTGACAATGCTCTTAAGCTCTTCTTCTGTTATTATTGGCATTTTTTTAGTGCCAACCAGCTTATTCACTCCTTTGAGAAAATAATCCAGCAATTTGATTAGAGGGTAAATAGCATAACTGAGGTACCATACGAATGGCGCCATCACAGGACTTATTGATTCATTGTTGTTGGTGCCTATGGACTTTGGAGCAATATCTCCAAGAATAAGAACGAGAAATGTTGAAACTCCGATTGCAATTCCAATTGCATTTTTCTTAAATAGTTCAAGCGCTATTGATGTTGTGATGGCCGCGGCTGCTATATTAACGCCATTATTGGTTATAAGCAAAGTCGATAAAAGTCTTTCAGGATCGTCCTTCAATTTTTTGATGTAAATTGCTCCGATTTTTTTCTTTTCCACCCAATGGCGCACTTTAAATTTGCTTATTGACAATAAGGCTGCTTCAGACATGGCTGAGAAACCTGAAAGGATAAGCAACACAAACAAGATAAAAAATTCTGTGTAAATGTCCATTTTACATCTTCTCCAGCACACCGATGCCTAATAAATTCAATCCATTTTTTATTGCCTGTTTTATTGCGCTTATCAATAATATCCTGGAATCTTTTATTTTCTTGTCTGCGGTCAGCACAGTATGTATATGGTAATACTCGTTAAATTTTTGCGCCAGCGCATAAAGATAAGTTGCAATCAAATGAGGTCTTAAGTCATTGGTTGCTTTATTCACAACATCTGGAAAATTTGCTAAAATCTTTATCAATTCAATCTCTTCTTTTTTATTTATCAATTTTAAGTCTGCTTTCATATTAATTTTTTTTATTTTTTTAAGTATGCTGCAGATTCTTGCATAAGCGTATTGTATGTAAGGCGCGGTTTCACCTTCAAACGAGAGAGCTTGATTCAAATCAAAAACAACATTTTTTTCAGGGCTAACCCTTAAAATGGTAAACTTTACAGCGCCATAAGCAATCGCTTTGGCTGATTTTTGATTAACTTTATTGTAGCGCTTCCTTAATTCTTCGCTTGCTTTGTTAATAGCTTCTTTCATAAAATCCTCAAGCAAAACAAGGTTTCCTTTTCTTGTTGACATCTTGCCGTCTTGAAGCAGAACAAATGAATAATTGACAACTATTGGCGCTTTTATTTCAAGCTCTTTGAGGACAGCTGCTATCTGCTCTTGATATAATTTCTGATCCTCGCCAAGCACCACAATATTCCTCCCTTTATTTGACTTCTCAATGTTGTAGGCAATATCCCTTAATGGATAGAGGGATGTTCCATCTCCTCGTGTCAAAACTAAAACAGGCATTTTCATTCCAAGCCCATAGCCTTTTTGGTCCATAACCCATCTATTGAAGCCGTCAATGAAAAGCTTTCCTGTTTTTTCCAATGTCTTCAAAGTTTCATCAGTTTTTTTATTCCACAAGTATTTTGATTCATAATCAAAAACATTATACCTTATTCCCAAATCAAAAAGAATTTTTATTTGGCCTCTGACGCAAATGCTGACTATTTTCTCAAACTTCTTCCTTATTTTTTTATCGCCTTTTTCCAACAGGTTTAACAATTCCAAAACCTTTTTCTCCAATTCAGGCTCCTGCTCAATTCTTTTGTTTATTTCGATATAAATATTCAACAAATTTTCGAATGCAATATTTTTTTTATCTTCTGAGCCCAAAACAAGCATTGCTATTTGCTTGCCAACATCATTTACAAAGTAGTGCGTTTCAACATTGTACCCTTGGAATTTCAAAATTTTCACTAATGAATCTCCTATGAATGCATTTCTTGCTCTGCCTACATGCGGAGAAGCATTAGGATTTATGCTTGTATGTTCTACAATAATTTTTTTGTTTTTGCCGATGTTAGAAGAGCCGTATTTATCCTTTTGCTTCAAGACTTTTTGCAATGTCCCTTCTGCTATCTTATTTTTATTAACAAAAAAATTCAGATAGGGCCCTATAACTTTAACTTCGCATACCAATTTATTAGGCTTGAACTTATTGCTTAATTCCTTAGCAATATCATTTGGAGATTTTTTCCATTCCTTTGCCAGCACAAAACATGGAAAAGCATAGTCGCCCATTTCGGGATTCGGAGGAACTTCTAGCTCGATGTTATCAACTTTCACCTCTTTTTTGAGAAATTGCAGTATAACTTCTTTAAATTTTTCCATATTGTTGGGATTCCATTGAGAGATTACGATATAAATGTTTCGATTAAGTTATATTTTTTAATTATCTTTATTATGGCGTAAATTCCAAAAGTTACAAACAAAACATACAGTGACTGCTCAGGCCAAATCAAATTAAGCGAATAATTTTTCATTGAAAAAGGAAACAACAGCATCATTCCTGTATCATTAAAATGCCTTAATGCAACGTCTGCTACAAAGTGGCTTATTACCCCAATATTAATAAAAACTATAGTTTTAAAGTTGTCATAGAAAAATAAGGGAGCAACAAGAATGCCGACTAAAATACTCATTAATGGAGTGTGAAACGAGCCAAAGAAAAGAAATTGCGGAATACCCAAATAAAATAAAATTAATTGAAATTTTCCAAGTATATCCGGGATTAATGCACCAAGCACAACAAGGCTTTTTTTCTTCATATTAAACAGCTCTGCCAAAATTAATGCAATAAGAAGATGCGTCATCAGGTCAGGCATTTTTGAATCCCTTCCATGTTGCTTTCCATTCTTTTAAAAAAATCACAATGAAGATTATTAACGCGATAACAGAAATAGCATATAAAAAATAATTATAATTGTAGTCATGATAGTCAATCATGCGTATTTTACCGTCCTTTCCATATTCAACATATACAACTGTTTCTCCGAGAACTGGTTTCTTGATGCCTGAGCCAAAGACTTTTATGCTGTTCCCTCCTAAATCAAAGTAGAAATAATCATTGCTGATATTGATTATTCTTCCGAACTGCTCAAACCTTTGATTGCCAAACTTTTGCGGATTCTGCATATAATTACTTAAGCTGAAGCTATTTTCCTGATTGGACTTATAATAGAGGTTATGATACAACCAAAGGCTGATTACTACAACAAATACCAAAGAATAAAAAGTTTTATTGAAAATTTTCAAATTAATCAGCGTTTAATTTTAATGAATATCTTTTTATTTAAAGTTTTTGTTTATTGGCTATATATCTAATAAATTTGATTTAATCACACTGGGAATTTGAGCTTTACCACTATTTAATGGCGTAAATTCCGAATTTATAGCGAGTGTGGGACAGAATTAACTGATATTACCTTTTCAAAACAATAACAAACGCTTTTCTGCCAATATATTTTTTTTGAGCATCTATCTTAGCGCCATTGCCGTATGGAGTTACTTTTTTCTCA
>Ga0105164_10002234_pt1 | contig 12013 bp, 15 predicted proteins | sample VDWuncwatermetaG_FD_89674 | JGI IMG/M metagenome (GOLD analysis project Ga0105164, IMG submission 89674) | Wastewater microbial communities from Netherlands to study Microbial Dark Matter (Phase II) - VDW unchlorinated drinking water | ecosystem: Environmental > Aquatic > Freshwater > Drinking...
CTCCATAAGTTATGTCCTCACTTAAAATCCATGGCTTGCGCTGAAGTGGAATCTTCCGCTGTTTTTATCGTCTTCGCCAGGGGCTTTATTTAAGGGTATGCCGTAATCAAGCATTATCGGGCCGATGGGGCTTTTAATTCGAAGTCCTAAACCAATACCTGATTTAAAACCGCCTGTTTCCTTAACGCCGTTTGCGTCTTCCGACGAACCGAGATCGCCTAACTTTGACCACACATTCCCTGCGTCATAAAATGCAGCCACTTTAAGAAAGTTGGATAAAGGATAGGTATACTCGATATTGCCGATAGCCATGGAATTTCCGCCTAATGGGTCCTTTGACGCGGGGTCAATAGGGCCTAATGATCTTTCCTCGTAACCTCTGACCGTGTAAGCGCCGCCGGCAAAGAATCTCTCATATATCGGTATACGCTCGGTATTTGCGTAGGCAGCGGCTAAACCTACCCTGCCCCTTAGCTCCAAGACAGAATTTAAAGGCAGAGGAAAATACTTTGATGCGCGGCCGTAAAATTTCCAGAAATCCTTATCCCCGCCTATCGGCCCGCCGGCAAATTGGAATGAACCATTCAAATAATCGCCTTTCCTTGGGTCAAATACATTATCACGGCCCTCAAAGGTAAGCCCGGTGGTAAGGCTGCTAACTGTGTTCTTACCGACTTCCTGCTTTAAGTCATTTGTGGCATTATCAGTTATGTTAGAAATATCGATCTGTTCAATCTTGTACATCAAATCAGACCTTAAATATTCGCTTATTTCTTTGCCCAGTCGAATGTCCCCCCCGGTAATTTTTTCATCATAACCGTAACCAACATCGGAATCCCTTTTACGCTCGCGCCTGTAGGCATCAAAACCAAAAGATATAGGATAATCAAAAATCCAGGGCTCTGTAAAACTTAAATCAAAACCGCTGCTGATAGTCCCGAATGAAGCGCGAAATTTCAAATTTTGCCCGCCTCCGGTAAAATAAGGAAAATTCTTCCAGTCAAAATTCTTCTGCTCTACCTCTACAAACCCTACGAACTGGTCAACCGTACTGTAACCTCCGCCGAAGCTAAAAGACCCGGTCTTTGTTTCCTTCACTTCAACTATCAAATCTTTTTTATCAGGCAAACTTGTATCCTCGGTATCGTAACTGACCTCTTCAAAGAACCCTAAGTTCTGCAGCCTCTCCTTGCTGCGGCGAAGTTTTTCACCGTCAAACTTTTCTCCGGGACGAATTCTTAATTCACGGCGTATAATCAGGTCTTTGGTCTTTACGTTTCCCCTTATCTTAACCTTAGCCACGAAAGCCACTTCATTTTCAGTAATGTTGTAGGCGATATCCACGCGCCCGGTCTGCGAGTTAACAGAAGTTGTATCCTGAATCTGGGCAGATATGTAGCCTTTATCAAAATACAGGCCGTGGATACTCGCAGCATCGCTCTTTAGCGCTTCCTCGCTGAAAACCTTACCCGGGATACACTCTTTAAGCTTAGCCAGTATATCCTTCTCAGGAATTTCCTTATTGCCCTGTATAGTTACATTCCGGCCAGGTATTTCTTGCCCTCCTGTATCTTTATGTAGACGTATAAAAGATAATTTTTTTGGGCATCCGGCTTAACTTCATAATTAACCTCTGCATCGGTAAAGCCGCCTCTGGTATAGAAAGACTTTACGCGCTCAATATCCTCCTTTAACACCTCATCCTTTAGTACTCCTGCGTTAAAAAACCATGCGCTTTTTGTCTTCAATAATTTTAGGATGCGTTTTTTTGAAAACGCTTTATTACCTTCCACAACGATATCTTTAATCCTTACCTTCTTGCCCTCCAGGGCGCTAAATTCTACTTTTGCTTTATTAGTTTCTTTATTTAGATCCACCTTGTAAGAAATCTTTGCCTGGCTAAAGCCCATTTTTTCATACAATTTCTCAAGCGTACGCACATCTTCGCTTAAATTCGGATAATCCAGATACTGCGTTTCTTTGGATTTAAGCATAGCTTTAAGTTTATCATCCTTCATGGTAAGGCGGTACATTCCGGAAAAACTAATCTTTTCTATGATCGGCCTTTCTGCAACCGTAAGGATGATTTTTACCCCGTCTTTGTAACTTTGTGTATCTATTTTTATATCGCTAAAATATCCCAAAAGGTAAAGCCGCTTCAAATCGTCGCTAACCACGTTCTCCTGATAAGGGCTGCCTATGCGGGTCTTCATCTTGGAAACAATGGTATTGGTGCTTATGTTCTTATTCCCATTTACATCTATTCCGGTAACTAATGTTAAGCTTTCTGGCGTTTGCGCTTCGCTGGGTTCCTGCGATTTTACTTCGGAGGCAAGAGGGGAATATTCGCCTGATGGGGCTTGCGCGAATACGCTTACACTAGCCCCTAATATTAAAAATATTGAGAAAAAAGTGGAAATTTTCCTACGCATGCTTGTTATTATATATGAATTGCCTGAGGTAATCAAGTGCTATTCAATGCGGGCGATGTTTTCAAATCTTGTATATTCCTTGATAAATGAAAGTTTCAGGGCGCCTACCGGCCCGTTACGTTGTTTGGCAATGATAACTTCCGCCACCCCCTGATTGTCGGGCGTCGGATTATAATACTCTTCCCTTAATATCAAGACAACCACATCCGCATCCTGCTCTATTGCGCCGGATTCTCTTAAATCTGACAGCTGCGGCCGGTGGTCTGTGCGCGATTCTACCGCGCGGGATAACTGGCTTATTGCTATCACCGGAACACTTAATTCGCGCGCAAGCGCCTTGAGTGAGCGCGAAATCTCAGAGATCTCCTGCTGCCGGTTCTCTGTATTGTTACTTGAGCCGCTCATTAACTGCATGTAATCCAATATAATAAGTTTTATATCATGGTGCGCTTTAAGGCGCCTGGCTTTAGCGCGTAATTGCATTACCGTGATGCCTGCTGAATCGTCGATAAATATGGGGGCTTCGGAAAGTTTCCCCGCAGCCGCAGTAAGGCGCGGCCAATCAGAAGTAGCAAGGTAGCCTGTCCTGACCTTATGGGCGTCAACCCTGGCATGAGCGCAAAGCATCCTCTGAACCAACTGCTCCTTGGCCATCTCTAAACTAAAAATCGCTAAGGGCGCCTTTTCTACTACCCCGGCGTATTCCGCTATTCCCAGCGCAAAAGCGCTTTTGCCCATTGATGGCCTTCCGGCAATAACCACAAGGTCAGAACTCTGCAACCCGGCTGTCTTTATATCAAAATCAATATAGCCCGTCGGAATACCGGTAACATGCGCCTTATTCTGATAAAGCCTGTCTATGGACTCAATACTATCCTTAACAATTTCTTTCAGGTGCAAGGTCGTGCCTTGGTTTTTTCTATCGCTAACTTCAAATATAAATTTTTCGGCGCTATCAACCACCTCGTTGACATTGCCTTCACTTTCATAACATAAAGAAACAATCCGCGTGGCATTATTTATCAAGTTTCTTAAGATACTTTTTTCCTTGACGATACTGGCGTAGTGGCTGATATTTGCCGCCGTAGGAACAGAGTTTGCAAGCGCAGTTAAAAAACTTGGGCCCCCCACTTCCTCCAAGGTCTCCTCTTTTTTTAGCGCATCCGTCAAAGTAATCAGGTCAACCGGCTTATTGGCGCTGTAAAGACTTATGATTGCCTCAAATATTTTACGGTGGCTGTCTTTATAAAAAGAATCGGCCTCCAGCATTTCACTGGCAACTGAAATAGCATCTTCATCAAGCAGCATAGAGCCTAACACCGCCATTTCAGCTTCCAGGTTTTGCGGAGGAATTTTGTCTAATGATACTGGGCCGAGTGAGTTTGCCATTATTTCTTTACAATCCAAACCTTAATCTTGGCAAGGACTTCCGGGTGCAGCTTTAGCGGTACCTCGTAAATCCCTAAAGCCTTAATCGGTTCATCCAACAGAATAGAATTCTTATCTATCTCAAAACCCTCTTCTTTTAATGCCGCTGCCAGATCATTAACGCCTATGCTTCCGTATAATTTATCTTCTTCCTGCGTAAGCGCTGGGACGGTTAAAGATAGGCCCTCTAATTTCAATTTTTGCTCCATTGCCGCATCTTTAATTTTTTCCTGCTGGAGATTCTTTTTAATCCTTTCCTGCTCCAGCCGCTTTAAATTCTCAGGAGTCAAAGGAATAGCAATTTTATTAGGTATAAGAAAATTCCGGGCAAACCCTTCTTTTACCTTTACAACTGCCCCGGCTTTCCCTAACCTATCCACATCTTTATTTAATATAACTTCCATAACACACCTCAATTCATATAATATGTATTGGCGCGTATTAGCGGGTATAAGGAATAAGCGAAAGGAACCTTGCCTTTTTTATTGCCTCGGCAATACGCCTCTCGTGCTTGGCGCAATTTCCTGAGATACGGCTTGAAACAATCTTTCCGCGCTCGGTAATAAAAGCCTCAAGCCTTTTTACATCCTTATAATCGATAGTCTTCACCTTATCCTCCGCGCAGAAACGGCAGAATCTTTTTCTGGCAGGCAGATGGTCGCGCTTCTTAATAACTATCTTGCCTCTGGCCCCGGCCTTAGCGCCGGCCTTAGTAAATGTTTTTGTCTTAACTTTCATTTGCTTCTTCCTCGCTTTCCCCTAACCATGTGTTTTCGCTAGATTGCTCCGCTTGCCCGGATAATTCAACCGCGGGTTCTGCTGCTGCCTGCGGCTTAACCTCACCCCTGCCTAAAAACTGCACCCGTTCAGCCCTTACTTCGATAACGCTTTTTTTCACTCCGGCATTATCCTCCCAGGAACGCGACTGTAATCTTCCCTCCACAAAAAGCGGGCTTCCTTTATGCAAATACTGGTTACAGGTTTCTGCCTGCTTATTCCACACTACCGCGGTAATAAAACAAACCTCTTCTTTCAGTTCGCCGTTTTTATTTTTAAACCTGCGGTTTACTGCAAGGCGCAGATTAGCCACTGCCACTCCTTGCGGGGTATAACGCAGTTCGGGGTCTTTGGTTAAATTACCCATAAGATAAACTCTGTTAAAACTTGCCATTTTAAATCTCCTTGCCCACAAGGGCATACCCGCGCAATTCTCCGTCACAAGACGGATACCCGCACAATTCCTTTAAGTGCGGGGTGCTATAAGCGCGGGGTATTATTCTATCCAAGTTTTGTAAAAAGGGCCCTTAATATATTTTCATTAAGGCTAAAGGTACGCCTTAGCTCTTTTAATAAAAGCGGGGGAAGAGAAAAAGTCAAAAGGTAATATACGCCTTCCTGATGCTTCTTTATAGGAAAATATAATTTCCTTTTTTCCGACCAGATAGCGCCACTAGAAACCTGCCCCTGATTTTTAGTCACTGCCTCTTCTATCTGTTTGAAAAGTATTTTCTTCTCATCCTCAGACAGGTCCGGCCTAATGATAAACATCGCTTCGTACTTATTCACGCCCGTCCTTCCTTTCTTCTTTATTGTAAATATTCATTGCCTGTATTGTGCCTTTTGTTGCCCAGGACTCGCAACAACCCCTTGCTTTTTCTATTGTTTCCCTGACTTGGGTTTTCTCCTTTTTTGAAAACTCAGCCAAAACGTAATCAGCTGTTTCTATGCCTTTATTGGGCCTGCCCCCGCACCAATTGCTCGTTTGACTTACGCTATTTTGCAATTGGTGCGGGGGCCTGCCGATCCCAAGGCGCAAACGCGCAAATTCTTCACATTTTAGCGAATCTATTATAGACTGGATACCCCTATGGCCAGCCGAGGAGCCGGAAGGCCGTAATTTTAACCTTCCGAATTTCAGGTCTAAGTCATCGCAGACAACCAATAAGCTCTCTATGCCTACCTTGTATTTTTTGAGCAGCCGGCTTACCGCACTGCCGGATAGGTTCATAAAGGTAAGCGGCAATGCCAGGGCTATATTTTGCCCTGTTATTTTTGCTTTAGCGCTTAAGGAAGAAATTCCGAAATCTTTTTTAAAAACGGCTTTATATTTTCTGGCTAACGCCTTTACAACCGTAAAGCCTATATTATGCCTCGAATGAGCGTAAACCTCCCCGGGGTTACCCAATCCGACAATAAGTTTCATGATTAACGCTTGGTCGTTTATTTCTTCTCTTTTTCCTTCCCCTCGGCTTCCGCGCCTTCTTCAGCAGGGGCTTCCTTCTTTTCCTTGATTACCTCAGGCTCTTGCGAAACTTCTCCTTCGGGAAGCGCAGCAATAACCTCTTCTTTCATAGGAGCTGCTACTGATAGTATAATCGAGGTCTGGTCATTTAAAATCTTAACCCCTTCGGGAACAATTAAATCTTTTACGTGAACGGAGTCGCCTATTTTCATTTGGGCAACATCCACTTCGAACTCTTTAGGGATATTAGTAGGCAAGCATTCTACTTCAACCTCCCAGAGTATATGTTCCAATGCGCCGCCTTCCTGTTTTACTCCCGCAGGCTCTCCCTTTGCCACCACAGGCACATTAACCTTAATCGCCTTAGTCAGGGATATCTGGTTGAAATCAACGTGTCTTATGTCTCCGTGAACCGGATCATATTGAAGTTCTTTGATCAGGCAGGGCCGGGATTTAAATTTCTTATCATCCTTAATCTTAATGTTGATTATAACGCCCTCTATCCTGTGCTGCTGGTGCACAAGCCGAATGAGCGAGCTGTTTGAAACCTTCAAGGCCTGCGATTCTTTTCCATCGGCATAAATTACCGCGGGGATAAAACCTTTATCCCTTAAATCTTTAACCTTGCCTCTTCCTTTTTCTTCTCGTAGCTGTGCTTCTAAAAATATTTCATCCATAATTATAACTCTCTCTCCTCTAACTTATGCTAGTCAAATAAAGAGCTGACCGACTCTTCATTGTGTATCCTCTTGATCGCCTCGCCTAAGAGATCCGCGACCGACAATACCTTAATGCGGGGATGCCTTTTATGGCTATCCAAAGGGATACTATCTGAAATAACCAGTGTTTTAAGCTCCTTACATTTATCGAGCCGCTCTATCGCAGGGCCTGATAAAACTCCGTGCGCAACTGCCGCATAAATATTTTTTGCCCCTCCCCTTTTTAAAAAACCGACTCCTTCAAAAAGCGAGCTTCCTGTGGCAACCAAATCATCTACAAGTATCGCATTCTTCCCCTTGACTTCTCCTAATATGTGCACTGCCTCGGTTTTCTCGGGAGAATCGCGCCTTTTATCGATAATAGCCAGGCCGGCTTCGAATCTTTTTGCGTAAGCGCGCGCCATTTTTATCCCGCCGACATCGGGGGAAACAATTACTAAATCCTTGATTTTTAATTTTTTGAAATACTCCGTAAAAACACCCACTGAAAAAAGATGGTCCACGGGTATATCAAAAAAACCCTGGATCTGCCCGGCATGTAAATCCATAGTCAAAACCCTGTTTGCTCCGGCTGTAGTAATAAGGTTTGCCACTAACTTTGCGGCAATAGGAACGCGCGGTTGATCCTTTCTATCCTGGCGGGCGTAACCAAAATAAGGCACCACCGCGGTTATGCGCTGGGCCGATGACCTTCTTAAGGCATCGCACATAATCAAAAGCTCCATAAGATTTTCATTCGGGGGAGGGCAGGTCGGCTGAATTATGAATACGTCTTTGCCGCGCACATTCTCATTGATTTTTACCCGTATGTCGCCCTCGCTGAACCTTGCCACAAAGGCATCTGATAATTTGACCTTCAGGTACTTACAAATATTCTTAGCTAAGCCCGGATGCGCATTGCCGCTAAAAACCGCTAATTTATCCATAAATTCCCCCTTCGTTTGTTGTTGGGAATTTATCCCGAGTATCTCTCTATTTACTTCTGGATACGAGGGACATCTTACTACTCTTTAATACCCTTGCCGGAACACCTGCAACCGTTGCCCAGTCTTTGACCTTTGTATGTTTTGTAACTACGGACCCGGCTCCGGTTATCGCGCCTTTACCGATTTTTACCGGAGCTACAAAAACAGTATCGGAACCGATATTTGCCATGTCTTTGATCACGGTGATGTTCTTTTTTCCTCGGTTGAAATTAGCCGTAACCGTGCCAGCGCCGATATTCACATTTTGGCCGATACGGCTATCACCGAGGTAACAAAAATGTTTGGCTATAGTTTTGGAGGAAATCTTTGAGCGGACAACCTCAAGGAAATTTCCCAATGTTACGTCGTCTTTTAGTTCGCTGCCTTCCCTCAGGTGCGCAAAAGGCCCAAGCGAGCAGCGTTTTCCAATTTTAACACCTCTTTCGATGACTGTAAAGGGATAAATAGTAGTATCCCGGCCTATTTTTACGCCATAACTTATAAAAGTAGAACCCGGGTCAATAATAGTAATTCCCTTTTGCATAAAATCTTCGTTTATGCGCTTTTGCATTAGAGCGTTTGCCTCTGAGAGTTCGCAGCGGGAATTTATCCCTAATGCCTCGCTTGAATCGGATAACCTTAGCGAATCAATAAGCTTACCCTTCTTATAAAGTATGCTTATTATATCAGTGAGGTAATATTCTTTTTTGCGGTTATTGGGACGGATATATTTTAGGCCCTCCGATAAACTCTCATTTTTAAAACAAATTATTCCGGTGTTAATTTCTTTAATATCTTTCTGAAAATCATCCGCATCTTTTTCCTCTACTATTCCCGAGACGCTTGAGTATTTATCGCGTAAAATCCTGCCGTAACCGGAAGGCTTATCTAATTGCGCGGTCAAAATAGTAGCGTCCACATTATTTTCGATGTGGTACTTTAAAAGCTTATCAATGCTCTCTTTTCTTAAAAGCGGTATATCTGCGTAAAGCACTAACACCGTGCCTTTAAAACCCTTTAACTCACTCTCGGCGCACTTGACTGCATCCGCAGTGCCTAAAAGCCTCTTTTGTATCACAACTTTTTCAACCCGCGAAATGGACTTTCTTACTTCCTGATACCTGTGGCCAAGCACCGTAATAGGCTTTTTAATTTTTAAATCCTTGACCAGCTCAAAGACATATTCCAGCATCGGCCTGCCACAAAGCTGATGCAGCACCTTAGGGATTTCTGACTTCATCCGCTCGCCTTTTCCCGCAGCCAGGATTATAACCGCGATATTTTTATCCATATCTCGTAGTTCCTCTATCGAGCCAAACGCATTTTATGCCGCATTATCTTCTGCTTCTTTGTTAACACCTTATCCACCAGCTCATTCATTAATCTAAAGGCCTCAAGCTTCCTCTCTGGAGGTATCTTACTCCCTCTTAAAACCCTTTCTTTTTCTGTTTCCCATCTAAAAATCATTTTGAATTCCTTAATAGCTCTAAGTTCCGCACATCCATCAGGTCTATATCTCTTCCCGCTGCCTTTTTCATCTTGATAAGCTTACTTACAGAGATAACCTTCAAAGTCAATCCGCCTGCCTTTACATCTAAAGCGCCCTTAATTGCTTCCTTGTAATCTACAGAACTGTCAATAAGTATATCTATTTCCTCATAATTAAGTTCATTTCCTTTGTAAAAATTGAATGCCTTCATATGTTTATTTTTTATCCAATCCATACGTGTTTTTTTATCCGCTAATAAAACAGGGTCAACCGGTTGTTTTACATGATATCCGGCTTTCTCTAAGATGTTAACTAACTTAAAAAGGTTTTTATCTGTCATCTCAACGAGGATATCCATATCCAACGTATTGCGGTATCCGCCAAGAAAATTAAAAGCCATCCCACCGGTAAGCACATATTTTACTTTTTGCTTTTTAAATTCGCGGAATATTTCTTCATATAGTATCATGGTTTAAAGCGCTGTCCCTCTATTTTTGTTCTCTAAATATACCAGCTGCCCGGCAAGGATTCGAACCTTGACAGTCAGACCCAAATTCTGATGTGCTACCATTACACAACCGGGCAAATATTAATCCGACCCTCAACCGTTTTAAACAAACCTTAAACTACTGAAGGCCCCTTTGTTTTCTCCTGCTCGTAAGCCTCCAAAACTTTTTTCTGTAAGTGTTCCCTAAATGCCTGCGTTATAGGATGGGCTATATCTTTATGCTCCAATTGCGCATTAGCCCCTGCTTCCGGAGTTACTGGGCGGCTAGCCACAGGCAAGGGGCTAGCGCACTGGTTACAAAATTTAGAACGCAGTTCGTTCTTAAATGCGCACTTTGGGCACGGCTGTTTTACTTTTCTGGAAGGCATAGCGATAAATAAACCGCTTGTGCCCTCTATCACTTTTATATTCCTGACTACAAAGGCATTGTCAAAGGTTACGGTGGCGTATGCCTTTAGTTTTTTATCCGGTGAGTCCTTTAAAACCACCCTGACTTCTGTTATATCCATAGTTACCTCCAGTTGCATGAAACTTTAAACTGTTCTTACAACAAAAACCCGCCATGATTTCTCCTGTTTTTTAAGTTCGCTGCTGATTCTAACGGCCTCCTTTCTTGAAGAAACAATACCAAAGACTGCCGAACCGCTTCCGGACATCAAGATTGATTTAACACCGAGGCCAGTGAGCCTCTCTTTAATCCTTCTAACTTGCGGATATTCACTTGCTGTAACCTCTTCAAGGCCGTTATATAAAGCTAAGGGAATTAACGAAAGGGCATTTTTTCTCAATGCTGAAGTTATGATTTTAACATCATAATCGGGAGTTGTCAACCCAGAAAATCCATCCCACTTTTTATAAATCAGGGGGGTGGAGACCTTTATTTTGGGGACAACCAATATATGCCAAAGCCGTAAATCTTTAAGCCCTTTAAGGGGCATAATTATATCCCCGCGTTTTGAGCCTTTAGCAAAAGATGTATTATAAATAAAAAATGGAACATCGCAACCTATTTGCTTAGATAAAGTTACAAGCCTGCTTAAAGGAAGGCTCAGTTTCCAAAGCTTGTTTAAACCCAATAACACGCTCCCTGCATTACTTGAGCCGCCTCCCAGCCCTGCGCTGATAGGAATACTTTTTAGTATCTTTATATCCGCCCCCTTTTGAACTTTATACTTTTCTTGCAATAATTTTGCGCCTTTATAACAGAAATTAGTTTCATCTGTAGGCACGTCCGGATTAGCGCAAGATATCCTGATTAATATATCGCGGCGTAGCTTCAAAGTTATAGTATCGTAAAGATTTATTCTCTCAAAGAGGGTTTCGATATTGTGATAATTATCAGGGCGCCTATTGAGGATTTGCAGGAAAAGATTTAACTTAGCGAAGGATTTGACGGTTAGGGTGTTCACATAATTCTCAAGGCTGCTTTTTCTATATCTGCGCTGGTAAGATTATATTCTTTCAAAAGCTCATCCGGCTCTCCTGACTGGCCGAACCTGTTTTTAACACCCAAACAAATGACTTTTACAGGAAAAAATTCGGCAACCGCCTCCTGCACGCTTGATGCAAGGCCGCCGATAACAGAATGCTCTTCACAAACAAGGATTCTTTTAGTTTCTTTTGCCGCTTTTAAAATAGCATCGCTGTCAAAAGGCCTTATAGTGTGCAGATTAATAAGCCGCGGCTTTATTCCTTTACTAATAAGATTTTTTACTGCGAGGAGCGCCTCGTTAACCATAATACCGCAGGCAACTATGGTTAAATCACCCCCTTCAACCAAGACCTGTGCCTTGCCTAATTTAAATTCTCCCGTATTTTCTATTGTCGGCACCTTCGGCCTGCCCAGGCGCACATAAAAAGGGCCTTTGTTGTTTGCTGCGGCAATTACGGCTTTGGCCGTCTGCGGGCCATCGCAAGGGACTATTATGCTCATATTCGGAATAACGCGCATTAAGGCAATATCTTCTAATGCCTGGTGGCTTGCCCCGTCGGGCCCCACGGAAACACCGGCGTGTGTTGCCACTATCTTGACATTCAAATTGCTGTAACTGACCGAATTTCTTACCTGGTCCCATGCTCGGCCAGCTGCAAAGATTGCAAAAGTGGAAACGAACACGGTCTTGCCGCAGCTTGCAAGGCCTGCGGCAGCTGCCATCATATTTTGCTCGGCTACGCCAAAATTAAAAAATCTACCGGGAAATTCTTTTGCAAAGAGCCCTGTCCGCGTTGA
>Ga0105164_10002235_pt1 | contig 12011 bp, 8 predicted proteins | sample VDWuncwatermetaG_FD_89674 | JGI IMG/M metagenome (GOLD analysis project Ga0105164, IMG submission 89674) | Wastewater microbial communities from Netherlands to study Microbial Dark Matter (Phase II) - VDW unchlorinated drinking water | ecosystem: Environmental > Aquatic > Freshwater > Drinking...
GACTAGTAAAGAAATTGGACAATTTGAAAGAGCTGAAGTGACGAATTTCGACAACAGTGAATCTAAGATTTATATGTTTGTAAAAGCATTTGATCTTAAAGAACAAGATTTTATAGATTTAGTTATTAAAAAAAATCTTGTGGTTACTAACAACACTGATATTGTTTTCATCATCAAAACAAAAAAAAGTGATAATAGCGAAGAGACTTATATTTATGATGGCAAAAATTTGAATGGGGAAAAGGTCAATTCAACAGTTTATACAAAAATGACTAAGCTCAAGGTAAAAGAATACAATGGCTCAAAGTTCTTTGTAGCTAACGGTTATGTAAAATTTCGCTTCCCTGTTCCTCCTAAAAAACTAGAAGAAAACGGAACTTTTAATACTCCTTTTAGTAGTCAAATAGGTAGCTTAACCTGCTACTTTGAAGGAATGCCTGTACACGATTATGATTTAGCTGATTTAAATGATGCTTTTAATGGTGGATTAGTTAATGACATAACTGAAGAAGCTTTGAATAATTCAAGAGAGAGAAAAGAAAAGCTTTAATTAGCTCCTATAGCACAAAAAGTTTCACACAAATCTTCATTCAAAGTCTCAGCTCTTTCTATTTCAGCATATCTTTGATCAGCTCTTTCAATTACATCTAAGCAAAGTCTATTTAATTTTTCCAAACCCTTTCTTTTTTCATGCGTCAAATAAGCAACACATCTATTATTCAAACCACCGTAATAATCATCAGTATCATTTAGTGACTCTCCTTTTAAGCGAAGAGTTATTGCTGCATAAGAATAAATTCTCAACTCTTCATTTGAAGCCCCTTGAAAGACCATATCACTAAAGCCTACAGAGAATTCACCTGGATCTAAATTAAATTTGTTTAATAATGAATAAGCATTAGAGAATATTTTTAGTGCTATACTATCTGCACCTTTGGAAAGAATTTTTGCATAGTTATAAGTAAAATCAGCCTTTACCTCAGCAGATGTAGGAAATCTTTCAAACTGTACAATCCTTCTCCTAAGAGGTGTTATTTCAGGTTTTTGTGAACGTAATAATTTTTCTGCGAGAAAATCCAACTCATCCCTATCAAAATAGCTATGTTTCAACCATAACTTTTCAAGCCATTCCACAAGTTCTTCTCTTGGTTTTGTTGATATTGATGTTTCAGGATCATACCCACCCATATAACCTTTAGGAATAAACTCACAACAATAAATAGTAAATTCCTTTGGCAACATAATTTGATCTTCTCTATTAACAATATCTGGACAATAACCAATAAAAGCATAGGATTCTCTAGTGTAATTATCACGAAGAACATATACATTTACAGGTCTATCAGATGTTATAGGTAAATCTTGCGGACTTTCACAATTATCAATATTTCCAAAAGTATCAAATCCTTGTGGTTCTACATCTTCAGAATCTTCAGAAGGTTCTTGCCTACCAAAAGAACATTCTCTAACATTTTGAAATCTTGGACCAATATTACTGGCTAACATTTATAATTTATCCTAAAATTAATTAGACATGATTCTACATTAAAAACCTTAAAAATTAAAGTACCTCCAATCTTTAATAGCAATATGACATATAATAAAAAAATGCTAAGCCGCCGTGAATTTAATAAATTACTTTTAAGCGTTGTTTTTATCCCATCTTTAGTTGGCTGTACAAGTTTAAAGAAAAAGGATTTTGAAGAGGGGATTCTTAGACTTAATCTAGGATTTGAGCCAGATACTATTGATTGGGCTAAAGCTACTGACTCTTATTCATTTGATGTCATTGCAAACATAATGGTTGGCCTAACTAAATATAACAATGATTTAAAATCAATTCCTTCTTTGGCTAAAAGCTGGGATATTTCAAAAGATGGAAAGATTTATACTTTCTATCTAGATAAAGAAGCTAAGTGGTCAGATGGTAAAGAAGTTTTAGCTCATGATTTTGTATACGGCTGGACAAGATTATTAAATCCCCAAACAGCTGGTCCTTATGCCTATTTAATGTATCCTATTAAAAATGCTGAGGCTTATAACCAAGGGAAAATTAGCGATCCAAGTTTAGTGGGCGTAAAAGCCCTAGATGATTACACCCTTGAGGTAGAACTAGATTCCCCTATTGCTTTTTTTATAAACCTTACTTCCTGGGCTGTATTTTTTCCACAGAGAAAAGACATTATAGAAAAATACGGTAATGACTGGACTGAACCTAAAAACATAGTTAGTTGTGGTCCTTTTATTCTTGAGAAATGGCAGCATGAGTATAAAATCTCTCTTGCAAAAAATCCTTATTATAAAAACCCAGAAGCAAAATTAAAAGAAATTAAATATTTTATAGTTCCAGAACAATCCAGCGGATTTTCACTTTTCACAAACAATGAGCTTGATTCAGTAGATTCCAGATCAGTCCCCATAAGTGAAATTGAAACCATTAGAAAAATGAAAGAAACAAAGTTTTATCCACTATTAAGAGCTACTTACATAGGATTCAATGTAAATAAACCTCCTTTTGATAATCCACTTGTCAGAGCTGCTTTTAGCCATGCAATAGACAGAAATATTTTCCCGAAAATTTTAAGAAGAGGAGAAATACCTAGCTCGACCTGGATTCCGCCTGGCTTAAGTGATTTTTACTCACCAGAGATAGGATGTAGTTTTAATCCTGACATTGCAAAAGAACTGCTGGAAAGAGCTGGGTTTAAAAATGGTTCAGGATTTCCTTCTGTAACTTTACTTTTTCCCACCAGAGAAGATGCAAAATTAATTGCAGAAGCATGCCAAGAACTGTGGAATAAAACATTAGGGATTAAAATAAATATTGAGAATCAGGAATGGAAAGTTTATCTAAATACTCTTCAGAAATCTCCTCCTCATTTGTTTAGAATGAGCTGGGGGGCTGACTATCCAGATCCAGATACATTTATGAATTTATTTACAGGATTGTCAGGAAATAATCATGGTAGATGGAAAAATAAAGTCTATGACAGGCTTATAAACATAGGCGCAAAGACATTAGATCTAAGTAAGCGTCAATCTATTTATCAAAGAGCTCAAAAATTGTTACTTGAAAAAGATGTAGCAATTGCTCCACTGTTTTTTAATACTCAAACGATATTAAATAAATCCTGGGTAAAAGACTTTGAATTTAATCCCCTGGATTTAGTTTTTTATGAAAAAGTAAGCCTAAAATAAACAATTTCTAGGGTATTCCCTAAGCTATTAATTTCTAAACTCTGTATTAATAGAATTATGATTTTCTCTATATTATCTTCTTAACCTTATATACAAACCGTATAAAAATGAAAAAATAGTTAAAAGTACTACAACGTTTGACTGGGAAAAGGATAAAATCTCAACAATTTTTTTAGGATTGCGTCTTTGTATAAGCAAATACAATGTGCTATTAATAGATACAAGAAAAAAGGTTGTTTATAAATGCAAGCAGCAAAAAGATTTAAACCATCTACAGAAAAAGTCAGTAAAGATTGTCAGCTATCAGGTTTATTTAATATCATTGCAAATAACTTATTAACTGCTACAGAAGTTTTAGGTACAGGACATAGATTAGAAACAGTACAAGAATTAGAGCTTGTTTCTAAAAAAGCCAGGTCAATTACTAAAGAAATTCTCACTAATCACCAAAACAAAGATGGTTTAAATGAAAGAGTTTTAGGTTTAAAAGAAAAAATGCTTGAACTCATAAATGATCTATCTCTTGAATTAAATAAATTAGACCCTAGTAAAAATAAAGATAAAAGAGCAATTGAAAATCTAATTTTAGCTAGAAGATTACTTAGAGAATCACAAAGAGGATTGTCTACCCTCTAATTACTTAAGATCAATTCTTCAGGCTTAGTCGTAGTTTCTAATTCACCATCTGTAAGAGTATCAGGGAATACAATACCAGCTACGTCAGCTCCTTTTGGAGTTATAACGTTAAACAATTTAATTCCAGCTTCAACAGTAGATGTGATTTGTGCAGTCACAGTTATTACTGTTTTCTTGACTTTAATCTTTCTAATATTAATTCCTTCAGAAGGTACAAAAGTTACATTAGTAAGGAAATTTGCTTTCCCTAATAATTTTTCTAGTTGCCCATCGATAGTAGCGGATTTCCTTATAAAGTTTTCGCCTGGAATAGTAAGAATGAGTTTTTTCCCAGAATTTTTAATAGTTGCTTGAATAGGATCATTTACCTGTGGTTTCCCAACTGTATTTTCCCCTACCTTAACATCAGGAGATTCTACAACCTGGAGTTTTATATCTGCCAAAGATTCAGTTCCATCACCAATAATGCTGATTTTTGCATCCCCTGCATTTGCATCAGAAGGAATTGTAATCGTTGTAACTAAATCAAGAGGGTCACCCTCAGTAGTCTGGAACCTATAATTTCTTTTATTTCTAGCTTGTAAAGGAACGTTCCTTAAGTAAGCAAAACCAACAAGGAATGTTCTACCTGAGCTATCTCTTAATATCACAGGGCGACTGGAATTTATATCAGAGTTATTCACTTGGATAATCGGACCACCATTGAAATTAACATTACTTGCAAAGGTGAATCCTTGAGGTACGATGAAAAGAGTACTTTCTCCACCTGGATCTAATCCCATAATTGAAGGTAATTCTACAGTAGCATCATCACCATTTGAAATAGGTGGTAAATTTGAAATTTCAACTGCTCCTGTAGAAGAAATATCAAAATCAGGATTAGCATCAGAAAGTTTATTAAATTCATCTACAAGGCTTACTGTCAAATCTTCAAAGTCTTCAGGAATATTTATAACTTCTATATCATCAGGCAATCCATCTCCTGAACCAGATTCTGTATCATCTGATATAAATGAAACTACTACTTCAGCGGTTGAAATATTGTCATTAATATCAGTAGCCTCAACTATAATGCGATTTCTACCCGGATCAAGTTCTATAGTCTGATTATAAGAACCTGAAGCTGAAACAGGGATACTTTCATCATTTAAAAACACTTCTTTAATTTGATCATCATCTTTTACAGTGAATATGACATTAATAGTACTTGATTCAGTAAAGACTTCCCCATTTCCTGGAGAAGTAATAACTATTTGAGGAGAATTTGGATTTAATGATAGAGGGTTAATATCTAGCTCTGCTCTATTTCCAGCTCTATCCTGAACTACTATATCTATAGGTGAATCTTCCACAGTAACAAAGAAATCAACTTTTTCACCCTTAGCAAATGTTACGGGTTCTGAGTTTACTAAAATTGAAATTACTTCTGAACCTGTTCCATCAACGCTACCTGATACATTAAAGCCATTTGTAGCCTGTGTCGCATTAGCAGTTAATAAAGGAAGCTTGGTGTCTAAAAGAATCGTAAGAGTTTTAGTAGACTTATTTCCTGCATCATCCTCAGCAGAAATTGATATTGATTGTTCTCCATCTGTAGAGAAAGTTAGGTTAGTTGAAAAAGTAAAGAAATTTGGAGTTAATGACTTAGTATCTATAGTAAGATTTGCCATTTGCCCATTTATAAGAACTTCTTTTACAGAGGATCCTGTTCCATTAACTTTTCCTACAACTCTTACTCTTTTTGAATTAACTGCTCTGGAGTCCAGAGGAGAAAGAATACTTATAGCAGGTTCAATGGTATCAGCTCCAGATTGGACATCACCAAACTTAAATACCCCTTGATAAGTACTTGTGAGTTGCTCACCGCTTTTGGAATTCGAGGTAAGGATTAAGTCATAAAATCCTGGGATTAAAATAGCTGGAGTTAATCCTATTATTGAAAGTCCATCAGAAGAAACGTTTAGCTCTGTAGCACAACTTTCATCAGAATTAAAACAGACTTTTACATTTTCTCCAAATCTTACAGGATCTATATATGAATCAATACTAAACTGAGTTTGTTCATTTATATTTGCTGAATTAGGAGAAATAGTTTTTGCTATGGGTCCTAAATTAAGGTCTGTAACTAAGCTTACGGATTGTGTTTCAAGAGGATTTGGAATAATTGCATAATTACCATTAGGATCTAAGGTAATAGCAGACTGTGCGCTATCTGTAGAAAGCTCTATTTCATTTATTAATGATAAATCTTTAAAATTAAAAATCTTTAAAAACTTTGAGCCTGCTCTAAGAACTAAAACTAAAATCTTACTTTGGTCGGGAGTAATATCAACATCTATCGTAATACTTTCATCAGTAACAGGTAAACTATTTAATAAAAAAATGTTTCCGTTTGCTGCTAGTGATGCTTTGTAAAGTTGGAATCCTGAAGGGTCAGAAAATAGATCACCTGCAACTATTGCTGTCATACCATCAGGCGAAATCGTTGAAAGTGTAGGTCCAGAAAAAGCAGCATTTAATACTTTGCTTGCCAGTATGCCTGACTCAAAGTCATAAAAATGAACAACATGACTTCCACTTAATGAAGAAATTACTGCTTTTCCCCCAGAGACATCAAATATTACATTATCCTGAAATGCTCCCGCATTAGATAAAGAAGAATCAATGCTTATTGTTTTTAAAGTGCCTATATTATTATCAAATATTGAAATCGATTTACTTAGAGGAGAAGAATGAGTTAATATTGCTTTACTAAAATCATTATTAAAATTTATCGAATCCACTCTTGCTGGCAAACTTATTTTCTTTATGATTTGTTTCTTTTGTGTATCAAAAACAATGAGTTCTGGATTAGGAGAAAGAGTTGAAAATAATATTATATTTCCATCAGCATCTCCAAATACAGGAGAGTTCAAAACTGAAGAAGCAATCAAAGGCAATGAAGTAATATCAATTGTTTCATTTAAATCAAGATCTACTATAGCCAGTTTTGCTGAATTGAAATCTAGTCCTTCATTAAAAACAAGTGCTTTATTGTCATTTTTATTCAGGCTAAATGAATATGAAGCTTGTGGATTATTAAATGAGTTGATTTGAAACCTTGCAGTACTAGAAAAACCTCCATTACTAAAAGAAAGCTTTCTTAGTACAATACCGTTATCAGTACCTGAATCTAAAACAAGAACGAAAGAACCATCAGAAGAGGCGACAATATTACTGGGCTTCTTAAAACAACCCTGATCATCACAAAATGATAAATTACTTAATGTTTCTGCAAATGATTTACTTGAAATATTGAAAGTAGTAAAAAGTAGTAATAGTAAACTTACTTTTACAAAAAAACTCATTTTATTTTGTATTAAATTCATGTTTTTATTTACTGCCTTCCTCGCTCCTTTGTCGCTTGTCAGGCTTTGCATAGTGCACAGGAATGGCCTTTTACTACATTATCCAGATTTTATCGAATAAATCGAATAAAATCCTAATTACCAGTTCTCTGCTTTAACAATTACTCACTAGATGAATAATCAAAGCATCTGATTTATTTGTACCAACCTTAGGGAATTATATGTGTGACACTTAGCACTTTTTTATATATCTACACAAATATTTTCAGTGGAAGCCCTAATTCCTCAAAAAGATAATGATTATATTGAGTGGAGATAATAAGCAAATCACTTTAATGGTTTATACTTTAATCTCTTAAAGAAACTGGAGCCTGAAAATATGAACACAAGATCAGCATCAAGGGAATTAGTTATTTTGGCCCTTCCTCAACTACCAAAAGAAGAAAGTAAAATTGAAAGTATAACCTTTGATCAAATATTACTAGCACTTAGTAGATCATTGAGCGATTATGCAAAGAAAAATATAAGTGGTGTTTCTGCAGATTTAATAAAAATTGAGAGATTCTTAGCTAATGCTGAAGTTGAACATCCTGACAATGAAGAACGTACAAGTCAAATAAACTCTGTTCTTATTCCCGATACAGCAGTTTTAAAAAAACAAGTTGAGGCACTTAAAAGTGCTGCAACTGAAATCTATAACTCTTTAGAGTTGCCAGAATTAATAAATCACTCTACACAAGATCAAGCAAAAGAATATGCAATGCTCTTATTTAAAACCTACATTCAGAATAAAGAAAAAGTAAATGAAGTCATCGAACAAGCAGCACTTAGCAGAAAAGATGATAAGAAATGGAAATTAAATAGAATGGTGAGATTAGACAGAGATGTTTTAAGAATAGCTACAACGGAACTTTTATTTTTCTCTGAAACACCTACTGAAGTAATTTGTGACGAAGCTGTAAAAATAGCAGACAAATATGGAAGTGATGAAAGTAAAAAGTTTGTAAATGGTGTTTTAAGAGATATAGTAGAGTTAAGCAGAGCTAAGGTTTAATGTTTTAATCTTCACAACATGGGAATTGCCTATTTAACTTCTCCATAAATCCTTCGTTAGGAGGATCAAAAGAAATAGTTATTTTTGCATCAGATGTAACATGAAATATTGCTTTAGAACCTTGACCATTACTTAATTTTAAGTTTAATTCTGTTTCTGCATCTTGGCTTATATCTTTCATAAACCTACATATTACAGGAATAAAATTCTGCAATTCTTTAAAAGTATATGCTTCTAATTTTTTACCTGTCATAACTTCATCAAAGTCTGATAAAAAATATAAAAACTCCATTTGATGATAATGCAGGTCTGGTGGAAATAAAAGATTCCCAAGAGCAAAAGGAGTTACATTATTTCTACTATCTGATTTTTTGATTCTATGTCTTTTTAAATCAGAAAATTCACATGTTTCTTTTGGTTTAAGAGTACGTAATTCCACTCTAAAATTTCCATTTTCTCTAATTACACAAATACTTGCACTCCCATTGCTTAAATAGTATGAAAGATATAAATGTGCCTTTGGCTGCAATGTTCTAGAAGCATGAACAAAATCAGCTATTTCTTTATTAAGAGCTTCAACATCTCTATATGCTGCTAAATGTTCTCCAGTAAAATTTTCATCTACAGATGCCAAAAGATGTCTTATTTCATTTACTGGCTCTGTACTTCTAATAGCTGCTTTAATTTGTGCAGGAAGATTTCTTATTTCTCTTTTAGAATATGCTTTTAAAAAAAATGATGCAAATAATCTATCAGTTGGTGTTTTTAGTTCTACTCTTGCCATATTAAACTTATAGCAAAAATATCTAAAGTCTAAGATAAAATCTTTTTAATATTAATAAGCTTCTCTATATAACTTCTCTACGGTTTCCTGTGTAATGGGTTGAAGAGGATTTGTAATGATAGAAATATCCTTTAATGCCATTTTAGCCATTTCTGGTATTTCACTTTCTTTAACACCACATTCTCTAAGTTTATTAGGTATAGAAAGAGCACTAATCAATTTTTCAATTTCTTGAATAAACCTATCGGCACCTTCATCTATACTCCCTAAACTAAGTCCAAGAGCTATTCCCATAGTGGCATATTTTTCTTTGCACACACTCTTATTAAATTTTAAAACAGTAGAAAGCATTACTGCATTAGCAAGTCCATGTGGAAGATTAAACTTAGCAGACAATTGGTGAGACATAGCATGAACAAGACCTACTGATTTTTGATTAAATGCCATTCCTGCTTCTAGTGCTGCCAGTGACATATTTATCCTGGCTTTTGCATCATTTCCATTTTCATAGACCTTTTTTAGATTCTGAGCAATAAGTGTTATAGCCTGAAGTGAAAACATATCAGCAACTGGATTAATTCTAAGTGAAATAAATGATTCTATAGCATGAGTAAGTGCATCCATTCCACAATAAGCAGTTAATCTAGGTGGACATGACATCGTTAATTCTGGATCGACAAGAGCAATTGTAGAAATAAGCGGATATCCTAAAATAGTGATTTTTTCTTTTTCAGAAGTAATCATAGCTACTATAGAAACTTCAGAACCTGTTCCACTAGTAGTAGGAATACTAATCTGAGGAGGAAGAAGTTCATGAATAGACATTATACTGGAATGAGATGCATCATAATCTGAAACTTTCCCACCTTGTTTTGCAAGAAGCCTAACTACTTTGCCTACATCTATAGCACTTCCACCACCAATGGCTATAACTAAATCACATCCTGCATTTTTATAACTCTCTACTGCCTTAATAACTGTTTCTTCATTTGGATTAGGTTCTATCTCATTAAAAATAGTGGAGGTTAGACCACTTAACTTTAAATACCTTTGAACTTTTCTTACATATCCAAGTTTTTCTATTTCTGGATCACAAATAATAAATGCATTACTAGATTTCAAGAAAAGAGAAAGAAAACTAATTCTATTCAATACTCCATATCCAAAAACTATTTGAGCAGGAAAACTAAATCCAACAGCCTGTGTATCTAGTATCTGGCCTATGATTGTAGGATCTATTAAGGGTAGGTTTACTTCTTCTTCTGACATATATATATTGTACCCAGAAAGCTAAGCCCACCTACAGAAACGTCTTCAATCTACTTAAATCCAGGTTCCCACCACTTAAAACAACTACTGTGTTCTTTCCTACAGGTATTTTATGCTCTAAAAGTGCAGCTACTGTACAGGCTGCAGAAGGCTCCACTAAAAGCTTTTGTCTCTCTAAAAGCATTAAAATAGAGTCTTTTGTTTTATCATCTGAAATAGTAAAAATATCATCTACATATTCTTTAGTCAGATTAAAAGTAATATCACCTACTCTACATGCTGAAAGTCCCTCAGCAAAAGAAGTAATTTTAGGAAGGGGTACAATTTTCCCTGACTTAAAACTTTGATACATAGAATCAGCTCCTACTGTTTCTACACCATAAACTTTTACATCTTTTTTTAATTGTTTAATAACAGCAGCCATGCCTGAAATTAAACCACCACCACCTATAGAACAAATAACAGTATCTACTTCAGGTAAATCTTTTATAATTTCAAGTGCCATGGTACCTTGTCCAGCCACTATATCTATATCGTTAAATGCATGAACATGTTCATAGCCTAATTCTTTCTGCAACTCAAAAGAGTAATCCATTGCATGCTGGAGTTCTGTACCCTTTATAACTATTTCAGCTCCATAACCCTTACAAGCATCAATTTTACAATCAGGCACTCCTTCAAACATTACTAAAACTGCTTTTAATCCAAGTTTTTGTGCTGCATATGCCACTCCCTGAGCATGATTTCCACCTGAAGCAGCTACTAAACCTTTTATTTTTTTTTGTTTTAATGTTTTTAGAATTTTATTTAATGCACCGCGAGGTTTAAATGACCCTGTTTTTTGCATATTTTCCAGTTTAAAGAAAATATTCGTTCCAATAAGCTCAGTAAATGTAGCAGTAGATATAATAGGTGTCCAAACAAGATAAGGCATTATCATTTCATGAACTGCTTTTATTTCACTAGTTTCCAATTCTTTATACATAGAAGATATAATATCATTGTTCATATGGAAACTAACATCAAAGAAAAATTAAACAAAATAGACAAGGATCACCTTTATCTATTAACTGAAATCGGCAAGATTTCAAAAGAAATAAATCAAAAGTCTTATCTTGTAGGTGGCATGGTTAGGGATCTTTTATTAGGGTTTGATAATTTAGATATAGATATAGTGGTAGAAGATAATGCTCATCTCTTAGCAGAGACTTTAGTTAAAAAAATACCTAATTGTGAGCTCAGTGCTAAACATGATCGTTTTCATACTGCAAAAGTTATTTTTCACGTACATAATAAAAAAATTCCTGTGGATTTAGCCACTACAAGAGAAGAAACTTACGACAATGAAAAGCTTGCACCTTTACCAGAAGTAACAATATCTGAATTAAAAAAAGATTTAATTAGGCGTGATTTTACGATTAACGCTCTTGCTGTTTCATTACTTCCTGATAGCTTTGGTGAAATAGTAGATTTATTTAATGGTCTAAGCGATTTAGAAAATAAAAAGATAAAAATATTACATGAAAAGAGTTTTATAGATGATCCGACCAGAATGATTAGAGCCATTCGTTTTGCTACTAAGTTTAATTTTGAAATAGAAGAGAAAACTAAAAAGCTTTTAAAAGAAGTCATTGAATCTGGACAATTTGATAATTTAATTGAAAAAATTAGAGGGGATAGAGTAAAAATAGAAATTAGATATTTATTTAATTTACCGAATATA
>Ga0105164_10002236_pt1 | contig 12005 bp, 6 predicted proteins | sample VDWuncwatermetaG_FD_89674 | JGI IMG/M metagenome (GOLD analysis project Ga0105164, IMG submission 89674) | Wastewater microbial communities from Netherlands to study Microbial Dark Matter (Phase II) - VDW unchlorinated drinking water | ecosystem: Environmental > Aquatic > Freshwater > Drinking...
CGATGAGAAATTCACCGTAAACAATACAGTCCATCCGGCACTCTGTTCCATTCAGCCCTCCTTGGCTGCGGCCGGGCAGGTGATTACGTTGGTTGGAGAAAACTTTGGAGATGTCCAAAATTTTAGGAGTGGAACAAATTCATTCACTAGTACAATTCGTTTTTCTGGCCCGTTGACGGCGGCAAGCGATGATGTGACGACCAGCGTTGTGCGTCGGTGGACGAACAGCAGTATTCAGTTAGAAATTCCCAAACCGGCGACGGCCAGTGCCAATCGCGTGAAGGATGGTCCTGTGAATGTGACGGTAGGGAATGTGGAGAGTAATGCTCTCTCGCTCTCCATGCAGCCGTTTATCGCGAGCCTTTCCGAAACGCGGGGACCGGTGCTCACGACGTTAACGATTCGCGGAGGAAACTTCGGTGTTGATGTGGGGAAAGTTTTTTTTGATCAAGATAGTAACCTTGATACGGCGAATCTTGAGGGCAATGTCACAAACACCGTCTGCGGAGGTACTTTGTGGCACGACGATCTTATCCGTGTGGAAGTGCCGACTACGGCCGAGATTCTTACAACAGAAGATCGCGATACAAAGTCGTTCTTAGTGCGAGTGCAAACTGTTGCTTCTGCTCCAGCCGCAGTGTCAACAACCACCAATGAACGGAGTCGTTCATTTACCGTCAACAAAGGCCCTCGGCCGCCGGTGTTGTGTTCTGCTACGTCGCCCGACTCTAAAAATTTAGAAACAGGAGTGCCGCAAGCAGAGTTGTCCAATGGTCCTGCGGGTACCATTGTGAATCTCTCCGGAAAGTTTTTTGGCGCTGAAAAGGGGACAAGCAGAGTCAAGATTCATAATGTCATACTGCCCCTCAACGCAGAGAAAGTAACCGATACGGTCCCCAACGACACCACCTATCATTATCGCGTAGTGGCGTTTAATACGGCCGGAGTTTCCCCACTATCCAATCAAGTTTCTGCAAAGGCATGCGATGCGTGCTCGGGGACCGCTCCCACTCCTTCTCGGAGCGTCTTCTTGACCCAAGATTCCCCGCCCCCTGCTCCACAATTATCTGCTCAGCCCGGCAACCTCAGTGTGAGTTTGTCTTGGACTGCTCTCTCCGGATCGGTGAATGGATATCGGCTCTATCGCGAGGCGGCTACATTGAATCCATTAACCAACGGGATTGCGGATGGCGCAACGTTGCCGACTACTCAATGCGCTCCAAACACCACGGACCTTTGCCGTGTCGCAGAAACGAGTTCGGAAGAAATTCTTCCAACAGCATCATGGAGCGATACGGCTATTACGACACAGATTCCCGCAACAGCATCTCCGGCCGATAGTGATGCACAACTCGTGGTGGAGCAAACCGTGGTCGCTAACGTCCGGCGCGTTTGTACAGGGTTCACCGTATTGGGAGCTTGCATTTTTGGAGATTGGCAAGATTTTCAGGATTCAATTCCGGTCGTCAGCAACGAAGCAAATTTCAAAATTATCCCCGGTGGAGCCGGTGGAGAGCCGATGCTCACTTCGATACTCCCGTTGAGTGGCATCGCTCAAACCCCAGCAACAACCACGGTGACCCTCAGTGGAACAAACTTCGGTGTGAGCCAAGGTTCTTCCAGAGTCTACTTCTTTGATGCGGTCGCTGACCCCCAAGCCTTACTAAAAAAGGAAGCGCCTCTTGGGTGCGCGGGTTGGAATAACAAGGAGATTTCCGTGAAAGTTCCGTTTGGATTTGATGCGGGGAAAGTCCTTTCCGTTATTGTTGAAACTCCGACTGGTTCTGTTCGTAGCACAGCCGCAAATCAAAAGTTTACCCTCAACGATGTTGTGCATCCAACTCTCTGTTCTATTCAACCGTCGTTAGCGGCGCAAGGGAGAGTGATTACGTTGCGGGGAGAAAATTTTGGAGACCGGCAGACGTTCCTGAGTAATACGAGTAACACGCAACAAACAAGCAAGATTCAGTTTACGGGTCAATCAGCGAATACTCCGGTGACAACAGAACGTATACAGAGTTGGAGCACTACCTCTATCACGCTTGTCGTGCCTCTGGCCACCATTACTAATCATGTGAAACAAGGTGGAGTGAAAGTGATTGTTGACGACGTTGGAAGTAATCCGGTTACACTCTTGATGCAACCGTTTATCACTAGCCTTTCTCAAACAAGAGGACCGGTGGGGACAACGCTCACGATTCAAGGAGGAAATTTTGGTACAGACGTTGGCAGTGTTCTCTTTGAGGGCGTTGCGTTGAATCAAGATGGGACATCTAAGACTGATGACGATAAAGAGGGTATTCTCAATACCACAGTCTGTGGCGCACAGTGGACAGACAGTCAGATTAAAGTGGAAGTGCCTTCTGGCACAGCAACGGGGCTCGTCAAGGTGCGCGTTGCGGCTACTGCTCCGGCAGGACCTCCTGCCGCTGGAGAGCCTGCGGTGATCACAAGCATTGAGCGAAGTCGCATATTTACGATTACCCAATCTCCGCAACCTCCGGTACTGTGCGGAACAAATCCGACCGAAGGTCCAGCGGGAACGCTGATCACCTTGAGCGGAAAATTTTTTGGAAGCGCCGACCCAATCAAGAGCCGGGTGAAGATTCACGGTGTCACACTCCCAACCACCGCAGCGCACACCATAGACAGTGGGCTTACCAACAACACTCTCTATCACTACGGCGTGGTGGCATACAATAACGCCGGAACATCTCCGTTGTCCACGCAAGTGGATATCACTCCCTGTGCATCGTGTACAGGGACCCCTCCGATCTCTCCCCGCGGAACATTTTTTGAGCAAGAGATCCCACCCGCCCCCACATTACTTGCGCAAGCGCTCAATGGGAGTGTTGCACTCTCCTGGACCGCCATCTCTGGGTCGGTCAATGGATACAAACTGTATCGAGAAAAAGCAACCTTGAACCCACTCACCGATGGGATTGCGCAGGACGCAAACTTGAAGGATGCTCCGTCGTGTGCCACGAACCCGAACGATCTTTGTCTTGTCACCGAAACGCATTCCGATGAAACTCTCACCACGAGCGCATGGAGTGATACGGCAATCACGGCGACCATTCCATCGACGGCGAGTGCCGGCACTGCTCAGATTGTGGTCGAGCGTGTGGTCACCGCCAATGTTCGCGAAGTTTGTACCGGGTTTACCATATTTGGGGTTTGTATTTTCGGACACACTGAAACGTTGCAAGACTCCATTCCCGTTGTGAGCGGCCCGGCAGAGTTTACCGTAACAGGCGGGGGATCGGGAGGGGATCATCCGGATATTGATATTGCAGAGTTTCGCGTATTTGAAAGGTATGTTGATGCGAATGGTCAGCCGCGTCTGAGATTTAAACTCGTCAACAAGGGTAGCATGCCGATCACGCAGGACTTCATTTCGACACTCTTCGTGGATGGAGAAATTTCGAATGCCAATGGCGTTGCACAGTTTGTCACGCCATTATCCAACATGGTGGGTGCCACGCCGTGTGCGATCTGTGGAGAGGCAATTGCTCCCCCCGCTATCACGACGAGTCAGGAGGGCCCTATGGCAATAATAGCACCCACCCTGCTTCAGCCGCTCTCGCGCAAAGGCGCGGTGGTGCTCAAGTGGGATGGTCCTGGAGGCCAAGCGCATGGATATCGTATCTATCGATCAACTCCGACCATTACGTTGTCAGGACCATTGCCGACATTGCAATGCGAGTCATCAACCCCAGCAAATACTCCGTGTATAGCCGGCGAAGTGTATGAATCCAACGCGTTGGTTGACACGGCAGTGATCAACGACACGGCGTATCAGTATCGCATGGTCGCGTTCAATCGTGGTGGTGTGCCATTATTCCGAAACGATAAAAAATGGGCTTCCTTCCTGACCAATTTGGAGCGGAAGGAACCGACGAGCACGACGAATTTAGAATTGAAAGAACCCATTGCTCCTGGGCAAGAGTTCTCGATTGAGGGAGTAGAAGGACCAGCCTTTGATTTAGTGAATGTCCACACAGTTCGGGTGGAATTTGACCGGATGCCCTCCGCGAGCCCCATGGTGACCGGACGCGCTGACGATGTTGTCGTATGGACGGGCAAAGGGTATGCGGATAATGCGACAGAAGAAACCGACGAGCGCAACAACACACTCTTGGCAGTGATTGGAGGGTCGGTTCAACGAGTCGATATTTTTGTGCCAAAGGCCTTAGGAACCATTCGCGCATTACGGGAATTGACTGCTGTCGCAGAGCCCGCAGATGCCACGCTCCCATTAGTGAATCCGGCGACTGATGCTTTCATTTGTGCCGGGCGTGATACATGTGCCGATGATGTGCACGCTAGTGCGGGCAATCAACACCGTTATGTGGTGCAAGCGTATGTGGAGGGTGGTATTCCCATTGCAACCGGATACCTCGCTGAAGTGTTGCCCAGCCGCCAGCAATCATTCACGCTTTCGACAATAGCCCCTGGCGCGGATTCTGTTGATACCCTGCCGGAAAATGATAGACTCGCAGCGCTTGGCAGTGACCGGCGACTTTCTCAACCTCGAGCACAGTTTCGCTATTCTGTGCCATCAGGGGCTACCGGAGAATATTACGAAACCAATATAGACACGCGTTCTCCCGGAGATTTGTATATCACAGCACTTTCTTTGCAAGGAACCGGAGGATTGCGTATTACTGCGGTGGGAGATGGAATTACTACTGTCCTTGGTTCTGAAGCAACGCGCTATATTGAGCTTCAAAATACACCGTGCGAATATCCGTGGCCAAGTAGCGCGCAAGGGTTCCCATTCGTGGACAGCCTGAGCTATGCTCAAAAGAACTTTGCGTCAAAATATTCGAGCGCGCTTCCCAGTGGCACGACACTGAATGCGTCAAATGGATTTTTTAATAACTTTACTCTTTCGTATTGTCGGGATGGCGCGAGTCAAGACGTGGTTGCTACCGACAGCTTTAGCTGTGTGGGAGAGCGATGCGCCGATGACGAGAACCCGTCCATGCCCGGCAACCAGCATCGACTGCGCGCAGAAGCGTATGATGAGAATGGAAACATTGTGACGAATGTTACCTATGATTCATGGAGTTCCACTGGGCAAGTCAATGTGGCGAGTATTATACCGCGTGGGAGTCAAGCGGATCTGACTTCGATCGGCAACGGGACAGCGCAAATCACTGTTGGGGTAACGGATAAGCGAACTGATGCCGAAATCCCCCTGTCACAGAGGGGCAAACACGCGAGTTCGAAATTAGATGTAACAGTGGCATTTAATGAACGCAGTACGCGCGTGGATCATCCGACATCCACTACGGAATCTGGGAAATCGTTTGCTATCGCTCAAGCCGATTCTATAGTACCTGCTCCGTTAGCGGGTGTGCGTATTATTTCGCTTCCTCGGCTACTCCCAGAGTTAGAATTGTTGAGTGTCGAAATTCCGGATGCGTCGGGTAGCGGGCGGCGGCTCAAACAACTCCTCCTGCACGAGCTCGTACCTTCCGGGCAGAATGCACCCGGGTCGCCGGACGTGATTGCGGTGACAGTGATGAAAAACAACGGCGAGTTTTCACCGGCGCGATGGTATTTGGAGCCTGGCAATATCCCGAACCCGACGGCATCGCGCGCCACACGCATCGAAACAGACTGTCAGCGCCGAGAACTCTATCAGAGTGCTTTGCCACCCGGAGAGGATTGTGTGTACGGCATTGAAGAAGGCGCAACGCGGTATATGTCGATGGCCGTTGCCCCTGAAAATTCGCCTACCACATTGTTTACGGATGCCTATCTTCTGTCCATCAATCAAAACGCTGCGACACCCATGCAGCGCGTGTATGATCAGCTCTTTAAAAATTGGCGATTTGCGGTCAACATTGCTTCGGATGTGCGTATTGCATTGAAGCGCGATGTGCGGCGAGCCGCCGATTTGCGCGATATCGAAGTTCAATTGACGCGCTACAGCAATGACCACCAACACCAGTATCCGCAGTTGGAAGCCGGGAGCTTCTTGCGCGGACAAAGTTATAGCGTTTGGCCAAGTTGGCAAGAAACCCTTGGCAACCTGCTGGAAAATTCGAAGTTGCCCACAGACCCATTGAACCGGTTCCTCGGGTGCAACAAGCCCTTTGATCCACCCACCTGTTGGGATGAAGCAGCAAAGAGATTTCAGTGTCCATTGGATTTAATTTCTCCCGCAACAGCAAGGGTGCAATCAGGTGTTGCACGCGACTATGTATACACAGTGGGCACTGGTGGGGTATCATATCTAGGAACGCGATTTGAAAAATGGGGTCCTGGATTACGATACGCACGACCTTCGACCAGTGGATTTAAATTGACGTCTCCACCGAATGCTTGCGGAGCCCTTAACATGCAACTTCCATAGTTAACATTCTTCATCTTCTATGTTCGATTCTGCCCCCCCCAATCTTCCCATCGTTGGAGGTCCTACTCCGCCGCCTCCATCAACTCCGGGCTCGGTACCGGTGAGCCCTCCCAGTAGCCCGATCCGTCCCGTGTCGCCTCCATCACCCAGTGGTGTTTCTAACACCCCTTCTACTGCGTCAACAGCACGATCCCTCCCCGGAGTATCGGGTTCTCCGGCTGCCCCGTCGAGCTCCGGACAAACGACCCTGCAACAGGAGCACGTCACAGTGATGCCGTCAAAGTTTTTTATTCCGCCCAAGGAACGTGTTCCCTGGAAAAAATGGAGTCTCTGGGTTCTGATTGCCGTGTTGATTGGCTCTGCAATCGTGGGGATTGCCTGGGTGGTGCAGCAGCGTATTCAGCCTCCCGATGTGACCATTCCTCCAGTGGCGACAACTCCTTCTACTCCGCCAGAAACTACGAGTCCTCCGGCGACACCAACACCTCCGGTTGTCGCGACACCACCGGTGGTGACCCCGGTAACTCCAGTACCTGATACAAGTAAGCCCACACCACCTCCATCCACAGGACAAGATGTTGCACTTTCGAACGCCGTTGATAATGATAAAGATGGATTAAGCGATGAGGAAGAATCTATTCTTGGCACTGATTCTACAGTGGCGGATACGGATGGGGATACGTATCAGGACGGTACCGAGGTGAAGAATCTTTATAGTCCCAATGATCCGGATCCAAAACGACGGATTTGGGAAACAACGAGTGTGAATAAATATCACCACCCGGTGTACGCATATGAGTTGTTATATCCATCCGCATGGGTTGCCCGCTCTAGCGGGGACAGTGGCCAAGAAATTATTTTTTCTTCACCCTCTGGCGAGTTTGTAACCGTCAACGTTGTGCCCAATCCCAGCCGGTTATCCGCGGAAGTGTGGTATACCGCGCAACACCCCACGGCTTCTGCGCCGACAGCAGTAAAAACTCGATCCGGAATCAATGGAGTGAGCAGTAGCACTGGGCTCTTAACGGTGTTCCCGATGAATGCAACGGCAGAGAGTTCAATTGTGGTGATTCAATATCATGGCGGACCCACCGGTGTGTCAACCTATCGAACACTGTACGAGATGATGGTCGCGAGCCTCCAAGATCCGAAGCAATCGTTCTGGCCATTTTCGAGTGTTCCAACTCCTCCAAAACCATGATCCGCGTCACTTTTGTTCCTGCGAGTTCCGCACGAACATGGAGACTCACTGCAGCGCTTGATGCGTTGAATAAGGATATTGCTGTTACTGCCGAGGTGACCGTGGCGTTTGTGAGCATGTCAGTCATCCGCAAGTGGAATCGGTTGTATCGGGGGGTCGATTCCCCTACGGATGTCCTTTCGTTTGGATGGACCACACCGGAAGGAGTCGTTGGAGATGTGCTCTTGTGTAAACCAGTGCTTCAAAAAGAGGTTGCTCGAAGTGGGTACACGCTTGAGCAGTTGATCCAGCACCGATTTGTGCACGGGCTTTTGCATATGTTGGGGCACGACCACGAGTACCAAGCCCAGGCGCGACGGATGGAAGGCCTGGAACGCGGCGTATTAGGGTTTGATCCGTACAACAAAAAGATATGAAACGAACTCTCAGAGAGAGTGTCCGGCATGCCATGAATGGATTCGTTTTGGCATTCCGTAGTCAACAAAATCTAAGAATTCACTCTATTATCGCCCTTATTGTTCTGATTGCAGCCTTCATGTTGGGGATATCCCGAGGAGAACTGATTATTTTGGTTGTAATGATTGCGTTGGTTTTTTCAGCCGAATTTTTAAATACGGCATTGGAAATGCTTTCGGATATTCTCAATCCTCGGGTTTCAGCGCAAGTCGGTCGACTCAAAGATGTGAGTGCTGCTGGTGTATTAACGGTATCATTCGCGGCACTGGCTGTGGGGTTATTGATTTTTATCCCATACATTTTTTGAGGGCATGCCCTCCGTAGCGCGGAGCGCGTAGGAGGGTGTGGAAAACACCCGCCCGCAACGCTTCGCGTAGCGAGGCGGGCGGGTCCTCGACAATCAACTACCATAAACGGTATACTGGTTGTAAGTAAATTAAGCAAGATAAGTAAAATAAGCGAGATAAGCTCCGTCGAAACACCAACTGCTTAATTTACTTATCTTGCCTATCTCGCTTATCTTGCTCACGGGTATGTCTGATCAGGTTTTTGCGGCAATTGATATTGGTTCTTCCACCATCAAAGTGGCTGTAGCCGAGCGCTTGAGCAGTGAGGGGGATTCGGGGCGATCGGCATCGTTGCACCTCTTGGGTGCCATCCAGCACCCCACAGAAGGAATGACCAGGGGGATGGTGACCAACGTGGATGATGTGGTTGCCTCCTTGACGAATACGCTCGAAAAAGCCGAGCGGCTGATTGGAGTACCCCTGACTCGGGCGTGTGTGAGTATTGGTTCGCCACAGCTGTATGTTCAGCCGTCTCGGGGAGTCGTTGCGGTCTCGAAAGTCAATGGCGAGGTGCGTGAAGAAGATGTTGATCGTGTTGTGGATGCGGCACAAACTATCACCACCCCGCCGAATTACGAAATTCTTCATGTTCTTCCGCGCTTTTTTACAGTGGATGGCCAGCAGGGCATTGTTGACCCTGTGGGCATGGTGGGCACGCGACTGGAAGTCGATGCGCAGATTATTTATGCGCCGACTTCCCATGTGCGCAACTTAACCAAGTCGATCTATCGCGCGGGGTGTGAAATCGATGATGTGATCTTTGGCGTGCTTGCCAGCGCGGAGTCCATGCTCGATAAGCGGCAGCGAGAAGTGGGCGTTGTGCTCGTCAATATTGGATTTCAAACAACATCCGTGGTGGTTTTCGAAGAGGGGAACGTGATCCATGCGGCAGTGTTAGGAATTGGTAGTAATCATATTACCGGAGACATTGCGATAGGGCTCCGGACAACGCTGGATATTGCTGAACGCATCAAGTGCTCGTTGGGGAGCGCCATGAGTGAACGATGGAATAAACGTGAGGAAGTACGCTGGGAGGATGTGGGGGCAGAGGCGGCTGACGGAACATTTTCAAAGCGCACCGTGTCTGAAATGATTGAAGCACGAACGGAAGAATTACTAGAGATGGTTGATAAGGAACTCAAAAAGGTGGACCGCAGCGGGATGCTCCCGGCCGGGGCTGTGTTGACCGGGGGCGGAGCATTGTTAGGAGATTTGCTGCCGGTTGCAAAGCGAGTATTGCGTCTGCCGGTCGCATTAGGAGAACTCGTTTCGGGTCTTATTGATGGCACAGAAGATCTTGTGGTTCCATTTTACTCTCAAGCGCTGGGCATCTTAGTATGGACCGCTGCCCACCAAAGTAGCGACAAGCCATTTATGGGTGGTGTTTCGGGGTGGTGGGGTGCGTTGGGGCAGAGCGGAAAGTCCCTGTTTCGTAAGGCGCAATCCCTCTTTCCTTGGGGGACAAATCGTGCTATGGTAACTGCAATAGCCAGACAGTAAATTAAGCAAGATAAGTAAAATAAGCAAGATAAGCCCGATCGACGCGAATAGCTTACTTTACTTGTCTTGCTTATCTCGCTTATCTTGCTCGTAGCAATATGGATTCACCAGCAAAAAATCAGCAAGCAACGATTAAAGTGATTGGAGTGGGAGGGTCTGGAGGATCCGCCATTAATTGGATGATTCAATCCAAAATTAAAGGTGTTGATTTTGTCGCGATCAACACGGATGCGCAGGCGCTGCATCATTCTCTTGCGGGCCAAAAATTGCATATCGGAAAAACAACCACCCGCGGCTTAGGCGCTGGCATGGATCCGGATTTGGGCCGGCGGGCAGCGGAAGAAAACCAAAATGAAATCCGCGATGCGATGAAAGGCGCGGATATGGTGTTTGTGACCTGCGGACTCGGCGGTGGCACCGGCACCGGTGCTTCTCCTGTGGTTGCAGAGATTGCTCGGGATCTCGGAGCGCTCACCATTGCGGTGGTGACCAAACCGTTTGTGTTCGAAGGAGCTCAGCGGCGGAACATCAGCGATAAAGGATTTCAAGAACTGGGAGAGAAGGTCGATACGATCATCACCATTCCCAACGACCGTGTACTACAGATTATTGATCAAAAAACAACATTGCTCGAAGCCTTCGGTGTTGTTAATGAGGTACTCCGTCAAGGTGTTCAGGGTATTTCGGAACTCATCACCATCCCAGGGCTTATTAACGTCGACTTTGCGGATGTGAAAGCCGTCATGAAAGAAGCCGGCTCAGCGCTCATGGGGATTGGAGAAGCCTCTGGAGAAAATCGCGCTATTGAGGCTGCAAAGGCGGCGATTGCGAGCCCGTTGTTAGAGGTTTCGATTGAGGGCGCAAAGGGGCTGTTGTTCATTGTCACCGGTGGGCGAGATTTGGGAATGATGGAAGTGAATGAAGCCGCAAAACTCATCACCGAAAAGGCCGACCCGAATGCGAAAATTATTTTTGGCACGGTCATTAACGATGAGTACAAAGATCGTATTCGTATCACTGTAGTGGCCACAGGGTTTGGGAATCTTTCGCGCCCCCTGGCGCAGAACACAAGCAGTTCGATTCTTGGCTCCAACACTGGAAATCAAAAATCCGACCGCGCTATGTTTTCAAATCTGTTTCGCCAAGGAGAATCTTTAAAGGAGAACACTTCCCCAGTGCCTTCAGCGACTCGGCGTCCGCAATCAACTCCCATGAATACGCCCGCTCCATCTGTATCTCCATCGCAGGAGGATGATGAGCTCGAGATTCCGGCTTTTTTGAGGAAGAAAATGGGGGGATGAGCGCAGGGCGCGAAGGGGTGATCGATTATTTTTGCTGTGGAACTCGGGTGCATCGGGCACCAGGATTGGCCATCAGCAAAAGTCGGCCGCAACCGGTCAATCCCTCCCTCACACAGTCCTCGCTAAAAATAATCGATCACCCCTTCGCGCCCGAGAGCGAATGTGGAGGCGAGCGTGACGCGAAACAGACTTTCAGTTTCCTCTTTTGTGAACGAGGACTGCTCGAGCAAGGTTTTCATTCTGTGACTGTTCTGGTCGGCAGAATGAAAACCGGTTCCAAGGATTGCCTTGGAATGTGAGTTCCGCAGTCACAAAAGAGGGAACCGGAAGGCTGTTTCTACCCTTATCATGGAGAACGATCTTGAGTTAAAAATTATTCAACTAGAGCAAAAGATTGATCGCTTGACGCGGATGATCGTTTGGGCTCGACGATGGGGATACATCCGGATCCTCGTTTTTTATGTGCTCCCGGTTGTCCTCCTGTATATCTATGCCGTTCCGTTTGTTCGAACCGTACAGGAGAGGATTGATTCATTTATGAATTTTGGGCAACGTCAAGGAGTTTCTTCAAATTCGAGCGGGACAACGCCATTGATTCAACAATATCTTCGTTCAAGTGGCATCTCGATTGAGGCCGCTTGTCGTGAATTTTGTCCCACACAAAAGTAAATCCGGTAAATTCGGCAAGACCAGTAAATCCAGCTGGATTTACTGAATTTACTGGCTTCACTGGATTTACTCGTCAAACATATGAACGAATTTCAACGAACAAAATTTCTCGGTGCCGTTGCGGTTGTCGGGTTTCTCGGTGGGTTCTTGGGCGGCATTGCGAG
>Ga0105164_10002237_pt1 | contig 12004 bp, 13 predicted proteins | sample VDWuncwatermetaG_FD_89674 | JGI IMG/M metagenome (GOLD analysis project Ga0105164, IMG submission 89674) | Wastewater microbial communities from Netherlands to study Microbial Dark Matter (Phase II) - VDW unchlorinated drinking water | ecosystem: Environmental > Aquatic > Freshwater > Drinking...
AACGCCGTTGAGGGGGTGGGGATGGTAAACGAAATCCTTGGCCCCAGAACCTTTAACGAGGCCTTTTGTCCGGAAGCAAGAAGGATACGTTATGAAATGCAGCGCAAGATTGGCAAGCGAAATTTTGCTCAGCTCGTGTATCACCTGAAGAAATCAGGATTTATCAAAACGCCGGATTGGGATCCCAAGGCGGGAATCATAGTGACACAGAAAGGGATGGAAAAAATTTTTCGGACCAAACTCAAATTGCAAGGCAGAAAACGGCGCACCGATAAAAAGTGGGAAATGGTCGTTTTTGATGTTTCAGAGAAAAAGCGCAAGGCAAGAGGCGAATTTCGTTCGTACCTGAAAGTACTGGGGTATCAAAAGTTCCAACAGAGCATCTGGATTTCCCCCTTTGACGTTTTGAAAGAAACCCAAGAGCTTATCAGAAGTTATGATTTCGAAGATGAAGCAAAGATATTTATCGTGGAGAAACCTTGAAGGAAAATCATCATACCTTTTTGACGGCCGTCAAAAAGGTATGATGATTGATGTTGTATGAAAATTCGGCGTATAGATTATAAATATGCTGATATGTGGGTGCTCGCGGCATGGACGCTTTTCACGACCGCCTTTGTGCTCTACGTTGATCCGAGACCCTACGTTTCAACCTTTCTCTACTTTGTTTTGCCAACGTTCTATCTTTTTCTGCGCCACAAGCTCAATGCGAAAAAAATTGTTTTAGGGTCGCTACTTACGGGGATTATGATCCCCCTCCCATTTGATTTTTTGTCGTACTTCAACAAGGCCTGGTTTGTGCCTCAAGAGCAACTTCTGATACCGCTCCGATTCTTCAATCTGAATCCCGTTGACGAGCTTGTTTGGTTTTTCGTTGCCGCGCTTTATGTCATCACTTTCTATGAATCTTTTGTCGACGACGAAAGAGTGGTGCGATTGTCACGGCGTTTTTTCAAGAGTCTTTGCTTTTGGGCAAGTATCATAGGGGTGGTTTTCCTTATTTTTTTCCTTTGGCCCGGATTGTTAAAAGTTTCCTATCCATATTTGACTTTATGGGCGCTTGCTTCGTGTCCCCCGATTTTTGTTTTGTTTTATAAAAGGCCTCAATTCGCCGGGAAGGTTTTGCTGGCCGCGGTATTCTTCTTTTTCGTTTCACTCAACTTTGAGTTGACGGCCGTTCATTTGGGTCAATGGGGATTTGCCGGTCAGTACATCGGCACCGTAACGCTTCTTGGCGTCACGTTTCCGTTTGAAGAGTTTTTTTATTGGATACTCCTTTACCCCGCGACCATTATTTCGTATTATGAATTGTTCGTTGACGACGGGCGCTAAAAAGTCATGATAAGCATTCAAATTGCAAAATTGTTTCGGGAGATTGCTGACTTTCTTGATATGGAAGGCATTGCGTTCAAGCCGGCGGCGTATCGGCGGGCGGCGTGGGGGGTTGAATCCTCGGGGAGCGACATTAAGGAGTTGTATAAGAAAGGAGGCGCTTCCGCGCTTGAAGAAATTCCGGGGGTGGGTAAGGACCTTGCATTGAAAATGGAGGAGTTTATGAAGACGGGCAAGGTGAAGGTGTTGGAAGACCTGCGCAAGAAAACGCCGGTGGATGTTGCGGGGCTGACGCGCATTGAAGGAATAGGGGCAAAGACGGTAAAGAAACTTTATGAAGGGCTGAAGATTGCAAGCGTGGAAGATTTGGAAAAAGCGGCAAAAGCCGGCAAGGTACGCGGGCTGGAGGGTTTTGATGCAAAAAAAGAACAGAATTTTTTGCACGGCATTGCTTTCCTCAAACAGGAACATGGCAGGATGCTTTTGTCGGAAGCGAGCGCGCTTGTTTCTTCGCTCAAGGAAGCGCTTGAGAGGCAAAGTGAGGTGAAGCGAGTGGAAGTGGTAGGGTCGTTGCGGCGCATGAAAGAAACAATAGGCGATATTGATCTTCTGGCGATTTCAAGCGACCCCGAGAAAACCGCGCAGGCTTTTGCATCGCTTGAAAGCGTGGCACATGTCTACGGAAAAGGGGAGTCAAAAGTGAATGTGCGCTTTCAGAACGGCATTGACGGGGACTTGCGCATTTTCGCCCCCGAAGAATTCGGCGCGGCAATGCAATATTTTACGGGTTCAAAGGAGCATAATGTCAAAATGCGAACGTTGGCCCTGAAAAAGGGCTTGAAATTGAATGAGTATGGTCTGTACAAGGGAAAGAAGCGCGTGGCAGGAGAAGATGAAAAAGGAATTTATGAAAAGCTCGGACTGGGATATATCGAACCGGAGCTACGCGAAGACACGGGAGAGCTGGAAGCCGCGGCAAAAGAGAATCTTCCAAAGCTCATTTCCTATGACGCGCTCAAAGGGGATTTGCAAACGCAAACAAGCGCGTCCGACGGCGAGCACTCCATCGCGCAAATGGCGGAAACCGCGTTTGAGGCAGGGCTTTCTTATATCGGCATCACCGATCACTCGCGATCGCTGAAAATAGCCGGAGGACTGGATAGGGATCGCCTTGAAAAACAGTTCAAAGAAATAGACGTGCTCAACAAAAAATCCAAGAACGGGTTCCGCATTCTCAAATCTGCCGAGATCGATATTTTGGAAGACGGATCGCTTGATATGCCGGATGACCTACTCGCGCGGCTTGACTACGCCCTTGTTACGGTGCATACGCATTTCAAAATGCCTTCAAAAGAAATGACCGCGCGCATCATCAAGGCATTGAGCAATCCTCTAGTGGATATTTTGGGGCACCCGACCGGACGACTGGTCATGAAGCGTCCTCCGTATGAAGTTGATATGGCAGAAGTTATCAAAGCCGCAAATGCTTGCGGCGTTGCCCTTGAAATCAACGCGTTTCCCGAACGCCTTGATCTTAAAGATATTCATATACGGCAAGCGCGAGAGGCAGGAGCAAAATTCGTTATTTCTTCCGATGCGCATAACAAGAGCCACTTTTCCGTATTGCGTTTTGGCATCGCACAAGCGCGTAGAGGTTGGGTAGAGGCAAGCGATGTGCTCAATACGCTCTCCTGCGAGAAATTTTTGAAGGCGTTGCGCCGCAATCAGTCATGAAGCATACAAAAAGCGAAAAAGAAAACCCCTGGAGCATGATGGGGGAGAGTAAGATAATATACCAGAATCGCCACATTACCTTGCGGGAGGATAGGGTATCCGATCGCAAGGGCAAGGAGCATGTTTTCGCGGTTGCAAGTGTCAATTCGGGAGCGGCGGTACTCCCGATGGACGAGGAAGGGAACGTGTATTTGGTCAAGCAGTTTCGCTATGCGCTCGGGAAAGACAGCATTGAGATACCTGGCGGCGGACTTGATAGTCAAGAGAAACCTTTAGACATTGCAAAGAGGGAGCTCTTGGAAGAGCTTGGAATTAAGGCGCTGCAGTGGATACACCTCGGATTTGTCAATTCTCTCACCAGTACGGTAGTCCACCGAGAGGATTTGTTTCTTGCGCGAGGATTGGAGTTTCATACGCCAAGCCCTGATGAGACCGAAGAGCTTACGATGGTAAAAATGAAATTCAGCGAAGCGGTAAAGCTCGTTATGCAAAGTCATATTACGCACGGACCGAGTTGCGTTTTGATTCTCAAAACCAACGAATTCTTACGATCTCGCGCTGAAATTTTTTGAAAAACAAAAAGCCGATGGTTATCGGCTTTTTGTTGCAAGGATTTCAGAAACTATTCTGACATAAGCTTAGCAACGAAGAGACGCGCAATTAGGTCGGCAGATTTGTAATAATTCGCTCCGTTGCTCGCAATGATTCTTTGAAGAAACATAGTAACTGCCTCTGGATTCTCGCGCATGAATTCAACTGCTTTATCTTTGTCATCGGGCCTTTGTTCGCTCCGCAGATACGCATCAGCGGCAGCTTGTTCCGGAGTCAGATCGCTGCTTGGATCTTGCTCCGATGTTTGTCGTAGTTGTCCTTGTTCCATAGGTGTTGTATTAATTTTTAATAGTTACTTTTTGCACAATTTCTTTGAAAATCGTTGGTTTGGTTGCGGCAAGGCTGGAAAGAATTTTTCTGTCGAGTTCTATGTGGTGCGTTTTGAGTGCGTGCATGAAGCGGCTGTAGGACATTCCTTCGAGCCGTGCGCCTGCGTTGATGCGTATTTGCCAAAGCGCCCGGAAATCACGCTTGCGCACTCTTCGGTCCCGATACGCGTAGCTCCAGGCTTTCATCAGCGCCTGCTTTGCCAAGCGATATTTGTTTGATCGCCCCCACTTAAAACCCTTCGCTTGCTTGAGCAAGCGCTTTCTTCGTTTATGGGCAATGGTTCCTCGTTTAACTCTGGGCACGTTTCAAATTAAAAGGTAAAAATGCAAAGTGAAGAATTGAGGAATTTCCTACTATTAGGGTAAATTTTTTCAAAATTTACACCTAAACTTTACATTTTTCGTTTTACGCTTTTAGTTTATTTAATGGTAGGGTAACATTCTCTTCACTGCGCGTGCAAGGGGGCCGGTGAGAGTTTTCCATCCGGTATTTCGTCGCTTCTGCGTTGCCGACTTTTTCGCGAGAAAGTGCCGAATACCTGCCGGGCGGTAAAGTACCTTACCGGTTTTCGTTATTTTGAACCGTTTCGCGAACGATTTGTTTGTCTTTACTTTCATTTTCATGGCTTTCTTCAACTTTTGCTTTGCGGATAATAAATGTATATCCCATGGGATTTTTCAGCGGCTGCTGATCAAACGCCACAGGTACTTCGACAGAGGCAAGGAAATTTTTGATTTTTTCCTTTGCTTCGTTGATAAGGCCTTTCTCAAACCTGCGGAGCACCAGTTGCACCTTGACCTTGTAATTCTTGTCGAGAAATTCGTGCGCGCGGGCTGCCTTGATTCCCAAGTCGTGCTCAAAGATTTTGAGGCCGAATCGGATCTCCTTCACTTTACCGCCGCGGTGCGCGCGTTGTTTCCTCTCAACCTTCTCCTGATGGTAAAGGAATTTGGTCCAATCACCCATGCGCGCCACCGGGGGATGTGCGTTCGGCTGAATCTCTATCAAATCAAGGTCTTTCGCCCGCGCGGCCTCAATGGCTTTGCCAAGCGGGAACACCCCAAGGTGACCGCCTTTTTCATCAAGAAGGCGAACTTCGGTCACGCCGACTATTTGATTATTGACACGTATACGATGCTGAATGGTGGAAAACGAACGTTAATTTTCAGAAAAACCTAAATGAATTGTCAAACAAGGTTATGAAAAGATGGCTTAGTGAGCGAAAGCGAACTTTGCATCTTTTCATGTTCTTATTTGATTATTGACACGTATACGATGCTGAATGGTGGAAAACGAACGTTAAACTTCAAACAACTCAAATGAAAAGTCAAAGATTATAAGGATTACCTTGTTTCTCGCCTTGCTCGAAATCAAGAAAGCCCGAAGGGCTTACCTAAATTTTGCGCTTTGCATTTTTAACTTTACATTTCTTAATGGACGCGGGCGGAGTCGAACCGCCGTCCGGAAACCTGCTTTGCATAGTACCTACAGGCTTATTCTCTTTTTAATTTAAGTCCGCCGTTGGATAAGAGACAACCTCGGGCGACCCGAGCTCTTGAATGTGTTCGGGAGTAAAGCAAGAGCATCTTTCCTCCCTAAGCCTGATATTGCTCGCTTCTCCCATCAGGCGTCAGAGAAACGAGCCACATTCGCGTAAACGACAATTGCTTACGCAATCATCAACGCGGTGCATTTGCGGTTAGGCAAATGCGAGAGTGGGTGCAAAAGATTCGTTGGCATTTATGTTGTAAATGCTTTGCCTGCCTAACACAAACCAAATGTTCCCGTCAAAGCCGTTCGCGCCCGTTAGAATTGCTTAGCGAACGAAGAGTGAGCTTAGCAATTGTTACGTCCCGCCATAGCCCGAAAAGGGCGACGGCGGACTTCCTTAGCTTGTTAGGAAAATTCATTAAAGCTAAAAGCTAATGCAGCTAAGAAGCTAAAAGCTACACCCTCCTCCCTTCCAGCTTCGCCTTCCTTCGGATAAACTCTTTCTCTTTCAGCTTCTCCCGCTTATCGTGTTTTTTGAGATGCCGCGCCAGAGCAACCTTGAGTTTTATCCAAGCGCCCGTAGTATAAAGCGAAAGGGGCAGAAGTGTCAAGCCCTTTTGGCTGGTCTTTCCTATAAGGTAGCGCAGTTCTTTTGCGGTCAAAAGCAATTTGCGCGCCCGCCGCGGCTGATAATTTTTGGGCGTATTGAGCGGCTGATACGGAGCAATGTGCGCCCCCAAAAGATACGCGCCGTCACGGCCCACCTTTACCGCCGCGCCTCGTAAACTCACCTTTTTCGCCCGAATGGCTTTCACCTCAAAACCCGCGAGCACAATCCCCGCGTCAAACGTTTCCTGAATATCATACGAATGGCCAAGCCCCTTTTCTTCGGCGAATACCTGCATGCTCCAAGCATAGCACAGGCGCGGAGCGCTGAAAATACTGCATCTTAAAACACAAAGCCCGGATATGCACAAAATACAAACAAAGCCAAGGAAACAAAAACACAAACATTCCAAGCGGGATTGGCAAGGTTTGCGTTTGGGGAGTTTGTGTTTTCGGCTTTGTTTGTGTTCTGGACCCTGTGCTTTGGGTTCTCGTTCGTAACAATTCAATTCCCAAGAGAAATAAAATTTGCTATACTACAAAAAGAAAAAGGGGATCTTATGAAACGCATTTTTTTCTTTATTCTTCATACCTGCCTTTTGGTTTTTGCGACGTTTCTCGTTTCCTCGTTTCTTGAGGGGGGAACGCATGTGTACCAATTCGTGAGAGCCGAGGGTTCTTTGCCCATAGTGCAAGAGGCGATTACGCCAAAACCCTCGTTTGCGCCGTTTGCTTCTCTGGTACGCGGCACCAATGTTCTGCTCCTTGGCGTTGCCGGAGTTCCTTATCCCGCGCCATTTCTTACCGATACGATTATGGTGGGGTCGTTTCAAGGGGATCCTTTGCAGCTTACGCTCACCTCGTTGCCTCGCGATTTGCTCGTTTCGATTCCGGGTTCGGCGCGGCTGGTAAAAATCAATTCGCTCTATGAACTCGGCAAAACGTTTTCTCCGCTTGAGCCGGATCGGTTTATCAGGGAAAAGGTGGAAGCCATGACCGGACTTTCCATTCCTTACGTCGCCATTATTGACGTGCGCGGATTGGAAGCCATTGTTGACGCGGCGGGCGGTGTCGATGTAAACGTAGAACACGACATCGCGGATCCGTTTTTCCCGGGGCCGAATTATTCTTACGATCCGTTCTATCTTTCAAAAGGCCCGCATCACTTGAACGGGCACGATGCGGTGCGATTCGCGCGCTCGCGCCATTCACCGCGCGGGGACTTTGACCGCGTGCGCCGCCAGCAGCAATTGCTTGCCGCGATGCGCGATCGCGCGGGAGCAAACAAGAGTTTAGCCGCTTCGTTCGTTGATCTCATCTCCCAGCTGAACGGCCACCTTATCACCAACGTCACCTTAAAAGACGCGCCGCTCTTTTTAGGGGCGTTGCTTACGCCCAACTTGCAAATCGCCCACCGCATTGTAGAGAACGGCCCGAGCGGACTTTTGCGCCAGTTCAAGACCCAAGACGGCGCATACGCGCTAAGCCCCAACGGGGGAATTGATGAGTATGGGGAGATACAAGCATTTTTTGGAGAGTTGCATTAACTTCGTGTGCATTTGGGTTTTATTTACAAAGAATGTACTATACCAGTTTACTGCTAATGTAGCGAGTAAAAAAGTTCTGCGAAGTGGGTTTCAAATTTTAAAATAATCTTATGGTAAACAAATCACTCGACAAAAAAGAAGCAATCCGGTCATTAGTCCACACTGCTGTTGAATCTTACGCGGCAGGTTTTCAAGCTCGGCATGAGGGTGAAATTGATAATCCGGACGGGACTTTGAATATGAAAATTCACAATGTGTTTATCGCCGCCCTTGGCCCAGAAATACAATATTACACCGCTCTCGTCCGATCCCTCGACAGTTCGCTCGGCAATATGCTCGAAAAGTTGGCAATTAACATTGCAGGATTTTCGTACGAAGTAAAAAAGAGAGTCGAGGGGCCTTTAAGCGTTGAACAAACGAGAGGTATTGCGGAGCTTCTAGAGAAATACAAAAGACGTCAAATCAATCCTCCGACTGTCGAGGATTATCAATTCTTGAGAGTTAATCCAGAAGACAATACTTTGGTGACCAAGAGGCACGAAAGTGATTATTACCTGATCGATAAAGAAACGGGAGATAACTACCTCGTTGAATTAAAAATTGGGGGTGATCTTGATAACAAAAAGGCGCGTTCTGAAAAAGAGGCGTTATTGGAGCAGTTTACAATTTTATCCAACACAGTTGCCGCCGATAAGAAAATTCAAATCTTTTTCGCGACTGCCTATAATCGCTATGGAGAAGGCAAGCCATGGAAACAAGAGCGAGTAAGGCAATTTTTTGCCGACGATGAATTATTGATAGGCAAAGATTTTTGGGACTTTGTATGTAAGTCCGATCAAGGATATAACATTGTGCTTGAAGCTTACAAAGAAAGTTTTACAAAGTATTTTGGCAGTGCAAATTCATATAAAATTACTTGGAGAAATAACATATTACCAATTTACAACGACAGATTTTCAAATATGGAAATGATGTTTCAATAATTTTTAATAAATATGACTAAAGTTGAAGCAATAAAAAAAGTTCTCGAAGATAATGGAGGTATCGCAACATGGGAAATTATCTATAACGAGATTGAAAAGTATTATCCAGAAGCAAAGTTATCAAAAGAATGGTCGGCAGGTATTCGTGGTGTTCTATACAGAGAAATCAAAAATAATAAAAATTTCAAAAAAATTGATGAGGGAACATATTCATTGGCTGATTATGATATAAACAAACTTGTATTATCTCCAAAGGATTTAGTAACGACAAAAGATGTTCTTACCGCTATTCGTATCGGACAAAGCGAGTTTCGTAAAAAGCTTATAGCTTCACTCAAAAAATGTCCGATTACGGGAATAGACGACATTCGCATACTCACGGCAAGCCACATTAAACCTTGGACACAATCTACAAACCCCGAGAGATTAGACGTGAGAAACGGATTTTTATTTAGTCCAACTTTCGACAGACTTTTCGATAGGGGTTTAATAAGTTTTTCAAACGATAAAGCTCTTTTGGTTTCAGATAGTTTTTCGGAAAGAAATCTGTCCAAGCTTAATTTAAGCCGAAAGCAGATAATTTCTGAATTGCCGATTACCGGAAGAGAAGAATATTTGGAATATCATCGCAATAAGATATTCATCCACAATTACTGATACTTAACACATAGCTTAATAAAACCGAAACTGCGGAAGACTAACATAAAGCCAAGGTTTCCCACGAATTGGAAAAGTTAATTTAAGTGTTAAGTATCAGTAGTTTGCTAATATGACTCAAGAGCTTACAACAAAAATAGCGGTATTTCGGAAGAAAGAGATACGAAAAATTATCCATAATAAAGAATGGTGGTTTTCGATAGTAGATGTTATTGAAGCGTTGACCGGAACAGAAAGACCGAGAAAGTATTGGAATGATCTCAAAAAGAAGCTGATAAAAGAGGGCTATTCTGAAGTGTCCGAAAATATCGGACAGTTGAAAGTAACCGCTCCGGACGGGAAAAAACGAGAAACCGATTGTGCCAACACTGAAACTATTTTCCGCATCATTCAAACTATCCCGTCGTCTAGAGCGGAGCCGTTTAAACGATGGCTGGCAAAAGTTGGCTATGAAAGAGTGCAAGAAATTGAAGACCCCGAATTGGCGATGAAACGCACACGGGCGATTTATAGAGCCAAGGGGCATTCTGACGCATGGATTGAAAAGAGAATGAGAGGCATTGAAGTTCGCGAAACACTAACAAGCGAATGGGGAAATCGTGGCGTAAAAGAAGGCCAAGAATACGCAATCTTGACTGCTGAAATTTCAAAAGCGACATTTGGCATGACGCCAAGCGAGTATCAAAAACTTAAAGGGCTGAAGCGAGAAAATTTGCGTGACCATATGAATGATTTGGAGTTGATTTTTACCATGCTTGGCGAAGCATCAACGACAGAGATTGCGAAAAACAAAGATGTGCGGGGATTTGTAGAAAATAAAACAGTAGCCAAAGAAGGTGGAGCGGTAGCAGGCAAGGCACGAAAAGACCTTGAATTAAAAAGTGGTAAAAAAGTATCAACAAGTGAAAATTATCTTCCAAAAGATAAGGAAAGAAAAAGATTGAAAAACTGAACGGCGGTATTCAAATGAAAGATACCGATTGGGTGTTTGGACTTTGTAGGGGAAAAGAGAGGTTGAAAGACAAAAATGGCATAAAAGCTCACCCGACACAAAAGCCCTTAAAACTTATTCAACAAGTTTTGCTAACAGCGAGCAACAAAAACGATTTAATTCTTGATCCGTTTATAGGGAGCGGAACAACTGCTGTTGTAGCGGAAGCATTGGGGCGAAAATGGATTGGTATTGAGAGAGATGAAAAATATGTTGCGCTTGCCAAAAACAGGATTGAGGAATTTTTGAGTACACGAATTAAAAACAAATGTTAAGATGTCTGTGAAAGGTCAATAATGAAGCTAAAAGCCTAACAAGCTGTCCTATGATTTTAATCGTCGGTCTCGGCAATCCCGGAAAAGAATATGCCGCCACCCCTCACAACATGGGCTTTCGCGTGCTTGATGATTTCAAAGCGCGGTTTTTGCCTTCGCAAGATTGGACACGGGGCAAGACAGCAATGCACTTGACCGGAGAGGTGGGGGGCAAAGAGGTAACGTTGCTGAAACCTCGGCAATACATGAACCGTTCCGGTTTTTCAATAAAAGATTTTGTAAAGATGAATGGTATTCCTCCCGAATCTCTATGGGTTGTGCACGACGAACTTGACTTGCCGTGGGGGGAAATAAAAGTGGATGTCGATCGTTCGAGCGCAGGGCACAAAGGAGTCAAGTCAATCATTGATGCGCTGGACACAAAAGCGTTTTGGCGCTTCCGCGTCGGCGTGAGGCCGATGGCTTCGCTCGCGGATATGGACGAGTATCTTGTTTCTTTCAATACCAAGAACCATATGCGCGCGATGGACGACGCCGTCGTACAAAAAACCGCAGAGCTTGTTTTCTCCTCCCTTTCCGAAGGTATCGGGAAAAAGAGAATTGTCGTTGAGGCGCTACGTAAAACAGCTTGACAGTTATCCGAAAAGGGAGTACTCCTTGCTCGTTTGGGAAACTCGAAATCCTACATAGTGAGGTATAAAACTATTCTAATTTCTAATTGACCTAATTTCTAATCAAGTCCCAATGACCAAACCCCAAGATCCAATCAAGCTTCAAGCTCCAAAATCCAAAGTTAATTCTTGGGCATTAGGACTTGGAGCTTTGTTGGTCATTGGAAATTGGGGCTTGGGATTTCGTTAGAATAATTAGATCAATTAGAAATTAGGGGAATTGGATTTTGCCCTCACGGCTTCTCTCAAGCTATCTGTAAGCGATGAAAAGCGGGACAACCCCTCCAACGTCCCGCCGGAAATCTTCAATGTCAGTTTCAAGGAGCTTCTGCTTTGCGGAACTGAGCTTACGGGTAGCTTAATGGACGCCGGCGCCAATGACGATTTGCTTTCAGGCAAGAACGGAGTAACGTTTTTACCCATTTCCGGTTTGGGGAAGCGTCCGCTTTCTCTCGTTCCCCATCTGGTATGCAAGCCAACCCATCTTTTGAGGGATCTGGCTGATTTTGGCTACACGAAAGTACAGCGACTTGAAAAACCCGGGGAGTTTCGGTACCTTGGCGATGTGCTCGATGTGTTTCCGTTCCGCTCGCAAAAAGCGTTTCGTCTGGAATTCTGGGGCAATGAAATCGAAGCCATCAAAGAGCTTGATCTTGCGCCTCCTTCGTTTGAGCAGAGAATTGAAGAAAAATTGCGCCGCTCGTTCTTGGAAAAAATTATGCCCGGGGACTACGTGGTGCACGCGGATCACGGCATCGGGCGTTTTGTCCGCAAG
>Ga0105164_10002238_pt1 | contig 12001 bp, 12 predicted proteins | sample VDWuncwatermetaG_FD_89674 | JGI IMG/M metagenome (GOLD analysis project Ga0105164, IMG submission 89674) | Wastewater microbial communities from Netherlands to study Microbial Dark Matter (Phase II) - VDW unchlorinated drinking water | ecosystem: Environmental > Aquatic > Freshwater > Drinking...
AAGTAATAGAGTTTTAGGATTAAAACAACGTTTATAGTAACATTTAATATGGATAATAAAACAAAAATTGAAGATAAAGTATTAATTTCAACAATTTTTGAAAACCTATAATAAATATCAAATGCTAGATTATAAGACTGATAAGTAAGATAAAGAGAAAAAAGTGATAGTAGCATCCAAACAAAAACTGGTTTTTTATGTGTCATTCATAAAGATTTTATTTTGTAATATTTAAACATTCATACAAAATCTTTAAAAACAAAAATGCAAAACTCCTTCTGGAATGGTTGATTTCAGCGAGATAGCCAAAAAATGGCAGAAGAAGTGGGAAGAAAAGGAAGTCTTCAAGGTAAAGGAAGACCCAAAGAAAAAGAAGTTTTACTGCCTGGAGATGTTTCCTTACCCTTCAAACAGGCTGCACATGGGGCATTTGAGAAATTATTCTATAGGAGATGCGCTTGCCCGTTATAAAAGAATGAAAGGCTTCAATGTTCTTTATCCCATGGGTTATGATGCATTCGGTCTTCCGGCAGAAAACGCCGCAATCCAGCACGGAGTTGCGCCTGACAAATGGACCCTGTCAAATGTAGAAACAATAAGGCAGCAGCAGAAAGACATGGGCTTCTCATATGACTGGAGCAAAGAGGTAATCACATGCAAGGAAGATTATTACAAGTGGAACCAGTGGATATTTTTGAAATTTTATGAAAAAGGACTGGCTTACAAGAAAAAGGCAGCTGTCAACTGGTGCCCGAGCTGCAACACCGTACTTGCAAATGAACAAGTAGAGGACGGAAAATGCTGGCGATGCCATAATGAAGTAACAGAGACTTTTCTTGAGCAGTGGTTTTTCAGGATTACAGACTATGCAGAAGAATTGCTGAATGATATAGAAAAGCTGGAGCATTGGCCGGAAAGAGTAAAAACAATGCAGAAAAACTGGATTGGAAAAAGCTATGGGGTTGAAATTTTCTTCAAATTAAAAGGCGAAAGCAAAACCCTGCCGACTTTTACCACAAGGCCGGATACAGTATACAGCGTCACTTTCATTGTGATTGCGCCGGAGCATCCATTGGTGATGGATTTGGTAAAAGGAACAAAATACGAAAAAGAAACTCTGGAAACTATAAAAAAAATCAGGCAGCAAACAAAAGCCGAGAGAACAACGGCAGAAGGAAAAGACAAGCTCGGCTGTTTTCTTGGAAGATATGCTGTAAATCCAGTCAACAATGAGGAGCTGCCAGTTTACCTTGCGAATTTTGTCCTAATGGATTACGGCACCGGGATTGTCATGGCGGATGCGCACGACCAAAGGGATTTCGAGTTTGCAAAAAAATATGGCATCTCCTTAAAATTTGTGATATCAGCAGACGGAAAACCAACAAACGCAAGCAAGGCAGAAAAGGCATTCACAGACGACGGAATTCTTTTCAATTCGGGAAAATTTTCAGGAATGAAAAACAGGGAGGCAATTGAGCCGGTCTCGCAGTGGATGGAAAAAGAAAAGCTTGGAAAAAGAACCGTGAATTTCAAAATTAGGGACTGGCTTATTTCAAGGCAGAGATACTGGGGCACGCCGATTCCTATGGTTAACTGCAAAAAGTGCGGCCTTGTTCCTGTTCCGTATGAAAATCTTCCTGTAAAATTGCCGCCTGCCGGCAAATGCAGCTTCACGGGGAAGGGAAATCCGCTGGAAACATGCAGGGAATTTGTGCAAACGAAATGCCCGAAGTGCCATGAAAAGGCAGAAAGAGACACGGATACAATGGATACTTTTGTAGACAGCTCATGGTATTTCTTAAGGTACGGGAGTCCTAAATATGAGAAAGCGCCGTTTGACAAAGAAGCTGCAGAATACTGGATGCCTGTCGACCAGTACATCGGCGGAATTGAGCATGCAATACTTCATTTGCTTTACGCCAGGTTTTTTACAAAGGCATTGAGGGATCTTGGATTGGCGACTGTGGACGAGCCGTTTGCGAGATTATTGACCCAAGGAATGGTCATCAAGGACGGAGCAAAAATGTCAAAATCCCTTGGGAATGTTGTTGACCCTGCGGATATCAGCGTCAAATACGGCCCCGACACAGCAAGGCTGTTTATTTTATTTGCAGCGCTTCCTGAAAAAGAATTGGATTGGAGCGACAAAGGAGTTAATGGCTCTTTCAGATTTTTGAACCGTGTTTACAATCTGGTAAATGAAAATCTAAGCCATATTTCATTGAAGCATTACGACTGGCATGAGCTGGACGGCAAGGACAAGTACGTGCTGAGCAAGATGCACCTTACCATAAAAAATGTTACCGAGCACATTGAAAAATTTGAATTTTCTCTTGCAATCGGAAAAATAATGGAATATGTGGATGTTTTGCAGAAATACAAGGGAGTAAGCAAAGATGTTTTTGGAGAGGCAATAAAAAATCTCACTCTGCTAATGCTGCCTTTCACTCCCCATTCAAGCGAAGAGCTCTGGCACATGATAAAAGGGGATGGATTTGCATCATTGCATGAATGGCCGGCCTATGACGAGGGAAAGATAGACAGAAGAGCAGAGGCTGTTGAAATGCTTGCGGAGCAGACAAGAAGGGATATCATTGAGATTTTGAGGCTGGCAAAAATTGAAAATCCCAAGAAGATAACTTTATTCATCGCAGAAAAATGGAAGTATGATTTCATGGAAAAATTAAAGGAAGAAATGAAAAATACGAGAAATCTAAGTGAGTTGATTAAGTTTCTGATGTCAACAGATTTAAAAATTTACGGCAACGAGATAACGAAGCTTGTCCAAAAATTATTGGGAGATGAAACAAAAATACCGCCAATTGTTTTGACGCAAGATACGGAGTTCCACGCGCTGAACAGCGCTTCAAAAAATTATGAAAAGGAATTGAAGTGCAGTGTCGAAGCGTTATAGCTGAAAATGCAAAAGAAATGAAGGCAAAGCAGTCATTGCCGGCAAAGGCGGCCATTTTAGTGGAGTAGGGCTATTTCTTTTTTAAATCTTCATATTCCTTTGACAGTTCTCCGGATTTATAGAAAAAAACTTTTTTCATTTTCTCCCAGAATGTCTCGGTGTGGTGCCTTATCCTTATTTTACCTAATTTCTCAAGCCAGAATTCCTCTCTTGACTCCACAAAATGCGCAGCTATGAGAGACAGCCCGTAAAGCGCGATTCCCACTCCCATAAACACGAAAAATATTGTGAATATCTTGCCTGCGTCTGTTTTTGGGCTTATGTCCCCATATCCCACTGTAGTCATGGTCGCTGCTGAAAAATAAAGCGCGTCAACATAGCGCCATTTCTCTACATAATGATAATAAGTGGCGCTGCCGAACAAAATTAAGACAATGACTGCAACTACATAGATGAGCCGCCGGTGGTATATCTTGTGCTCCTCTGCATCCATATTTAAAAAATAATCCAGATAATATTTAAACTTAACGAAAACATCAAGTTTTCGGGAAGTTTAAATTCCGAAAATTCTATTTTCGTTATTTAAACTTAACGAAATGCAACATAAAAGAAGGGATAAGTTTATAGGGAACTTTGAATAATTGATTATTTCAACATTCAAATAACAACAAAAATGAAAATTGAAAACAAAAATCAAAAAGTGAGGCTGCCGCGCTCAAATTACTTCCAGGGAATACTGCAATTAAGGGATGTAAATGATGAGATACTAAGTTTTGTGCACAACCAGATGAAAAAAAGGGGCGATGTTGCAGTGACAAAAACAGTAAAATTCGCAAACGGCGTTGACTTGTACATCACTTCCCAGAAGTTTATCAGGATAATAGGCAAAAAACTGAAGGAAAGTTTTGGCGGCGAGATGAAAGTAAGCGCAAAGCTCCACACAAGAAACAAGCAGGGAAAGGACCTTTACAGGGTAAATGTGTTCTTCAAGACACTAAGGCACAGGAAAGGAGATACAGTGACCGTTAGAGGCGATAAGGTCCGGCTGATAAGCATTGGCAAGAAAATATTTGCAAGGAACTTGAGCACAGGTAAGAGAATGACTATAAGAATAGAAGACCTACCTAATTAGCTGCTCCTTCTCTTGTTTATAGTCATCAATGATTTTCCTAACCCAGTCAATTTTTCCTTTTTCCATTTCAAGCTGCTTTTTCTCCACAAACCCGAAATATTTGTCTTCCTCAATTTTCAGGCTTTTTGCGCTGACAAAAATGAAAGGCATGCTGTTCTCAATTTTTTTTGTGATTTGGTTTTTATATATGACAACAAATACCTTTTCTTTCAGAAAATCTATGACTTTGCCGCTTGCGATATTTGGGTTGCTAACGAGTAGAATATCATTTCTTTGGATATTTAAAGTCCTGTTTTTGAAATAGAATTCGTTCAATCCAAATGTATCGAGTTTTTTGAGGATATGGTAATTATTTATGTTTGAAAGTATTGTATTGTATTTTTTAAGCAGTATCCTTATTCCTTCTGCTGTCTTTTCTTTTGAATTGAGCATATTTTCAAGGAATTTTATCCTTTTTTCCCTGAAATCATCTTGGGTTTTAGCTTCGGTTCTTGGCTTCTCTGAATTACTTTGGCTTCTTTCCAATTTCGATATCATGTTTTTCAGGCTGTTATTGTGGATTTTAATTAACTTTATTTCTTCTTCGCGCTTTTTTAATTTGCCATAAAGCTTCAGGAAGTCGTTTTCAGAAAAAATTCTTTCTGTGATTATTTTTTCAATAATTTTTGACTCTTCGTCTCTGTTTTCTATTATGCTGACGGCGCTTTTGATGCTTATCCTTCTCAAAATTACGAGCTCCTTTATCAGGTTCCTGATGTTTTTCTTTTCATTTCTTGCAGCAAAAAAATCTATCTTGTCAAGAAGCTGCCTCATTTCCCTATGGGCAAATAATGCAGAAGCCGCTGCATCCGCCTGATGTTCGTCGCTGAAATTAAGATTGATGATCATTTTTTTCTTTTCATCAACTTTTAGGTCTTCCGAAGGGCTGACAATTCTTGCTCCGGTTTTTGCCGCAAATGACTCCACCATGCCGGGGATTTTTGCCTTGTCAGTCCCGACCAAAACCGGCTTTCCAAAATCTATTATTTCGGAAATAATTTTTCCAAGGTCATACTGCTTTGAAGAATTTGAATGTATGAATTTTCCGTCAATGTCAAAAGCCGCGTAAGCTGTTGTAATTCCGGGGTCGATGCCCACAATCAGCAGTTTCTTTTCATTCATCTGGTAAAGGTGTAATTTAATGGTTTAAAAAGTTTTTGGGAATGTAAAATTAATTGCACAACCTTTATAAGCCAAATTATTCTACTAAACACATGGCTGGGGAAAAAAAAGCGATAATTGGCATTATCGTCAGTGGCTTGGGCGAAGGCGCCTATTTCATGTCGATGCCGCATTATAAAAAAGAAATAAAAAAAAAGCTCGGATTTGATGCCTATCCCGGCACGCTGAATTTGAAAGTCAGCAGAAATAATATAGATTCATTGAAAAAGCTTAATCCAGTAAAAATTGAAGGCTTCAAAAAAGACAATAAAACATTTGGCGGAGCGGACTGCTACAAAGCAAAAATCAAAAACACAAATGGTGCAATTATCGTTCCGCATTTGACAAAGCATGAAGAGGTTATTGAATTCATAGCGCCAATTCATCTGAAATCAAGCTTAAAATTAAAAGACGGAGACAAGGTCAAAGTTGAATTAATGAAATGATTGTATAGGTTAAATAATTGCTCAATCAACTAAAACATTTTCCACGAATTGAAAAATTTTGCAAAAACAATCAAGAAAATCATTAAAAAATAAACAAATCAAAAACTAAAATGAAAAGAATCGGAATCGCTGACACGACATTCGCAAGGGTGGACATGGCAAAGTTTGCAATAGACACTATCAAAAAAAATTCCGATGCGCAGATTGTAAGGTATACTGTGCCGGGGTTTAAAGATTTGCCGGTTGCCTGCAAAAAGCTCATTGAGGAGGACAAATGCGACATCGTGATTGCGCTTGGCATGGCTGGCAAGGCTCCGATTGACAAGCAGTGCGCGCACGAGGCTGCCCTGGGCCTTGGGATGGCGCAGCTGATGACAAACAAGCACATACTCGAAGTTTTTGTTTACATGGATGAGTCAAAAATAGAAAAAGAAGTTTTTGAAATTGCAAAAAACAGGGCTGTAAAGCATGCACTGAATGCCATTGCGCTCTTAAAGGGAAAATCAGAGCTTGCAAAATACGCGGGAATGGGCAGAAGGCAGGGGAAAGAAGATGAAGGCCCCATCAAAGCAAAATAAAATGGCTAAAGAAAAAATTGCAATTGTTGTTTCCAAATTCAATCACGAAATAACTTCAAAAATGAAGGAAAGTGCAGTCCGGCATGCAAAAAAGCTTGGATTTGAAGTTGCCAAAATAATTGAGGTGCCCGGCTCTTTTGAAATTCCATTTGCAGTCGAGAAGCTTCTTAGGTTAAAAAATATTGAGGGAGTTGCCACAATTGGCACAATCATAAAGGGAGACACAAACCATGATGAGGTTGTTGCCCATTCTGTTGCAAGAAAGCTTCTTGACTTGTCAAGTGCATACAGCAAGCCAGTTTCCCTCGGAATTTCCGGCCCGAACATCACATGGGAGCAGAGCAAGAAAAGAATCAATGAGTATTCTGTAAGGGCTGTTGAGACTGTTGCTGAGATGCTGAGGAAAAGAAAAAATTAAAAAAACTTCTTCAGAGGAACGTTCATTTTCCTTATTTTATTCTGCTTGTCTGCAGTTTTTCTTGTCTTTTCCTGCTCCATCATGGAATTAAAGAATATCTTTTTCGTCCTTTTGTTCAAAATGTTGTTTTCAAGCATATTTGCCAGGTCATTTGGCTTCATTCCGGAATTTTTTAAGATAGCGCCTAATCTTTCCGTGTTTGTTTTCCTGAACTCCTTCACAATACCTTCATTGTCCAGTATGCTCGACAGAAATTCTTTTCTTGAATTGGAGCTGAAAGAGTCATTGACCAGCATTTTTGCCAGCTTCGCCGGCTCGCTCAGAAGAAGGTATTTTGTCAGCTGCAATGTCCTTATTATGTCATTCCTGTAATACTGAGTGTCAAGCTGCTCAAAAACATCAGACAGGATATTTTCAAACTCAATTACATCGATGTCCCTTTCCTTGAATGCTTTTATAATGTCGCTTTTTCTTGATTTTGGCATAGCTCCAAGGATTATTACCTTTTTTATGCTGTTTTTTTGGGCTGAAAAATTTTTAATGCTGCTGCTTATCGTTTTTTCAATTTCATTTCCTTCAAACTTTTCATTTGAAATCTTGCCTATCGACTTGGCAAGGTTCGTGGTCTCAGAAATATTGTTGGTTATAGAGCAGCTGACTTCTATGTGAAAAACTTCTTCAACCTTATCTTTGTCGAATTTCAGCGCAAGAATGCCGCAGTCCCTGTTGCCAGCCTTTATATTGTTAATAGTAAAAAAGCCTTTCTTGTTGTACCAGTAATTGGCTATCTCTTTTTCAGCACTCATATGTCCACCCCTCTTAATAGCATGGATTTTTGCGAGTATATAAGTTTTTTGGAATCTGAAATCTGTCAAATCCTATTCCTCAAGCTTTACTTTGGAATTCTCCTCTATGAGCTTTATCAAACTTGAGACATCATCTTTCCCAAGGCCCTTTTCCATTGCTTTTGAAAAGACTTTTGACAGCTCTTTGCTCAATGGAAGGTTCAAGCCAAGCTTGCCGGTCTCATGCATTGCAAATTGCACATCTTTATTCATAAGCTCAAGCCTGAAATGGGGCGAAAAATCCCTTTTCAGAATTTTTGGGACTTTGACAGAGCCGACTCCTGTTCTTGCACCTGAATTTTCGAGGATTTCGAGCATTGCTTTAAGCGGCACGCCGTTGTTTATGCCAAGCATTAATCCTTCAAGATAACCCTGCAGTACAACAGCCTGCGTCAGGTTCAATGCAATCTTTGCCCTTTGCCCGTAAGTGTTTTTTCCGCAATATACTATGCGCTTTCCCATTGCATCAAACACTTTCATCAATCCATCCAAAACTTTTTTGTCCCCTCCGACCATAAACAGAAGAGCCCCCCCTTCTGCGCCGAGCTTGCTTCCTGTAATCGGCGCATCAAGAAAATTTATATTTCTTTTTTCGCATTCTTTTGCAATTTTTTCCGTTAATTCAACCGATGTGGTGCTGCAGTCCACTAAAACTTTGCTTGAATTTAACGAATCAAAAATCCCGCTTTTGGAAAATAAAACTTCATTCAGCGCATCGTCGCTTGAAACACACGTGATTATGGCATCGGACTCTTCTGCAGCTTGGCTTGGAGTATCAAAAATTCTGAAATTCTTGTCTTTTATGCCCTGCGCCTTGGACTTTGTCCTGTTGTACCCATTCACAAAAAAATTGTTTTTAAGAAGATTCTGCACCATTCCGTGCCCCATCGTTCCCAATCCGATAAATCCGATTTTTTTATTTTGCATTTTTTCATTTCCTCAGTATTATTATATTCCCCCTGCCTTTCTTGATTTTTTCAACAACTCCCTTGTGCTCGAGCTCTGCAATCATCAGGCTTATCTTTGCCTCGGAAAGCGGAATCTGCTTCCTTATGTCTTTTTGCGTCGCCCTACCACCCTCTTGTTTTATTATTTTTATCAGCTGCTCCAAATCGGCATCCTCCTGAAGCAAGGAATTTGGATGCGGTTTTCTTGAATCATTAATTTTTTCCCCAAGGTTTTTATTTTTCATAAAATATATTGCTGCAATTATAAAGAGGAATATCACTGCAAAGGTTAAAAATATGAAAGGCTTGCTTATAGTTTTGCCTGCATCCGACAAGTTGCTGTTGACATCCACATTTATATCTTCGATTCCCTCATCGACATTCGGGAACAGAATAAGGTCAACAACGTACAATCCATCCTGAGCCACAGTAGTATTCTCTTCAACTGAAGCAATCGCTCTGTTTTTTTGCATTATCTCAGCTTTGATTGTATAAGCGCCGTTTGGAACATTGAAGGAGTAAGTGCCGTTTTGCGCAACTACAAACTGCTTTGGAACTGTGTTGATTTCCACCCTTGCATTGTTTGCCTTATTGAGGGATAAGTCATAAACCGTGCCGTGTATTGTAGCAGCTCCTGCAAGATTGACTAAGAAAAGAAAAATGCATGCGTAAGCCAAAATCTTAAGTAACTCCATAAAGCAGGTAAATTTTGCATGTATAAAAATATTTTGGAAGGCAAAATAAATTTAAAATCTTTTGAAGGCCAAAGATTAGCAGAATTAGCTTATTAAAGCAAAAAAAGCCCAAATAAAGCTTTGTAAAGCTTTAAGCCTGTTTAAAAACCTTAAATTTTTCGGCAAAAAAAGTTTGTTTATAAACAAGATAACCTACACAATGTTAATTTTAAAGTTGTGTAGTCAACTGAAATCGAAGAATTCAAATTAAAAACAAATCAAGGAGGCCGTCAAAATGAAAAAAAGTATAATTTCAATTGCAATAATTGCAATGTTTATTTTTAGCTTAGTGCCATTGGCATTTGCCAAAGAGGCAACTGAAGATGCAAATGCAGAGACTACAGCAGCTGCATCCGATAATTCCGGAGCAAGCGCAAATGCAGGGGCAAGGGCAGGAATAAAGGCAACAGCAAGATCGGAAAGAACTGATGATATGAAAGAAAGAAACAAGGAAAAGCTGCAGAAAATAGCAGAGCTTGATAAGAAACAAATAGAGAGATTATCCAATTTGGAAGTCAAAAACGTGGAAAAGATTGCAAATCTAAAGAAAGACAGGCTTGAAAGGCTTGCAAAGGTCAGCCAGGAAAAAATTGAAAGGTTTTCCGAGCTTGAACAGGACAAGCTTGAGAAGATTTCTGATTTGAATGAAGCAGAGCTAAACAAGCTTGGCGCCATGAGCAGGGCAAGGCTTAAAGAAATTGCAAAAGATGATGTTCAAAAATTGAGGATGGACTTAAAGAATACAAGGCTGGTGAAAGTCAAAAAGGCGGAAGATTTGGACAAGAGAAACGTGTCAGACTCAAGGGTATCGGAATTAAGGGAAAAGTTTGAAAAATCCAGGGAAGACTTCAACAAGGCAAAAGGAGATGTTGAAAGCTCCAGGAAAGAATTGAATGATGCAGTAAGAAGCAAGAATGAAAACAAAACAATCGAGTCCGGAAAGAAATTTTTGATAAGGGCATCTGACGCATTGACAAGCCATCTTGAAAAGCTGAAAAGCAAGGTTCAGGAGAGCAAAAACATACCTGAGGATAATGTGAAGTCAATTGTTGCCGAGATAGATGCCGAGATTGCAAAAATCAATTCAATAAAAGCAGAAGTGCAGGCAGCCACAACAAAAGAGCAATTGAAGGATGCTGCAAAGAAGTTGCGAGAGGAATGGAACAAAGTAAAAGGAATTGCTAAGCTTCATGCTGAAAGAGTCGTATCAGCAAGGGTTGAAGGAATTGTAAATGAAGGCTTGGTGCTTGAAAAAAAGCTGGACAGCATAATGGCCAAGGCAAAGGAGAAAAACATAAGCATTGATGTAAGCGCCGAGGCTAACGCTTTCAGCGAAAAGATTGCTGCTTCAAGAAATTATTACAAGCAGGCTCAGGCTAAACTATCCGAAGCTCTTGATTTGAGGGCAAATGGGGAACCAACTGAAAGCGATAAAATCAGCCAGTTAATCAAAGAAGCAGATGACTTGCTGAAGCAGGCAAGAGAATCATTGAAAGAAGCTCATGAAGCGCTTAAAGAGCTTGTCAAGAAAATAAAGGAAGCAATTCCTGACGCAAAGCTTTCAGAAGAGAATGAGGTTGAGGTTGCTGAAGAAAGCAATGAATCATCTGAAAATAACACAACCCAGGCAAGCACAAGTATGAATGCAACAGCTTCAGCCTGATTTATTTTTTTTAATTGTATGTTAACAGAAACATTTAAATAGTAAAAATATTGAAGGTGATAATATGAAAAATAAAACTGCGCTTGTGATTTTATCATTGCTTTTGATATCCATTGTGGCATGCCAGCAGCAAAAAGCCGCAAAAGAACAATCTGCAGCTGCTCCCGGCACAACAGGCGAGGCTGCAGTTGATGCAGTCGGAAAAAATTTGAACAATGTTGCTGCCGATGAAAAGGACTTGAGCACGGAGAACATGACCGAACTTGATGCAGGGTTGGCTGATATGCAGAATATCTGATAAACAGCCCATTGGCAAAGTTTATATAAAAAGTTCTTCTTCTTTATTTTTATGATTAGAATTAACGGCGCTTATCTGGAGGGCGGCGGCCAGATCGCAAGGACTGCTTTGGCCCTTTCCACAATAACGCAAAAGCCTTTCGAGGTTTACGACATAAGAAAAGGCAGGAAAGACCCGGGATTGAAAAGCCAGCACCTTTATTGCGTAAAATCATTAAAAGAATTGTGCAGTGCAGTTGCAGAAGGCGACGAGCTTGGCTCTACAGGCTTGAAATATTTTCCAAGGAAAATTACCGCAAAAAATCTGGATATAGATATTGAAACAGCAGGCTCTGTCACATTGCTGCTGCAGGCTTTGCTTCTGCCTTCGATGTTTGTAAGCAAGCCGATTACAATAAAAATTACCGGCGGAACTGACACAAAATGGAGCATGCCTTTTGATTACTTCAATAATGTTTTTTTGCCACAGCTGCAGAGATTTGCAAAAGTCGAAGCCAAGTTATTGAAAAGAGGCTACTATCCGAAAGGAAACGGCAAAGTTGAAGTCAAAATAAATCCAAGGTTTAAGCTGAATGATTTTGAAAATTTTGATGATTTTCATGAGAATCTAAAAAAGAATGTTAACCCGTACAATTTGGCTGAGCAGCATCACCTGATTCAAATAAAGGGGATTTCACATGCCTCAAAAAGCCTTGAGCAGGCAAGAGTTGCAGAAAGGCAGGCTCATTCTGCACAATCATTTCTTGGGAAAAAATTCAATGTTCCGGTAAAAATAAGCTCTGAATACCAGGAGACATCATCCATAGGCTCCGGCATAACTTTATGGG